>Ga0137334_1000019_pt1 | contig 50957 bp, 32 predicted proteins | sample EasRivERMLT262_2_FD_104776 | JGI IMG/M metagenome (GOLD analysis project Ga0137334, IMG submission 104776) | Soil microbial communities from meander-bound floodplain in the East River, Colorado, USA - East River MetaG ERMLT262_2 | ecosystem: Environmental > Terrestrial > Soil > Floodplain ...
AGTAATTATTATTATGTAATAAACATAATTTAATATGGTCGGAGGGACTTGAACCCTCAACGATTTCTCGATAAGGCCTAAACTTACCACGGTTACCAATTTCGTCACAACCATAAAACATTCTCTCTATTATAGATATAACAATGCATCTTTAGCTTAATGGTAAAGTATCGGTTTTCGGCATCGTATGATATAGGTTCAAATCCTATAAGATGTTAATAATATATCTTAATTTTGTTAATAATATATCTTAATTTTTTTTGTCTTATCTTAAATTTTTGATAAACAAAAGTCCATCTAATAATCTAATTGTCCAGAAAAGGAATTGAACCTCTATACCAGCCTCTTCAGGGCCATACTTTACCGTTAAGCTATATGGACTAAAAAATAATATAAAAATAAAATTTGTTATATCTTTTCTTTTTTATTTGGAGATTATGGAATTTGAATCCATACAGTTGAGTTGCAAACTCAATATTCTAACCAATTAAATTAAATCCCCTTATATTAAATAAAATAAGTAAGAAACATTTATTATATTATTCGGATGGAGCGAGATTCGAACTCGCGGCATTTAACATGCTTAATATTTCAAATATTATGCCATAAACCAGACTCGGCCATCGCATCCTAAAATAAAGTTTCATATATTTATTAGATATTTAATATAAAAATATATAATATATATAAAAATTTATATATATTATATATATGAACCATTCAATTAATTATTAAAAATTATAATTCTAAAAAAAAGCAAATCAGGAGTAGAAAGATTTGAACTATCGATGCAGAGGTTGAAGCTCCGTGTTTTGCCTACTAAACTATACTCCTATATTAATATATTTAATATTTAATATAAAAATTAGACATAAGATATATTAATAGAATTATATAATTTAATTAAAATTATAGAAAATAATTATTAATTATAAATTTCTATTAAATATAAAATAACAATACAAACAAAATTTAATTCTATAAATACTTAGGGTAAAGTTGCAGATTGGTCCTGCATTTAGACTGCAAATCTAAAATATAGGGTTCGAATCCCTCTTTACCTTTTAATTTCTTATTTTATATTATAGATATATATTGTTTTCTATATCTACAAGAATTTTTATTATAAATGTCTCTTTAGCTTAAATGGTAGAGCATGATACTTCTAATATCAGGAATTAGGTTCGAATCCTAAAAGAGACTATTAAGAATAAAGAAAAAATAATAATAATTAAAGAATATAATTAATAATTCTTTAATTATTATTATGAATAAATCTCTACTCAATTTTTATATTAAATTTAAATTTAATATAAATAAATATATAAAATCAATTTTTATTATTACTATTAACATTCAGAAGTAATTCTCTTTAATGTTAATATCAGGGCATTATATTAGATAGATTAACATTAAAGACAAATTATTCCCTAATTAAATATTAACATATATGTTAATATTTATAAAAATATTCATATTAATACTAAAATTAGCATTTATTATGAATTCATTTTATCTGCCAATGCATATATTCCTAAAAAAATAGAAAGAATATTAAAAAGTATATATTTAGAAAATATTGCTAATAATAAGGCTAAAGCAAAAAATACTAGTGTAATTTGATAAGTAAAAAAAAATGGAACTAATTGTGGCATAGCATAAAAAATTAAAATAAATCTCATAATAATATTTTTATTAATAAATTTAAATTAATAAAATAAATAAAAATAGATACTTATCTATTTTTACTTAAAAAGAAAAAAATTATATTATTTTTACTTTTTTTTTCTTTTTAAATTTATTAGAATAGAATAGAATAAAAGAATAATTTCGTTAATTTAATATTATATTTAACAATTCTTAATTCTTTACTTCTTTTATTTCTTTTTTTTTTAATTAATATTAATCAAAAATTTTTAATTATTACTCTCATTATTATTCAATATATTATAGTACAAATTACAATTATTAGTTAGTGTATTATCTTTATTTAATGAATTATTATTAGAGGAATATAGATCTTTTTATTACTAAAGATAATAAATCTTCACCTTCCATTTTAAACCCATCTTAAAACTTATAAACTTACTAAGATCAAATACATAAATAGTAACACTTTTATCTTGATTTAGAATAACAGTATCGTATCAATTAATCAAGACAATTAATTAAGTGAATCCAACAATATATTTGAATAGTTATTAGAATTCTATACAAAAGGTAGAACTGAAAAAATTAAAACTCGTTTATTATATAAACAGAAATTTTATTCTTTCCTGAATATATAATATTAATACTAAAATTTCTATTATTAAATAAAGACTTTCAATATAAAAATCATCTATTATTTCTTTAAGCATAGATAAATTGATATCAAATTCCTTTTCCTGAATAGAATGCATAACAAAATCACTAGAGCTAGAATCAGAACTAGAATTATTAGAATTATTATTATTAATATTATTATTAATATTATTATTATTCGTATTATTACTTATATTTCTATTTTCTATAGCTTTATTTATAGCTATATCTGATTGAGATTGTTTAGAATTAATTTAAATTCTTTGCATTCAATCTCAATCTTCTTTAGTATCTTTTAATTCTTCTTCAACATAAACATCTTCTACTTTAGATAATAATTTTTGATAATCAAGAGGTTTATTTTTAGGATCTTCTAAAGAAACAAATTGAAAACAAATTGAGGCTGTCCTTCTTGAAAATTAGGATTTCCTACGGGTAACTCAATAAAATTATCATCATTTAAATTAGTATTAGAATTAATATTTAAATTATTATCCAAATTAGAATTAAATACGGAATTAATGTTATTAATAGAATTAATATTAGAAGATCTTGAAAATGAAATATCTGGTGTATTATTATAAAAATTGTTATTTATATCTGTATTTTTATTTTATGAATTAGAATCTATATTCATTCTATCATTATTACTTATGTTAATATCTTGCATAAGTTCACTTTGATTTTCATAAATAATATTTTGCATAATTTCGTCTTGATTTTCTGTAACAATAGAATTAATGGTATTAATAATACTATTTTGGTTATTCTTATTATTAAAGATATTAGAATTTATTTCATTTTCTCTTTCTCTTGTTTGTAATATAGATCTAGAATTATTAGTTAATTATGAACTATTATTACTTATTATAATTTATAGAATAATATTTCTAATCACAAGAGTATTATGAGGATTAAGAGTTACATCAGCAGGTCATATAATTTTATCAACACTATCATTATTTCTATCAATAGGATTAGGACTAAATATAATAGGAGTAGAACCTATTAATAGAAAACTAGATAATCCAAATTCTATTTCAGAAGTAACAAAATAAGGATATACACCTAAAATAAAAGTAAAAAATAATAATGGTAATAACATATAAAATTCTTTTCTAAATAAATCAGGAATAGTATGAATATAAGGAGAAAGAGAACCACCAGTAATTCTATTATACATAAAAATACTGTATACAGCACTTAATATTACAGAAGTAGTACCTATACTAGCAATAAATATATTTTGTTGATATGCACCTAATAAAGAAAGAAATTCACCTATAAAATTACCAGTTAATGGAACACCCATATTACCAAAAATAAATAATAATAATAATAAAGTAAAGAATGGTATAATATTAGTTAAACCTTTATAATAATTAATTATTCTAGAGCCACATCTATCATATAAAACTGCTCCTACAAGAATAAATAAAGCAGGAGAAACAAAACCATGTGCTAACCCAAATACAATACTACCTAAAAGACCATATAAAGTATTAGAAAAAGTACCTAAAAGAGTAGATCCCATATGAGCAATACTAGAATAAGCAACTAATACTTTTAAATCAAATTGTCTTATAGTAGTAAAACTAGAATATAAAACACTTATACCAGACATACCAAGAACAAAAGAAGAACACGCTAATGTAGCTAAACATAATATACCAATTAATATTCTAATAAAGGCATAAAGAGCTAATTTTAAAACAACAGAAGCTAAAATAATACTCCCAGATACATTAGCATCTGAATGAGCTAAAGGTAATCAAATGTGAAAAGGTACAACAGGAGTTTTAACAGAAAAAGAAATAAATAAAACTATTCAAAGTAATATTTGTAATATTTCAAAAAATCGTTCACTAATTTGATTTGAAAAATAAGTAGTAGCTACATCTCCTCCCATCTTTAGAAAAGAAACTAACATAAATAAAGAACCAAATAATGTATATAAAAATATATAATAACCAGCTCTAAATTTTTGCATAGCTCCATATAAACCAATTAAAATAAATAAAAGAGGTAAAATACTTTCAAAAAATACATAAAATATAATAAAATCAATAACCAAAAACACAATTATTAAAAATAACTCTAAAGATAATACTAATGAAAGATAATATAAATTTAATTTAAAAATAGTTTCTCAATTACTTAAATATACTAAAGGAGATATAAATCCTACTAATAATGAAAATCATAAAGATAGAGAATCTAAAGCTAAATCAACTTTTACATTTGATATTTTTTGGTTATAGAAAAAACCTGTAATTATTTGATACTCAGTTGTATTTGACTCATATTCAATTCAAAAAATTAATAATAAAATAAATAAGAATAAAGAAATAGATACGGATAATCTTTTTAATACTGAAATTATATATATTTTTACTACTTGTTGTTCTTTTTCTTTTTTGAATTCTGAATTTTCAATTCAAAAGGAAGTTGTAAGTATAGAAGGTATTAAGTTTAAATTTGAATTTATAACATTTTTATAAAAAGTACGCAAAACATAAGGAATCATAAGTTTGATCTCTTCAACTTGTGAAATATATTTTTCACTGTTTGTTTCTACTAATCTAATAGTAGTTTTATTACCATAATTAGCTATTATTAATATTATTACTAAGATAAAGAGAGGTACTATTATTAATGATGTTAAATTTACCATATAATTATAAAAAAAATTTTTATTTTTTTTTTCTTTTTCGCAATGCAACCAAACTAAATCTGTAATATAACAGTAATTTATACAGTATACATATAATATGTTTTATGTATACATTAGATAGTATATAATTATATATATAATATATTTATATTAATTTAGTATACATAACTAAATCCAATTAGCCAATTGAACTATCCATTTAATTAATAAATCAAAACTTAATTTATTAATATTATAATATATATTTTTTCATTTAATGTTTACTAATTAACCTTTTAATTATATAGTAATTAAACTAATCAATATTTGAAGTCCTTCCTTAATTAAGGTCTCATTTACTAAATAAATAATAAGAATATTATTGTTACTAATAACAAAATAAAAATAATTTATTTAGTAAATATAACATATTACAAATATTAAATAATAATAATATTATAATTATAGCTATAATTTTTAATTATCATATTTATTCTAGTATATTAGAAGAACCAATATTAGAAAAATTAATTCAAAGAATAAGTAAGAATAGTAAACCAGAGAACATAACAAAACCATATCGAGCTATAGAACCAGAATCAAAAGAAGCAAAATAATTACTTATTTTATATAAACCAGCTACAGCACCCCTTGGTCCTATTAACTCTAGAGCACCTCTATCAAGAATGGTATTTGTAATATAACCTAAATACAATATACTTTTTACAATACATCTATTATATATTAATTCTAATCAATATCTTTGATTAAAGAATCTATAAATATTTTGACCAAATTTAGATTTATTTATAGATAATAAGATTAAAGGTTTTTTTTCGAAAAAATATAGTGCTATTATAGCACAAATAATACTTAATAGTAAAGGTAATAATTTATTAAAAGTAGGAACACCATATTCAGTATCAATTAAGATAGTATGATCAGGATGATTAAATATACTATTACCTAAACCTTGACTTCCTAAACCAATGAAAAAATCTTTTGATATATTACCTAAATAAACACTTAATATACCAAGAATAATTAAGGGTAGACTCATAACTAAAGGAGATTCATGTGCTTTTTCATAATTACCTTTAGGTGCATTAGCATATGTTAAAAAAGTTAGATAAATTAATTTTACAGAATATAACATAGTAAAACATGCTGCAATAACTGCTAATAAATAAACTAAATAACCTAAAGAAGAATAAGATCCAAAGACTAATTCAATAATTAAATCTTTAGAATAATACCCGCTTAATCAAGGTAAAGCTGCTAAACTTAATGAAGCTATTAATATAACAGTATACGTTAATGGTAATATTTTTACCAAACCACCAAATCGTCTAAAATCTTGTTGATCTCCCATAGCATGTAGAACAGAACCTGCAGATAAGAAAAGACCTGCTTTATACATAGCATGTAAGACTAAATGCATTAATGCTACATTATATTGACTAATACCTACAGCAATTACCATCATACCTAATTGGGACATAGTAGAATAAGCAATAACTTTTTTTATGTCATTTTGAAATAAACCTACAGAAGCTGCGAAAAAAGCTGTTATCGCACCTGTCATCATTATTATTGTTAAAGCTAACTCCGATTGTTCTAACAAAGGAGAACATCTTATTAAAAGATACACACCTGCTGTTACCATTGTAGCAGCATGTATTAAAGCAGATACAGGAGTTGGACCCTCCATTGCTTGAGGTAATCAAATATGAAGCGAAAAATTGGACTATATTATTAAATAACGTTATTTTTTAAAACTAAAATATTGTTATTTACTTTGAGTGTAGTCTCTGAGGATTTTAAATGAATATAATATATAATTATATAATTATATAACTAAGATGGAATTTTTCTTAATTGATTTATTAAACTAGCTTTTTTTTTTATAATTTTATAGTCTATATCTGAAAAATTTTTATTATTTTTTCTAAATGTATAAATTTCCATTCATTTTTGAAAAGATTTATATTTAATAGAATGAAGTCTATAATTTTTTAAATATGAAATTAGTAAATCTGTTTTAAGATAATTTATTATAAGTCGATTTGCGTCCTTATATTCTTCATAATATCCATCTAATAATTTACTTAAATACATAAATTCTTCTTTTGCATTAGTTTGTCCTAAAACGAAACGTTGAAGAATTTTATTCTTACTTACCGATACATGAAAACTTCCTTCTGCATCAATAAAACCTGATAATCAACTATTATCTAATGAAGGATAAAAATTATTAGTTTTTATTTTTATATTACATTTATTTTTACTATTATAATTTAAAACTCAATTTTCAAATTGAGTTTGTTTTTTTTTAATAAAGATATTTCCATTGAAAATATCTATCAAATTTTCTATTTCTTTTTTAGCTTTAATTGTGAATAAAGCAGAATTCTTTTTTTTGCTTATACAAACAGAACCCATATTTAATTCTGTTTGTATTTCATATAATAAACTTAAATCAGCTAAATGTAAATGAATAGAAAAAATGGATTTTCCTCCTGTAATATAAAAGGACCCATCTCCTTCAGTAAATCCAATAAATCAAGTTAAAAATTCTTTATTATATAAATTATCTGTTTTTTTTAATATTAATTCATTTTTTTCCTGCTGATTGATTCCCTGTCTTTGAAATTGTTTCGGATCAATATCTTTTATTATTGGATCATCGAATTCTAAAGTATTTGAAATTTTTCCAGCATATATCAAAGTTCTGATAATAATTAAATATATAAAATATTTGAATAATATTAATATTACCAGGGCCTTCACTTGACCTAATTGAGCAGATTTAGCAGCAGCACCTAATAATAATAAAATAGCAATAAATGTAATAACATTTACATTAATATGAGGTGCTAATGAAAAAATAGTAGCATAATCTAGTGTACCGAAAGTAAAAAATAGAGTGAAAAATCCTATTGTTAAAAAAAAATCACCTACTCTATTAGTAAACATAGCATTCATTGCACTTTTTACTGCTGCTATTCTAGTATATCAAAAATGCACAAGTAAATATGAACATACTCCCACACCTTCTCAACCTAAGAACATAACTAAAAAATTATTTCCAGTAACTAATACTAACATTAAACCAGTAAATAAAGATATATAGGAAAAAAATCTTTGTTGATGAGGATCTTCACCCATATATCCTATCGAATAAATATGTACTAATAATGAAACAATTAAAACAGGTATTAACATACTAACAGTTAATTCATCAAAATAAAATGATCATGTTACTTTTAAATGTTCTATATTTATTCAGGGATATAATTCAATTGATACTGGAGAATTACAAAGAATAACTTCGTAAAAAGCAATAAATGATAATATAGTAGTTATTAACAAACAAGTTATATTTAATATATAAACTCCCTTAACTCCAACCATTCTTCCAAATAATCCACTAAAAATTGCAGCTAAAAAAGGCAAATATATTATACTAGTATACATATATTCTTATTTATTAACTATTAATTTTCTAAGTCAGTATAACCCTACAAACCCTATTTTTTTTTATTCTTTACTCTGACCTAAAAAAATCTAGATTTATTATTTTTTTTAGATAATTAAAAATATAGAAAATAAAAATATATAATCAATATAAAATATTGATTATATATTTTTATTTTTCGCTTTCGCTAATTTAAATTAATTTTCATTAATTTTCAATTAAATACTGTATTTATATATTAGGATATAAAATAATTATATTTTTCTTATTTTAAAATAAGCAATCATAATAGCTAAACCTATTGCAGATTCTGCTCCTGCTACTGCTATAATATAAAGTCCAAACACTTCAGCTAATACGTCATTAAATTGCCAAGAAAAAAATAAAGTCATAACTGAAACAGCTAATAAAATTATTTCAATAGAAATAATCATTAATATTAAATTATTTCTATTAAAAATAAAACCTAAAGCACCTAGCCCAAATAATATTAAAGCCAAATCCATAAAAAAGTAATTTTTAATCTATTTAATTTTATCTCATCCCTAGCATAAAAAAATAAAAAATAAAAATATATAATAAATATTTTTATTTTTTATTTTTTTAATATTGCTTTTCTAATACAAAAAAGAATTTAATTCTTTTTTGTATTAAGCAGAGTATAATAATAAGAAAGCCATCATTAAACAGAATAAACCTGTTGCTTCTGCTAAAGCAAAACCTAAAATAGCATAACTAAATAATTGAGGTCGAAGAGAAGGATTTCTAGCTGTTGCTTCAATTAAGCTACCGAATACTAAGCCAATTCCTACTCCTGCTCCTGCTAAACCAATTGTTGCTAAACCTGAACCAATAATTTTTGCTGCTTGTACTAACATGATTTAGATAAAAAGAAATTAAATTAAATAAAAGATATTATCTTTACTAATGTACACCCTATAAATAATTAATATAGTTAATTATTAATTATCTTAAAATTAACTTGATCTTAAAGTATATAAATTTTTAAAATAATTAGCTTCTCTTTTTGTATAATTATGAGAAAAATATTATTATTCCTTATAAACTTATATATCTATTAATATATTTAAGAATATTAATACATATATAAAGTATTTTTTTAATATTAATATATAAGGCTATTAAGTTAATTAACTTAATAATGAAAAAACAAAATAAATAAATTTTAATAATCTAATATTACATTAACAGCCTCTACGTTTCATTAAGAATTAAATATAATATAACATAATAAAAATAGTGTATATAAATATAAGTTATCTAATTTAGTTATCTATCTATTTACTTAAATAAGAACTATTTATTTAATAAAAAAAAAACAATGACTAGGATGAATACCAGGAATTGAACCCGGACTGATTACGCCACAAGTAATCGTTCTACCTTTAAACCATATTCATCTTAGGATAATTATTAAGCATAACTATTATCCTTAAAATGAAAATATTTTAAATTTAATAACCTTAATAAGAAAGCAAATATTACTTCATTTAATATAAAAGATTTAAATTAATAATAATTTACATTATATGAGATATTTGAATTATTAATAAAATATTAATAATAATAATAATAATTTTAAATATTATAGTAAATAATAAACTAAGCTTGTCCTCCTCAGAAATATACAGCTCCAAATAGGAATAATCAAACTACATCTACAAAATGTCAATATAATATACCGGATTCTACTCCTACATGGTGAGTATTTGTTACTTGATATGAGAATATTCTAATAGCTCCTACTAATAAGAATAAAGTACCTATAATAACATGTAATCCATGAACAATTTTTGTTAACATAAGAGCTCTTTATCTCTTATTTCCATATTTCACAATATGGTTCAGACTATATCATCAATTAAGTTACATACAACTTAACTGGAGGGCGTTCGTGTCGAGATTATTGTTGATACTACTCACTCATTAGTCGTTGAACGTTCATAATTCACTCATTATTAGTCTTATCCCCGACCCGAAGGGTCGGGGAAGGAAGTATAATTAAAAAAATAATGATATACCGAATTAAGCTTCGCTGCGTATTCTCTTGATTTATCAAGAATTCCACGCAATTAACCCTCTTTTCTATTTATTTACATTACTATCCCGACCCTTAGGGTCGGGATAATCTATTTATATAATTACTTCTAATATATAAAAATTATTTCCTTCCTTTATTCATATTAGATTTAATTTGACAAATATTATATATCCCTTCTTCCGTTAAATGTATTTTTTCCTTAATCATAAAAGCTACTTTATAAAAATCTTGATAATCTAATAATTTAGCACTCATTAAAGAGTATTTTTCAAAGAAGGGAATAATTTTATTTAATATATCATTATAATTATATACAACTAAAAATACAGCATTTCGTCTTGTAGATATTTGTTCTATTATTCCACAACCTAAATAATTTTTAATATGTGTAAATAATAATAAATCACGTGCATGTTGAGATATAGAAAACACTAATGAAACTTGAGATTTTCTTAAAATAGACTTTCTTATTTTTACGTAAAAACAACCTTCTCCATCAACAAATCCTGTTAATCATTGAGGATCTTTTATTTCTGGATAAAAATCAACAGATGTTGATTTTTTACATAAACTAATATTAGTCCTTTCCAAGTTCAAGTCCCCCATCCGGGTCGGGGAAGGAAAAGCTTTTTTTAATTTTTCAGATAATCCTTTATTCATAAAATTTTTAAGGCCTATTATTTCAGATATTCCTTTTAAATTAAGATGTTCTTTTTTATTCATTAAATCAATAATTAAACAAAAAATTTGAAAATCAATCCTTTTTTTAGTTAAAAGAGTATACTTAATAAAATGAGGTATAATTACATCATTTAAATCTTTTATGGATTGTACAGAAAAAATACCAGTAGTTCTTCCTTTTCGTTTTCTAATTATTATAGTACCAACACCGAAAAAATAGAGTATTTGTCTTAATAAAGATATATCTTTAATATGTAATTCTATACTAAAAATAGGTAAAATCCGTCAACACTGTTTCCTATTTGTTTTAGATACTCTAATTACAAAAGTAGATTCTGCATCTGCAAAACCAGTAACTCAATACGGTGAAAGTTTTCCTCCTTCCGGATCCTGAAAGAGGACTATTGAAATTATTATCAACAATTAAGGAGATATTAGTCACTACAGGGTCCGTGTCCCCGACCCTACGGGTCGGATAATAAATATTTTCATATTTAATATGTGAAATTATTTCATGTTTATTTTTATATAATGTAAATAAAATAGGGCCTAAAATTAAGCCTGTTCCCATATAGAATGTTGAACCAAATACACTATCAGTAATAGTATAAGACACACCAAAATATTCCATACCTTGTAATACTGTAAAAAAAACAGCCATAAATAAAGTAGCAACAGAACCATTATTGGCTCAATCAATTAATCTATCAACTAAAGAATGATGAGTAACAGTAACGGCAGAACCTGAAGATAATAATAAAGTAGTATTAGCAGTAGGAACTTCTGAAGCATTAACAGGTTCGATTCCTTTAGGTGGTCATTCTGAACCTATTTCAATAGCAGGTGCTAAGGATGAATGAAAATAAGCTCAGAATATACTTAAGAAGAAAAATACTTCACTTATAATAAATAAAGCTACACCTAATGATATACCTTTTTGAACTTTATCAGTATGAGCTCCTAAATAACTAGCTTCTGTAATTATATCTTTAAATCAAAGACCCATACCTCAATTTAATAAAATAAATGAACATAATAAGAAAAATTCACCCATAGGATATCCATGAAAAGATAAGACGGCTGAAACTGTTAATGATAATAAAACAGCAGACAATGTTATAGGTCAAGGCGATTGATCAACTATATGATAAGGATGACTAGGTAAAGCAATTTGTGTGTTTGTAAAAACTTTGTTGTTTAGATTATAATGAAATTTTCTGGACAAAACATTATTAAATGAAAAATTATACATTGTTTATTTTTAATTAATTAATAAATATATAAAGATTATAATATAATTTATTATAATTTTACCTAAAAAGATATATTAAAATAATAATAGCACATTTTTTTATTTATATGAATTTTTTTTTTCATTGTATTTATATTAATATCAAATACAAAAATTATATCATAAATATATTACAGAAATTAAATATATTCGATATAATTTATTCAACATAATTTATATAAATAATGTAAAATTTACATTATTTGAATTGTTACTAAAAAAAATATATGTATTAAAGATAAAATATAATTATCTAAAAAAAAAAATAAAAAATAGTAAATAAATATTTTGATTTTTTTTATATTTTTTTTTTAAGGAAGAGTACTTAAGATAATATAAACTTATTATGTGAATAGAAAATAACTTATTCTTAAATTTAAATTAAAAGAATAATAAAAAAATACTAATTTAACTTAATAGGCGACTTATTTATCGGACAGGTTGGATTCGAACCAACAGCCTCCTACTCCCAAAGTAGACGCACTACCTGTTTGTGCTGCTATCCGTTAAAAAGCCGTTAAAAAGAAAAATAAAAGATATATTTATATCTTTTATTTGAATAAATAATTTTTTTTTTCTTTTTTCTATCATTATCAAAAATCTAACTATAATTCATACTAATATATTACCTTATATTAAGATATTTAAGATATTATCAATTTAATAAATACAACTTTCATAAAAAATATTTAAATTATATAATTATTTGTTATTAATTTTAATTAGAAAATAATTAAAAGATTATTTCTATTACTACTTAATTAATAAGATATAATAAATAAATATATTAATCAAAGACATAATTATAGTATACCTACGAAGGGACTTGAACCCTTACATAATAATATAGCAAGTCTTAAGCCTGCCCCGTCTACCTATTCCAGCACGTAGGTAAAAAAGAAAAGAAAAAGAGATTTTTTTTCTTTTTCTTTTTCTTTTTTCATTAAAAATTTATAGGGCTAAAAGGAATCGAACCCTTATCATACCATTATGAGTGGCAAGCTTTAACCATTAAGCTATAGCCCTTAAATTTTAAGAAATTAAATTAAAAAATAATTAACTTAACTATAAATAAAAAAATTTCTTTTGTTTTTAATAAATATTATATTCAAAAATTATTACTATTATTTTACCTACTGAGGGATTTGAACCCCCATAACCTGATTACAAAACAGGGACTTTACCAATTAAGCGAAATAGGCATAATATAATATAAATTATAGTAATTAATTATTATAGTTTAAAAATAAAAATTATAATTTAGCCTTAACGGGTTTCGAACCCGTATAACAGCATTGAAGGCGCTGTGTCTTAACCATTAGACGATAAGGCCAAAGAATATATTAAATATTACGAAACATATAGTAATAATAATAACCTTTAATTATGTATCGGTAAAAGGAATCGAACCTTTAGCTGCTGTATATGAGACAACCATTTTAACCATTTAAACTATACCGATGTGGAAAAATAATAGTAAAAACACTAAATAATTATAATAATACTTTTTTTTTGTTACTATTATTTAACATATAATATAATATTATATAATATAATATAATAATATAATATAATATAATATAATATACTATTATGTTTATAATATCATTACATGTAATGATATTATAAACATTTATTTTTTATTTTTTTTTTTTCCCTACTTGTATTAAAATTCACTTTTTTCTTTAATTTATTTAACTTAGATAGTTTAAGCTTATTATTTTTTTCGATTATTTATGAAAGAAGCATTTCAAGATAAACCTAATAAGCTTATAACATTATCAATAATACCTAATATAGGTAAAATAAATAAAAAATGTACAAAATAATAAGCAGTTGCTACTTGTCCAGCTATTATAAATGGTGCTTCCACGTGACAGCTACCTAATCACATAAGTACTAAGAAATTTAAAGCAAATAATCAAAATGCAATAGTAAATAAAGGTTTATAACTACTTCCTTTAATATTACTTGTATCTGTAAATGGTAATACTACTAAGATTAAAATAGCAACAAACATACTTATAACTCCTAATAATTTATTAGGAATAGATCTTAGTATAGCATAAAAAGGTAAAAGATATCACTCAGGAACAATAGAAACTGGTGTTTGCATAGAATTAGCTTCAATATAATTATCTGAATGACCTAATTTATCTGGAGCATAAAATATTATTGCAGAAAATACAATAAAAAAGAGGAAAACAGTAACTAAATCTTTAAAACTAAAATAAGGATGAAAAGCTGTTCTATCTGCATTACCTGTAGTACCCATAGGATTAGATGAACCACTTACATGTAAATATAACATATGACCAACTACTAAAGCTGCTAATATAAATGGTAATGTAAAATGTAATGAGAAGAATCTATTAATTGTAGCTGAGCTCACAGAACAAATATGTTGATAATCCCATATTTAATATAATAAAAAAAATTAATTATTAGTATATTAAATACTCTCATTATACTCAATATGTCACCATATTGTTCGGACTATATTATAATTTTATATTCTTATTTAATAATTATTTTTATTTAATAATTTAAAGGAATGTTTATTTTATCAAAATATCTAGGTATATGTTTTAATTTTTTTAATCAAATAATGTATTGTAGTCTTTTATAGCCTAATAACTTTAATGGAGCTTTATTCATAAATTTAATTATATTTTCTATATCTCTTATACTAGATATTTTTAATTTATAATTATTTGTTATATCTGCTCTAACATTAGGAGTTAATTTTAAAAATTTTTTAATAGCTAAAAGAATAATTTCACCATTAGTTTGAGTTATATCAAAACTAGCTATAAAAGAAGAACTATCTTTAGGTTTATATATACTAAAACAACCTTCTGCTTCTATAAATCCTACTAATCAAGCAGGAAAATAGGAAACATTTAATATAGATTCTATTGTATTTAATGGCAAATCAGGTCTAGTATAATTAATTAATTCTGCACTAAAAATAATATTAGATAATAAAAGAGTTCTAAACCTAATATAATCATATTGTTTATTAGTTAAAAAAGAATATTTATCAAATATAGGAATAATTATTTCTTTTAAATGAGATTTATTTCTTATTCTATATATAACCATATTATTATCTTTTTCAGATATAATATTATTATGGTTTAATTTTTCATCTTTTATTCTACTTCTATTTCTAAATAAAACAGTTCCTACACCTAAAACTTTTTTAATCTTATAAATTAATTGTACATCCTTTATTGATAACTCTATACCTAATTCATACATAAGATATTTACCTTTTTTCGTTATAGAAAATCATCCATCCCCTTCTATTAAACCAACTAAATAAGGATAAATAAAATTTCCTGACTCTAGTCTCTGAGAAATACTAATACTTGATAAAGTAGAATATTTATATTTTAGTATTTCTGCTGATTGTCTTATATTTATTGACTTTTTTACGTATTTAATAAAATAAGAAATTACGTATTCAATAAAATTAAAATTATTACAAGATATCCCAGCAATTAACAGGATTATTATAATAAATATACTTATATTTATATATTTATTAGGCTCTTCAGATATTCCTAACTTACATAAGCCACCTCAAACAAATTCGACTAATGATTTACCTAATCAAGGAATAGCAGATAAAAGATTTGTTATAACTGTAGCACCTCATAATGACATTTGCCCATATGGCAAAACGTAACCCAAAAACGCTGTCTTAAAAAAAAATATATCTATATAGATATATTTTTTTAATTCGACTGTACATTAAGCATCATTTCAGACACCCACCAGTGAACCAGTCTGTAGCGATCGTGTATTCAACCGACGGTCTGAATTTTAATAAATCTTTAACCGTTTTCACTAGCATAACCAAATAATTATTTATTTTATTTTATATCTATATTAATAAAGATAGATATATTACTATACTCTATAATTTAATCTTCCCCGACCCTTAATAAAAAACAAATATATTATAAATTTTATATTATTTTGACCCGTAGGGTCAAGGAAGATTATTAAATAAATAAATTTAAAATTATAGACAGTATATTTCTAAATACATATTACATATACAATTAATATAGTAAGATTATGTTATTTAATATTTTATTAAATATAACCTATAAATTTATATTTCATTTCTTCAATTATATAAGGTTTAACAATAGATACTAATTTAATCATAGATTCTTTTCAAATAGATATTCTTCATTGATTTAAACTTCCTGTTTTTACAACAGTTGATTTTAAACTATATTTTCTATATAAAATATCAGATAAAGAAAGACATTCTTCATATGTAAAAGAATGTGTAGCTATAAACATACCTTGTTTATATTGACGTGATCCATCTTGCATTAGTCAATGAGCCAAACCAATAGGAGTTATATATTCTTCTATTCAATCAGGTATTTTTTTTTTAATTTTTCCATCTACTTTAGAATAAAAAGAATCATAAATTCAAACTAAACTAGAGAAAGTAAATAAAGTAAGTCTATAATTAAATCTATCTATTTTTAAATTAATGTTTTTATCATAATTATAATTATTATCATATTTTTTGATTAATTTAGGTACTATATAAGAAGAATAACCTCAATTATTAAACAAAAGAGTTAAATGATGAATATAAGCTGAATTGGTTACAGCTTGTTCTACACTAAACCGAACACTAAAACCAAATCTATTATTTAATTTATCACCTCATCAATCTCCTAGCATACCACATATTAATACAGATAAAACATCTATATTGTGAGGACCAATTCTATAAATAGCTTTAGTTCTAGTTTTATTAAAAGGAAGAATATCGGCGAAATATAAATTTAAATAATTTAAATATTTAATAAAATTAATTAACAAACATTTCGGCCACTTAGTTTTAATAGCCATCATTAAAAAGAAAATAATTGTACCTATTACTCATACACCTATTCTAGGAGATCTGTAACTTCCATAATATAATCCTCTACTTATATGTAAATATACGCAAATAAAAAAAAAAGATGCAATATTAGCATGGACTATTCTAATTAACCATCCATCATTAACATCCCTCATTATATGTTCTACTGACAAAAATGCAAAACTAGCTGAACCTTGATAATGCATTGCAAGTAAAATCCCACTAATGATTTGACTAATTAGACATAATCCTAATAGACTACCAAAATTTCATAAATATGAAATTGTTGATGGTTGCGGGCTATCTACTAAATAACTATTAAATATAGTTAATACAGGACTTGTTTTAAGAATTCTCATATATTTTTATATTAATTATCCTGATAGCATATCAAGATAAGACTAACAGTAAAGCAATTTTCATAGAAATAAAAAATAATGAATTAATATTAATTATTATAATATTTCAAAAAAAAAAGTAACATTAATAACACTTAATTTTTCTAAATTAAAACATGGAATCTTTAATTATTTAATTTTTATTATAATTATTTATTATATTTTTAATTACTAATAACTATATTAATTAAGTAAAATAACTATAAAAGGTTAATTTTTTTAAAAAATTAATTATCGTATTCGTATAAAAAAAGTAACTAGAGATTAATAAGCCAGGTTTTGTTATAATTAATTTAACTTATATAATGATTAAATAGTTACTTGATCTCATAAGTAAAAATATAAATTATATTTATAATATATATTTTTTATACTTTCTAATATTTCAACCTTGAATTTATTCAAAAATTATTTCACTATTAAAATATTTAATTATCAAAATGAAATTTCATTTTGATAATTAAATATTTATTATCATTTTAGTAGACTTTTCATTTTATAAATAAGTGTTTAAATACATAATAATAATTAATTTCCTAGTTACTTTAGTATAAAATAATTAATTATATAACTTAATAATTAATTAATGTAAACTAACTGAATCTTTAATATAAGATGAAGTTAAAATACTATAAACATAACTTTGTATACCTGCAATAGCTAATTCTAAACCAGATATAGCAGTAATTAAGGCGATAGCTAGGGGTCCCCCTGTTAATTTAATACCGATAGCAGCAGTTAAACCTAAAAAACCGAATCCTGCTAAAATTAATAATAATAAATGTCCAGAAATTAAATTAGCACCTAATCGAATACCTAAACTTAAACCTTTAGCTATATATGAGATTAATTCAATTAAAGCTAATAATGGAACTAACATTAAAGGAGTACCTTCAGGCGAGAATAAAGAAAAAAAATTTAAAGTATGTAAAACTAATCCTATAATAGTAACACCAAATCAAATACTAGAACTCATAGATAAAGTGCTTACTAAATGAGCTGTAGTAGCAAAATTATAAGGAATTAAACCCATTAAGTTACTAAATAATATATAAATAAATAAGACAAATATGAAAACAAAAAAGAATAATCCTACAACAGAACCTATTTGGCTAAGTACCATATTATATATAGTAAAGTAAATAGCTTCAGCACTAAATGATCAACCATTTATTTTAATATTTTCTTTAAATGTACCATATATATATAAAAATAATGTAAAAGCAACAACTAATCCTATATATACCATAATATTTGTAAATAGACCTATTGGTGTATAATTTAATCCTAAAAATTCACCAAAAAAAGGCTTAATTTCAAATTGATCCATAGGAGAAGATAAAATAGAATAATTGGAAGTCTTATTATTGTTTAATATAAAACCATTGAACAATAAATATTTATTTAAATAAAAATTCATTATTGAATAATAAATAAAAGTCCTATCTATTATAGTAGGAATCAAAGTCGACAATTTATAAGTATAACAAAAAAAAGAAAAAAAAAAGAAATTTAGTATAAAATTAATATATAAAATTTAAATATACTTTAATGTAACGACTAATACGCACATCTTTTTAAATTTAAATGTTTAAATTTAAAATGCTTTTATTTAAGCTAATTAAAGGAGGAGATTAATTAAATATTAAAATTTAACATAATTAAAAAATAAAAATTTAATAAATGTTAATAAATATATTAAAAAGAAATACCAAAAGGCATCATATCAAAAGTAAAAAATAAACAAATAGTAAATATTATATAGGCAAATACCAATGGTAATAATTCTTTTAAAAATAATGACATTAATTGATTATATCTAAATCGAGGGAAAGAAGCTCTAACTCATATATAAAAGAATACAACAATAATAATTTTAAATCCTAAAATATAAGAACCCTGAATTTTATCTATTAAAATATTAATAAATTCAAAAACAATATCTCTACTATTAAATTTAGTTAAATAATTATTTTGTAATTGTAAATGTTGAGATAAAACTAATTTATGATTATCTTCAGCAACACTAATTAAATTTAAATTATAATAAGTAAAATAATCATAGAACTGAATTAAGAAAGGAGAGAAACTTTTTTCTAAAAAATAAAAAAGAGAAATAGCAGGATCTAAAATAATATTATGTATATCAGGACAATGATGTCCACCTAAAAAGAAAATAGACATAAAACTAGACATTAAAATTAAAGATGAATATTCTCCTAAAAAAAAGAAAACAAATATAGAAGCACCATGTTCTGTCATAAATCCTGCAACTAATTCTGACTCAGCCTCAGGAAGATCAAAAGGTGGTCTATTTGTTTCAGCTAATATTGCTATAAAGAACATTAATGCTATTGGCATTAATGGAAATATATTTCAGACAGCCTGTTGACACTCAACAATATAAGTTAAACTAAATGAACCAGAAAATAATATTAATATTAATATTATTGATGAAAAAACTAATTCATAAGAGAGAAGCTGAGCAGTAGAACGAATAGCACCCATAAATGCATATTTAGAGTTAGCAGCTCAACCTGATACTAAAATTCCATAAGATCCTATGGATGATACTGCTAACGCAAAAAATACACCTAATTCGTAATCAAATATAGCTAACCCTTCACCAAAAGGAATAATAGCTCAACCTAACAATGCAAATATTAAAGTTATACAAGGTCCTATTACAAATAATAAACTATTAGCTTGTCTCGGTATAATAATTTCTTTAACTAATAACTTTAATGCATCAGCAAAAGGTTGTAATATTCCTCATACACCTACTGCATTAGGACCACATCTTCTTTGCATAGAAGCCATTATTTTTCTTTCTGCTATAGTTACAAAAGCAACTGTCATTAATATTGGGACTAATACTATTAAAATTTCTAATATATTATAAAAAGTTACCATATTATCATTTATATATAAAATTTATTTTTATTATAAAATTACTTATTCATCTATAAAAATATATAATTTAAAAATCGATAAATTAAATCTTTATCGATTTTTAAATAAGTATTATATAATCATTATAAAGATAAGCTATATTACCTTTATTTTATTCATTAAATGGACTTTTAAACTAAAAAAACAATTTTACTATATTATTCTTTTGCTTAAACATCCTAATTATTAATATTAAATTATTTAATTTAATATTAATAATGTATATTATTTATTTTTTATTTATATACATTAATTTTAATTAATAATCTACTTTAATTTCAGTCGAATGTGCTGTTTTAACTATATTTAAAGCGCCTTCTTTTAATTCATAAATAAAACCTATAACTAAAATATACAGAAAAGCAAGTACATTATTTTTACTATTATTTTGATTTTTTTGGTATATAGCTGGATAAGGAAAAGCTAAAATAATTTCAAGATCAAATATTAAGAATAATAAAGAAACCCTATAAAATATAATATTATATCGTTCTCGTGTTTGTAGGAAACTAGTAAAACCACATTCAAAACCTCCTCCTTTATCTAAATATTTAACACTTATAGAAAAGGAAGAATTAATTAATAATAATAATACTCCTATAAAAATATTAGATATAACATAATATGTTAAATTACCTAATATTCCTTCATAATGTTTGTCTTCATTATTTAAAATATCTGAAAAAGGATATATTCCTATAATAGATAATTTATGTAAATTATGTTTCATTTTTTTTAATGAAAATATAATTTTATTAAATAAGAACATTATTTTATTCTTTTTTTCCTTTTTTGTATTATTATTTCTAATATATATTATGTTTAAGTTTAAAAATAAATCTTTTATTATAAAAAAAGGAGCTATTAAATTACTAGTTTTATTATTATTTTTATTTCTTATTATAGTTATAATTCTACTTTGATAATTATGATCTGCAGTCAGTATAATAGCACCTACCATACCTAATAATAATATAATACTTACTATATAAATAAAAGAATGATATATAGTATACAATACATCACCTATAGCTGATATTTGTGTTATTCTACTAACTGTAGAATCTCAATCAGGTGTTATTAATAAGTAATTATTGTCCAATTCAGAATTTATATAAAAATCTTTTAAAATAGTATTTATCTCATTATAATCATTTTTAGGTAATAAAGATATATTGTTAATAGAAGAATAATAATCTTCCTTATTAATAATATTATAATTAGAAAAAGTAATATCATAATTGTTTAAAAAGTCTTTAGAAAAATCAATATTATATTTTTGATCATAAATTATATCGAAAACCTTTATATTAGTATCATTACTCATGTAAGGCATACTATTAAATAAAATTTCTTTATCAAAATTAACAAAATATTTATCATTTCCTTTATATAATAAACTTTTAAGTTTTAAATTACTTAAATTATAAAGAATATTTTTTAATGTTAATAAAAATCCCCCGAATAATAGAAATAACAATGGAATATAATTATTATTTCTTTTATCAATTACCTCTATGTCTATCATCATAATAACAAATAAAAACAGTATAGCGATAGCCCCGATGTAAACTACAATATAAGAAATACCTAAATAAGTAATTCCTATATATATTAAATAAAAAGCTACTAATATATATAACACAATTAAGTTAAAAACCGATATAATAGCGTTTTTAGTGGATATAACAAATATGGCGGAAATTATTGCTAAAGAGGTAATAATATATTTCAAACTAGAAAAGGCAAAAAAAATATGTAATCCCATACTTTTTCTTTTTTTTTTTAATATCGTATTTAGTTTGATCTGAAGAATCAGCATTATTAGATATATTTGAAAAATTATTAATAGTATCTAATACAGGATGACTATTACATTATACAATGTTAAGTGGACTATTTGAGCGAGGATCAAATACACTTTTAAAGCTATAATTATTATTATGTCTAACAGTAGTAAAATATTAATCAGGATCATCACGCAAAGGCGAAGGAAAATAAATCCCACCTCCTTTTTTAGTAATATTATTAAATATAGATTCTATTTCTTCACTATTTATATATTTATCTTTCATTTTATCTCTATTAATTAATTCATTAATTACCTTTTCTTTATCAGAAAAAATGATTTTTCATTAATTTTTAATACCTTTCTGTATTTCTTCTAATTTTTTCTACACTACATATTTTGAAGGTCATCTGTCTAAAATATTGTCTAAAATATAGTTTAAGCCAGAATAGTCATTATCAATCATTAAATCAAATATTTAATAATTGATAATGAGATAATATTACATTTTGGTAAGTAAATAAATGACCTATTGCTTTCATTCCTGTTTCACCTAATTCATTAGCTATATAATGAAATGTAATTAATTCCTTATAAATAAGCTAAAAATAAAATACTAAAGTATAAAAAATATTTCGGTATAATTACACCGAAATTGAGAATGGACGGATTTGAACCGCCTATGGTATAACCAATGAGTCTACAGCCCATCTCTCAAACCAAATGAGAATCATTCCCTTGGAGATTATTAATGTATTAATTCTTCAGCTGCAGGTTCCCCTACAACTACCTTATTTCGACTTAACAGAAATTAAAGTCACACATTGAGATCTTCACTATGAAAATAAAAATCAACTATCTATGATTTCTAATCTATTTTGTATTAAAAAAGATAAATAATCTTTCTTAAAATAAAGTATCTTAAATTTTATAAATATATTTAATATATTTATAAAACTGTTAAAAAAACGGATACAAATAACATGAATAAAATTTAAATTTAATAGTAAAAGGTTAAATCTATTAAATTAACTTATCGTATTAGATATAGTTTAAAAATTCAAAACATAAAACCCTTCTTGCACATACTTCTTTCTCCGCCTGACGAGTGGTTAGTACACCCCAGATTTTTTATTCACCGTAACGTTCTGATTTACGATTACTAGCAATTCCTTCTTCATGTAGCCGAGTTTCAGGCTACAATTCGCACATTTTAATTTTTCTTATTTTAAAGGATTAGCTCCGACTTTTCTTTCATTGCTTCCCTTTGTTAAGAAACTTGCAGCACGTCCAAATAGCCCACTTTATTAGGGCCATAACGACTTGTCTTGGTCCCCTATTAAACAAATGAATCACTTAATAAATAAATATAATATACTTAACGAGAATAATCGATTCCTAATCAATAGAATAATGTATTTATTTATTAACAATTCAATTCCATTGTCTGGGTGTTCTTCTTATTTACTAAAAAATACATTTAGTTATAAACTATTAGTTTATAAAAATATAATATATAATTAAATATATATTATATTTTAGAACTAAATTAATCAATTTTTTTTTTGACAGAAGGAGGATTGCGCCCGTTAATTTGGAATTAACCATACGTCTCACGACACGGACTGAAGACAGCCATGCAACACCTGTAATTGTTAATCTTTCGAAATCTATTCATAAAGTGGTAAGGTTTTACGAGGGTTATCGTATTAAACAACATGCTTCACTGCTGGTCTCTGTGGGCCGTCTAATGATTTGGGTTTCCGCCTTGCGACCATACTCCCCAGGTGGTATGCTTAACACCTTCGTTTGTACGTGTATTAAGTATTATATAAATTATATATTATAATCCTTTTATTTTTTATTAATTATAACTTTTATCTCTTAATATTTTTTTATTTATTTTTCCTTATTAAAGAAGAATAAAAAGAAAAGAAATTAACAAAAAAGGTTATATATCTCTTTCTTCAACTAATTACTTTATATACACAACAGCATACATAGTTTTCTGCATGGACTACTGGGGTCTCTAATCCCGATCGATACCCATGCCTTCGTACCTCAGCGTCAGTTTTCAATAGTAACATGCTTTCGCCGCTTAGCAACCCCCCAAGTATCTAAGTATTTTTACACTCCTCTCGTAGTATTTGTTACTTCTTTGAACTCTAGTATAGTAATATCAAATCCATTCTAAGATGTATTAAAAAAAAAGATTGACTATACCGCCTACGTACCCTTTAGACCCATTAATGACGAATAACGCTTGCCTCTCACGTATTACCGCGGCTGCTGGCACGTGATTTAGCCAAGACTAAATAGGTTGATATATATTTAAAACTTAATTATTTATATAATTTCCGTTTATATAAATAATTAAGTTTTAAATTTTCGATATCTATTATTAATATTAATATTATATCCCTTATATTGATGAGAATATATAAAAATAATTCTATATTAATAACAATACCCTTTCGGTTACATTTTTAATATTAAATATAAAAACCAAAAGCAACATATGTTTTACCGTAACTTAGAATATCATATTTTTAGTATTAACTTTAAAACATATAAGATACCGTCATAATCCTCTCATTCCTTAGGGTTTTACCTTAATTAACTTAGCACACATCAAGCGTTTTTTTTCACCCTTCTAGATAGCTGGTTCGGTCTTTCGACCATTGACCAATATTCCCTACTGCAGGCAACGTCACGTTGCTAGGCTGTTATTTCATCGCCAATGTGGTCGTTCATCCTCCAAAGATACGACTACGGTTCAAAGGCTAGTTGAGCCATTACCTCTCCTACTACCTCCCCGAATTAGGCCTATCCCAAAACGAAAAATTTTTTCTTTAGTTTTATGCTTTTTTTACTTCATTATTAAACATATAATAAAAAATTATTATAATAATAACTAAGAACATAATAACAATTATAAGGTATTTAACCTTATTTTGGGGTAACGTTCCTGATTTTACTCACCAGTTCACCACTTCTTTTCTTATTAAATAAATAATCTTAACTTATACTTTTTATAGTAATAATACATATTAATATATTCTTATTCTTTAAATAAGAATATAAACCTATTTATTCTATCAATATAATAAATAATATATTATTTATTCTCACCTATTGATTTCAATATGTATTCTTTCATTAAGTCTCATTATATTTATTATCATTTACTCAGACGTACGATTCGCATGTATTTAAGCCTCTAGATAGCGTTCACTCGGAACCATCATCAAATACTTCTTTATTTATTAATATATTGTATAATATATATGTAAAGGCTAATAATTATTATGAAATAAATATATATTTATTTCATAATAATCAGTCGTTAATAGGAATCGAACCTATATACAAGCATTAACAGTGCTCTGCTTTACCTTTAAGCAATAACAACAAGTAGTTTTTTTATTTTTAACTAATAATTATTATTAATATAAGAACTATGTACAATAGTATATTAATATATTAATAAGATTGATATTATAAGTGAATTAATTTTAATTATTTCTAATAATTAATAAATAACAATTAAATAATTCATTATTAAAAAAAAAATAATTAATTTCGATTATTTAATTAATATTAGGAAAAAAAAATAGAATTTCAACTATTTGTTAACGAGATTTGAACTCGTATAATATATATATATAAACATTATTTATAATATATAACTTAATTAATAAGAATAAATCATATTAAATTAAGTTATATACTGTATTATATTATATAATATTATATTTATGTTTTACTTAAACTATAACAAAAGGGAAAATTACTAATAAAAAAAAACAATACTCCTAATTATTTAGTAACTAAATAAAATAAAGAATAATATGAAGAAAACTATTGTTCTAATAATCAAGTGAAAAACTTTTCAACTTCAACAGCTTCTATTTTAATAGGCATACTTGAATGAAGTACACCACAAATTTCAGAACATTGACCATAAAAATGTCCAGTTCTTTCTATAATAACAGAAACTTGATTTAATCTACCAGGACAAGCATCAACTTTAATACCTAAAGAAGGTACAGCTCAAGAATGTAACACATCAGCCCCTGTTATTATAAATCTAATATGTGTATCAACAGGTAGAACAACAGGATTATCAACTTCTAATAATCTAAGTTCACCTTTTTCTAAACTAGCTTCATCTTTCATATAAGAATCAAAATTAATCGTTTCATTTTCATCATTTAAAAAATCAGCATATTCATATTCTCAATACCATTGATGACCTGTTATTTTCACTGTCATAGCAGGATCAATTACTTCATCCATTAAATAAAGTAATTTAAAACTAGGAAAAGCAATAGCTACTAAAACTAAAGCAGGACCTACTGTTCAAATTAATTCAATTAATGTACCATGATTTAAATATCTATATACTAATTTATTGTGTGATTTGTTAAAATTTCATATAATTGATAATAAAACTCATGATACACCAAATAGTATAACAACTAGATAAAACATAATTCTATCGTGTAAATCTACGATACCTTCAAAAGAAGGACTAGCTCCATCTTGGAAATATAAACCTCAAGCTAATGGAACATCTGCTTTTCTAATTCTATATTTTGAATTGAAGTCTTTAGTAGATTCAGATAATTCTCAGGAGTTTTTATAACTATTACAAGAGCAAGAACTTCCATAACAGTAACTTTCTTCACCAATATTGAAACCATTGCTTTTATTTTCGCAAAAAAATCAAATATCTCAATTAAAAAAGGAAGAATTTTTATGTAAATTTGAATAATGTTTAGAATTATTACTATCAACTGATTTATAATAATTAGAACTATAATTATAGTGTGTGTTTGGAAAAATTTTATTGTATCTACTATTATTGTTTTTTAACAATAATATTTTATTTTGCATGTCTCGTTTCATATTTATAATTGTATAAAAAAAATATATATTTATCTCATCCTTAACCCTTTATACCCAACCACCCCTTTTTTATTTTTTTTTATAGATATAAATAAGGAATAATATATAATTAAATTAATAATAAATTTATTATTAATTTAATTATATAAATAAATTTTAATATAAAAATTTAAATTAAATACTTAACTATTGTAATTAAGCATGAAATAATGGAATTGTTATCATATAAATTATATTAATTAAAACATAAGGTTTTAAAATATAGAATAAAGATATATTAGTTAAAATAGCAATAATTAAACTTAAACTATTACTAGGTAACATAGGAAGAGAATTATCTTTATTAGAATAACTATCAAAGAAAATTTTTTCATTTTGATTAGATTTATTAATAAAATTATTTTCTTTATTATTAAAAGTATTACTAATGTAATAAGGCATAAATATATCATCATAAAAATAAATAAATTTAATAATTCTTAGATAGTAAGCAGCTCCTATAACACTAGTGAATATTATTATAAGAGATATAAAGAAATAATCTAATTGCATAGCAGCTAATAATACTTGTTGTTTAGCAAAGAAACCAATCATAGGAGGAATACCAGCTAAAGAAAAAATAGTAATAGATAAACAAAAAGCTAAAAAAGGATCTGTATAATGCATACCTTTAAAATTAGTTAAAAATGGAACAGGAGTATATAATCATTCACTATCTTCAGAATCGAAGTTATAATGATCAAAATCTTCATTAATTATTAAATGATTTCTTATGGTATTAATTTTTAGATTTTTATCTTCATAATAGAAATCAGAACGTCAACTATCTTCATCTAATTTTTCTTTAATAAATTCACCATAATCATATAAAGTAGGCTCAACATAAATATCTTTTCAAGAATAAGGATTTATATTTAATAATCTAATAGGTATAAATTCTTTATTAAGATAATATCTACTATATAAATATCCTCAAGTTACTAATATAAAAAATAAATTAAGATTAGTAATTGTATATTGAATTAAATAAAAAATAAATGCATCAATACCAGTTATTGAATTTAAAGATAATGCTAATAATAAAAACCCTACATGAGTAATTGTACTATATGCAAAAAGTCTTTTTATTCTAGATTGGCTTAAACCAACAATAGTACCAATAATTAATGAAAATAAAGCAGATATAGTTAAAACATTAGTTCATAAACCTAAACTTGAATAAGATACATTTCAAATTGAAAAAGGTATATCATTATTAATATACAAAGAACTAATATTATTATATAAATGAGAATTAAAATTTATATTATTATGAATAAGACTTTCTTTTAAAGAATAACTTTGATCTAATAAACTTAAATTATTAAGATTTAAACCGGCATGTATATTATGAACAAGAATTAACATTAAAACTAAGATTGAAAGTTTAGCTATAATTATTAATCAAGTAGTACTATAAGTAGGAACATCAGAATATACATCAGGAGCTCAATTATGAAAAGGAGCAGCTGATACTTTAAATAATAAACCTGCAAATAATACTAACAAACAAGGATCAAGTATATAATTAATACTAGTATTCGAGTATATAATGAATATATGTTCTAAATTTAAAGTTCCAGTATAAGCATATAATAAACTACAACCTAATAAAATAAATCCAGAAGATAACCCTCCTAATAAAAAATATTTCAAACCTCCACTAGTACCTCTAAATGATCTTATTTGAGAAGTAGATAAAATATATAAACTAAAACTTTGTAATTCCAAAGATAGATATAAGGATATTAAATTTTGAGAAGAAATTAATAAGGATCCACCTAATATAGTATATAATAATAGAAAACTAAATTCTTTAACTTCTAACTTAGGATAATTTAATTTCTTTTCTATTAAATAAAGTGAATTCAATTTTAAATCTGGTAATAATTCAGATAACTTTTTTATTCAATTAATAAATATATTATATATACTTAATTCTCTACTACTATTATTATAAGGATAAAAACTTAATAATTTTTCATAATAATAGTTTTTAAAATTATATTTAAAATGAATAGCAGTACTGGATAAATTATTATTACTTTTACTACTCATAAAATATTCCATTAATTTAGAATCATTATAAATCCTAAAATTATATGGAACAAAACATGTTAAAATAGTAACAATTGCACCTGTTAAAAATAAAAGAATGTCAAAAACCTGTGACAATATCGTAATTTTGAAAACGCCCCCATATATTCCGATTCCATCATTTAACGAATCCACATATAATGTATTATACGCTATATAACTTCCTAGAATAAAAGTAATGAAAACGATTCTATTTAACTTCACATAATCCGCTAAGTAATTATAATTAGTTTCAATGCTTGAAGTTACCGCTAATAATAAAATAAGAATTGATATTATTAGCATTAAGAGATAAAGGATTTGAACCTCTATTCTATACTTATAAATATAAAAATTTTCTTATATTTTTATTATATATATGTATATTTATTTTACCCATTAAATTAATCTCTTCTGGATAAATATTTTTAATTAACTAAAAAATATTTAATATTTTTATATTAATTAACTTTATATTACATATAAGATTAAAATAATATAAATATACATATATTTATATTATTTTAATCTTTAATTTAACATTTTTTTATTACAATAATACTATTTGTATAATAATAACAAAGAAAAAAATGGAAAAAAAAAAATTAATTATATTAAGTAATTTAAGATTGTATAGGTAATTTATTAAAAGTATGGAAATGAGGCGGAGAATCAACACATCATTCTATATTTTTGCTTAATTTAGTATTGTCAGTTCAAGCTAAAATATCTTCAAGATATTCATCTTTAGCTCAACCATCTCTAGGTACTTCTTTACCTTCTTCAAATTTATCACAAATTAATGTTATAAAATAAGCAGTCATTACAACAGATAAAATAGAACCACCACTAGCTATTAAATTTCATCCTGCAAATGCATCAGGATAATCAGCTATTCTTCTAGGCATTCCTTGAAGACCTAAGAAGTGCATAGGTAAGAAAGTTAAATTAACTCCTATAAATAAACCTCAGAAATGTAATCTACCTTTTCTATCATTATATGTTAACCCTTCTGCTTTAGGTGATCAAAAGTATCAAGCAGCAAATAAAGCAAAAACAGCTCCCATAGATAATACATAATGAAAATGAGCTACTACATAATAAGTCTTTATATTTTGGACTATAACTTATCTACTCGTTTAACTCAATAAACTTTCGATTGCCACGTTTAGTCTCTACAAAATAAATATATAATACATTTATATAATATTTCACGGTATTATAATTAATAATAATATTAGTTTAGCATTTAACTATATTAATTCTTCTACCGTTAGCAAAACTATATGTTATTTTTAGTTTTACCGAAATAATAAATATTTCAAAGTGGCAAGACAACATGACACTTATTATTACAAGACCTTTTTTTTGAATTTATTAAATGATATTAATTTATCTCCTAATAATGGATAGTTAGTACAATGATTAATAATATTAAATATTGTAGACTTCCTATATGTTTCTAATATTCATACATTATTTTTAGTACATCTAATATTGCTTTTAATATTAAAATATGTTTTTATAGATTTTATTAAATGGTATTCATTTTTCTGACTTATACTAAATGAATGACTATTATTATTCCTAATAGAAAAACAACCTTCTGCTTCTATAAAACCTGATAATCATTCACTATAATAATAGTTATTTCTATTTTTATCAAATAATAAACTAAAAACATATTTATTATTTCTTTCTTGGAAATATAAATCAATATTTTTATGAACTAAACAATTTTTCATAAAAATTAATTGAGCATATAGTCTAGAAGTTAAAGGAGGATATTGTTCAAATATTTTCAAAATTTCAATTAATTTTTTAGAATCATCAATTACTCATAATGTAAATTCATTTTTAACTTTAACTACTCTACCTCCAATATTATTCTTTACTATAATTAACATATTTTCATTATAAGAATTGAATTTTAATTTAATAATTAATCTATATTGTAAGTTCTTCCTTCTTCAATGATTTACTTGTATATTACCATAACCATCCATTAATCCTACTCAAAATTTTTTAATATATTCAGGGTCTTTTTTTAATCTATCATGGAATGCTATATCTAAACTAGCATTTGCTAGTACTACACCAGTTACGAATCAAAATTCATTAATTTTATAATCTTTCATAACTAAATATATAACCATTATAGGCACCTCCTAATTTAGCATATTTTTTAATTGTACTATGATTTATATTTAAAGCTCTTTGAGCATCTGTTACTCCTTCATATTTACAAATAAATTTTTTATTTGTGTCATATACAAATACTGCTTTTCTAATGTGGCTATTATTATTAATATTTAATATTAATTCTTTACATTCTTTAAAAGTTCAATTAGCTATAAGAGGAGTGTCGCTTATATTATAAGGTAGATTGGTAAAATACCATTCTCCTCTAAATATAGTTTGTTCTTTTATAACATCGACTATTGTAGAATGATTAGATTTAATTAAATTAGCTAAAGTTGAAACAGAAGGAAAAATAACTAATAATTCTTTAAATGAATTATATATATAAACAGGATAAGCTGATTTAGCTTCTATTATTCTTATTTTGCTTTCAATAGAATGACTTTTATTGTAAAAAGGATTATTTTCACCAATTAAAGCCTTTGCTATTAAACCTTTAGTTATATCACTATGTACTCTATTTTTAGCTAATTGAGACAATAATTCTTTAGTTTCTTTTGTATGTTTATAACCTAAAGAAGAATAACCTTGTTTTAATATATTGTAATAAGGTATTATTAATGTTATAAAATAAGTTTCTCTAACTATTAAAGATTTAGCTTCTACGTATTCTAATATTAATAGGGTAAAGTTAGATTGCCCATATTTAAGTAAAGCTTTCACTATTGGCATATTTGCATTTTGTCTACCTTTTAAAAAAGTATTATTAAGATAATTTTTCATTCTAGAAGCTAAATTAATAGAACTTCCTACATAAGAATGGCCATTTATTTTATTTATCAAACAGTAAACACCTGATTTATCTTTTTGTTCTTTTAAAATATGGACTCTATCTTCTTTTAAATTATCATATACTACTAAAGGATTGAAATTTTTTATAAGATCTTCTTTTTTAATATTAGAAGTAGAGTAAAGACGAATAATATTTTTATTAAAATTAAAACTATTATTATATAAATGAATTAATGAATTTTTATTTCACGGACTAAATCTTCCCATAAGCATATTACGAGGACCACGTATAGTCTCTGAGGTTCCTACTTGGATATATTTCCCTATCCGTTGGTTACCTGCTGATTGTTCAAAATTATACATTGTCACTAAAACTAAATAAAATTCTAGTAATATAATTGTCAGAAGTTTCCAGCATATAATGGTCTTTAAAGGGAGAGCTAACTGGATTATTAACCCTCCTACAGTAAATAAAAATACAAAACCTAAGGCATATAACATAGGTGTATTAAAAGCGAAAGTACCACCATAAGCAGTCGCTAATCAAGAAAAAATTTTTATTCCTGTAGGTACAGCAATAATCATAGTAGCAGCTGTAAAATATGCTCTTGTATCGGCATCAAGACCTACAGTATACATGTGGTGCACAAAAAGTAATTACTCTTCTTGGACTTTATCTTAATTATTATATATTTATATACATATATTTTTAATTGTTTAAGGTCTTTTTGATCCAATAGGCTTATTAGCTATTGTAAATTTATTCATATTAGTTCGTAAAGATCTAATTGTACTTAAACCTTCAGAACTTAAATGTTCTTTATTAAGAAGCATGTTATAAACTCTTGTTCATATTTCAAATGAATATCTTTTAGTTGTTTTTAAAGGATGATTACTAAAATAATCGATAATCTTTTTACTATTCTTAAGAGAATGTAAGCTATATCTAAAAATTTTTCTAGATTTTGAACTTCTACAACTCACTTTGCCAAAACCGATTAAATTACGGATATCTTTTAAAACAACTTCTTCATCTTTTTGGTCTAATAAAAATCTTAAGGAAACGTTATATTGAGATTTCATTTCTTTTCTTTTTACTATGTGTATATTAAAACAACCTTCTGCATCTGTAAATCCTGAGAGTCAACTATCTTTTAATGAAAATTTAGGATTAGAAGATATAAAAATTATTTTATCAGATAATCTTAAATTTAATCAATCTAATTTCTTAAAATTTTTATTATTAAAAACATCTATCATTCTTTTTAATTGTTCTTTTCGTTTATTTAAAATAATATTTCCATTTAATAATAAGATCATCAAATATATATCAAAATTATTTTTAATTATTAATCTTGAATATCCCTTAAATTGTTTAACTAAACCAAAACCTAAAATATCCCTAATATGGTATAATACTAAAGAATCTTTTTGAGTTAGTATTATGGATAAAGATTCTTTATATGTTAATAAAGCACCATCTCCTTCAATAAAACCAACTAATCACGTTAATCAAGCTTCCTCCGGATTATTTTTATCCTTAAAAAAAAGACTATATACTTTATAAAAATTAATATAACAATTGTTAGCGTAAAGTCTCTGAGGATCCCTTAATATATTGTATTCTAAATAAAAATTATTCTGTTTATAAGAATATAAATTATAATATTGTAAGTTTCCTGCCCATTCAATATAGCTATGAAAATTTTTCCTATAAAAAGGATTTCATAGCACTAAATTATCCAGGCCTACAGCTAACTTTTTAAACCAACGGATATACGTTAGTGAAGCCACCACAATTCGACTTCAAACTATAAAACCTAAAACACCAATCGATAACATTGCGTATACCATTCCAATATAACCAAATACAGATTTATCTGACATTGTACCAATAACATGACTAATTATACCAAATCCTGGTATAATCAAAATATAACAGTTATTTTGATTAATCTAATAGCTATAAATTTATATTAATAAATAGTCTATTAAAAATTAATACTCAAAAACTTACGTCTTTGCTAGGATTTTATCTTATATTGAATTTTTATTCATAGAATTTTTTAAATTAATGATTTGATTTATTCCTAAATCTGTTAAATGACTTCTATTTTGTATTAATATATAAGCTTTTCTTCATTTAAGGTAATTTACGTGTTTACTAGATTGCAAATGAAAATTATCAAAATATTTTATTACTTTTTTGGCTGAACCAAAACTAGTTGATCCATAATAATAAGTATCTTGAGTTTTTCTATAATCTATATTACCTCCGAAAACTTCTTTTATTAACATTAAAATATTGTTGTCTTTTTGATCAATTTGGAAATTTAATCTGATTTCTGGTTTAAATCTATTTTCTTTATTAATAATCTTTATTTGAAAACTAGCATCTGCATCAGAAAATCCCGCTATTCAGTGATTATTAAAATCACTAGTATTATTTATTTTAAATTCTAAGTTTTCTTTTGAATAACTAGGATGAGTTAATATATTATTTATTACTTGATTAAATTTATTAATTGTTCTTAATTTACCGTTAATTAAATTTAATACTTTAATAATACCTCATTTATTAGATATAATTAATAAATAAGCATTTTTATCTTTAATTTTATTAATATGACCATAACCTAATGTTTTTTTAATATAATAAGCTAAACTTACATCAGGAGAACTAAATACAATTACTAATTGTTGTTTAGAACTAAAATGGCCGTTTCCATCGATTAAACCTGCTAAATAGTGTCCAAATTGTTCATCATTTAAAGATTTTAAATGCTTAGGAACGTGTTTAGAAATTTCTTTTATATTTTCTGAAGAAAATTCAATATTGTTGCGTAAAGTCTCTGAGGTTCCACTTTTTATATAAAAAGTGGAACCTGCTGATTGGCTTCATTGTTTTAACTTTTTTACTGTATCCATAAAAGGAGAGTATTTAAAACTTGATAGCGAAGCTATTTCAGCATATAGCAACATTAAGAGGCTTATATCGTTAACCTCTGGATGACCAAAAAATCAGAAAAGATGTTGATATAATATAGGATCACCTCCTCCAGCTGGTTCAAAAAAACTAGTATTAAAATTTCTATCTGTTAATAACATAGTAATTCCCATTTCTATTGATTCACTAAGATCGTCTTTATGATGTATTAAATTTAATACATCTCAACCAGTAACCTTAATATACTGATTGGTGAATGCTCACTGATTCACATCAGTGTTTGGACCATATCTTATCTATGTAAGTTATAAAATTTATTTAAATGATCTCAATTAAATTCTGTCCTTCTATCATTCATTTTTGATTTAATTTTTACAATTTCTTGTATAGATTCTGGTTTAGTTTGTTTTTTATTTTTAAAATATTCTAATACTAATAATCAATCAATATAATTTAAATATTTACTGGAAAAAAGAGTATATTTATTTAAATATTTTATTAATTCGTAATTTCCTTTTAAATTAGTAGTTCTTACTCTATATTCAGGTTTAGGTTTAGTCATTCTTATTGATTTGACATCAGAATATAAATTATCTGCTATCTCTTTTAAAAAATAATAATTATCATTATTATTATGATCTTTCTGTCTTTGTGTCAATTCAAATTTACATTCTATTCTAGGATATTTAACATTTAGAGTAGTACGTACAGAAAAATGACCATCAGCATCTATAAAACCAGAAAATCAGGCATTATTAAAAATATTATCATTATTCATCTTTTTTTTTTCTATTAATAAATTATAATTATTATTAACTCAATCTATTAATTTATGAAAACTATCTATTTTTTGTGTTCTAAATCGCCCATTTATTAAAGATATTACTAATAATATTCCTTTATGACTATTAATAGTTAATAAATAGGCATTAACCCCCTTTTTTCTATTTAAAGAACCACAACCTAACCTTTGCTGTATAATTTGAGCTAAAGGAAAATCTCTTAAATCAAATTCTATTTGAATAGAAGGATAATTTAATCTCCCTTTTAAAGATCGTACTATTTTGGGAATGTAGATATTTCCATCTCCTTCTATTAACCCAGTTAAATAAAAGGAAAAATCATTATTTTTATTCTCATCCATGGAATCATTTTTTAATGAAACTAAAGAAAAGTTTATAATTCCATTCTTTTTATAATACATAGATTCAGGCGTATAGTCTCTGAGGATCTCAAAGATATTCAAATATTTTTGATTTCCTGCTGATTGTCTTGTTAATCATAAAATAATTAACAAGAGTTCCCAGCATATAGCCCAATTTAAAGCTGGCAGAATATTTATAATAATACCAGCTAATACGGGTAATGATAATAATAATAATACAGCTGTAACAAATATTGCTCATCCAAATAATGGAACTTTATGTAAAACTTGTCCTGGCATTCTCATATTTATTATAGTAGTAATAAAATTCATTGCCCCTAATAATGATGAAATTCCAGCTAAATGTAAAGAAAAAATAGCTAAATCTACAGATCCTCCACTATGAGATTGGACTCCTGCTAATGGAGGGTAACAATCATATTAATAACCTCATAATTATAAATTACTATCGTTATATCCAAAATTCTCATTTTGGCTTGGACTATTTCTTCACTTTACTTTATTTTTATATAATCATTATTCAATCATAGACATATCTTTTTTTAATCTAATACTTCTAATACGTCTCATTTGATTTTGAATTTTTAATAAAGATTCAAAATCTCCTTTATGCTTTACGTAAGCTCTAGATCAAATACGATATTCTAAACTTTTCATACCTTTCATAGTATTTTTATAATAATCTATTATATTACTTATAGCTCTAGAATTACTCGTAGAAACAGTATTATATGTTTTTTTATTAGATACAGAAATACCTAATATATGCCCAATAGCGACTAAAACTAAATTATCCAATTTTTGAGTAATTTCAAATGCATGAGTAATACGTTGGATATCTTTTCTTACCAAATAAAAACTTCCTTCTGCTTCAGTAAAACCCACAAGTCAATCTTTACTCATAACAATTTTTGCATCTTCTGTATTTTTAACTGAATTATTTATTATAATCCAAGCTGAAGAAATATAGTCTTTTGGTTTCAATTTGTTCTTAAGATTTATAAGTAATTCCTCTTTTTCTAGTTTAGACAATTCAGGATTTTCTAATATATAATAAGCTTCTCTAAATTTAAGATAATCAAACTGTTTACTTGTTAATAAAGGATATTTATCAAAAATAGGTAATATTACAGACCCTATTATATCTCTTCTTCTTATTCTATAATCAGCGGCTGTTTTATTAGATTCTAAATGAACAGATCCTACACTTAAATTTCGTTTTATGTAATATAATATCCTTAAATTATATGAACTTTGTCCTATTTTAAAGAATAAAGTTCATTTATTGTCTTTTGATCTAAAAATACTAAAACTACCATCTCCATCTGTAAATCCTACTAACCATTTATAAAAACTTTCTCTATTATAATTATTTATACTTCCCCGACCATTCGGGTCGGGAAAGGAACTATAAAAATATTTAGTAAAGTGCCCTATGTTTAGTCTCTGATGAATTAATAAATGATATAATCATTTATTAATTCAGGCGAATTGTCCCCGTGTCAGTATAATTTTTACTTTATCAATTTTTAAAAAATTAAAAATGAGAAAGTATATACTTTCTAGTTGAGGAGTTTCTCGCATTAAATAGGGTTTATTTCCCAATATATATTGGGACGGCTTACCTTTAACCGTTCAACCTGTACCTGCACCTGATTCAACAAATGAACTAGATAATAAAAGAATTAATGAAGGAGGTAATAATCAAAAACTAATATTATTTAATCTAGGAAATCATTTACCTCGGCAATTTCTTACCAAGCTTGGACTATGACTTATTCTTATTAATTTATATTATCTAACAAGAATTCTCACGTTTAGTCTCTGAAGATCCCTTAAAGAAAATTTAATTATAATTTTCTTTAAGGTTTCACGCATATTCACTCCATGTATATAAGATTATTACGATTAACTCAATAAGTAAAACCTATTTTATATTTAAAAGAAAATTATTAATTTAAATCAGTTAAGTGTACTTATATTTGTTAACTAAGGATTACCCCTTTACTTCGAAGTATTCTATGCTAATAGTGAGATAATAATTAGGTTTATCACTAAACTTAACGGCATATAATAAATAAAAAAAAAAAGAAAATAAACAAAAACTTATTCTTTTTTATATAAATGATCTCAATTATAAATTATTCGTTTATTGTTCATTCCGTTTTTAAGATTTAAAATGATTTCTTTGTTTTCAACTAAAGTATGAGTATTATTAAGAAATAAAAAAGCGACCTTTTCTCAATCCTTATAATCTAAATACTTACTACTTAAGAGGGGATAAGTATTCAAATAATCTATTAATATTTGAATACTTATCCTACTAGAACAAGTTACTCTTCAATAACTATTACCTGTTTTCTTTTGTATTCGTAAATTTAATTTAACATAAAGAAATTCAGCAATAGATAACATAATATCTTTATATTTAACATTACTAACTGGTTCTAGTAAACGTTGTTCTATTGTAAATGTTACTGCTATTCTATCTTTTAATCCTGTAGCTTTTGTTGTATATCTTATTAAAAATCCTCCATCTGCATCGATAAAACCAGCTAATCAGGAATCATTATTTAAAGGATTATTACATAAAGTTAAACTATTAAATTTCCAATTATGCTTCTTATTTAATCAATTTATCAGCTTATTGACTTGTATTATTTTAGGAGACCTTAAATAAGGAGCTATTAAAGTCGTAATAAATTTTAACATTTCAACATTAGATATGACTAAAACACAAGCATTATTCTTCGTTTTTTTTCTAATAAATCCTTTAGTAATATTAGATTTTAATCTAATTTCTTTTAACAACATTTCAGCCAAAGGTAAATCTTTTAAATTAAAAGAAATATTAAAACGCGGATTATGTTTTTTAGTCAAGTAATTACTTGGTATTCAAATATGACCATCCCCTTCAAACAAACCTGTTATATAACTAGCAAATTTTTCATCATTTTTGACAATATGAACATATCGTCAAATTAAAATCTTATTTTTTTTATTTATTCCAAGATTATTTGCCATATCTACAGCTCCTATTAATAATGGTACACAAAAATTACCAAATCCTCCTACCATACCAGGCATTACCATAAAGAAAATCATTAAGAAAGCATGTGCTGTAATAATTGTATTATATAATTGTGCATCATTTGCTAATATTTGTGTACCAGGTGATCCTAATTCTATTCTAATTAATAAAGATAAACATGTACCAATCATACCACTAAATATAGCAAAATACAAATAAAGTGTCCCAATATCCTTTGCATTAGTACTATATAATCATCTTCTTCATCAATCTCCTCGTGTTACTTCTGAGATATTATTTATTATATTTTTATTTACCTTTAGGAATAAACTTGTGGGCTTACTTTCTTTGTTATTACCTAAATATAAATATTGTTCTTCAGATATATAAAAACTAGTATCTTTAATAAATCAATATTGCACTTATATTAATTACCCACCAACAAAGAAAGCCAACAATTGTAATACCTTATTATTTAATGTAATAACTCTATATAAATTTTTATTTTATATAGAAATTATTATATAATCTTAATATATTAAAAATTAATTTATTAATTTTTAATATATATAATTATGTATTTATAATTAATATTTCTATTTTTTAATATATAAAATTTATTTATCTTTATATATTTAAATTATTATTTAATATTAATAATTTAAATATAATAAATATTTTTAAATTATCAAATATACCTTTAAATAAAGTATTAAAAAAAAATAAATAAATAATAAGTTAATTAATTTCTAAAATTTAATAATGTCAATATTACAATTATCAATTACCAACTTCAAGTATTTAATAATAAAAATAAAATTAAAAATTGGATTGGAAAGACTTGAACTTTCACATACTGGGTCCAAATACCAGGGACCTACCAATTAGTCAACAATCCAAATTCTTAATATAATTATGTTAAAAAATTAATAATTAAATAAAAATTAAAAAGAATTAGTGAGAATAATAAGATTCGAACTTATAACTCTTCGCTTAAAAGGCGAATACTCTACCAATTGAGTTACATTCCCCGGGATTTTATTTATCTAATATTTTTCTTTAATTATTAATTTTTTTTTGATTTATTTATTTTTTCTTTTAACGGTTGTATTAAATATGTATTGTTAATATAAATAATATAAGGATTAATTATATAATATCTATTAATTAAATCATTATATAATGATTTAATTTGTACAAGATGAAGTAATAATTCATGTAAATCAGCAGATATTAAAGAAGACATTCAAATTTTTAATGAGATAGAACCATTTTTACTTTTTGACACTTTAAAAGCGTAATCAATATTAGATCTTAAGTAACCCCTAATTCGAGGAGAAGAAATAGTTTTAGCTTTTATTAATTTAGTTGTAGAATGTGTAGGTCCGATAAAACTTCCATAGAATCTAGTTTTATATGAACTTCTAAGATTATTTCTTCTAATTCCAGCTCTACCTGTAATTCTTAATTTAATACCGGAAATATCAAAATTTCTATTTAATTTTAAAAGATAATTTTTAAGAGGTCTTAATCAATAATAAAGATATTGTATTTTATTTACTCTAAAATTTTTAATTTTATTTTTCATTTTATATTTATTTATAAAGTTTATATTATTTTTAAAAGCAATTAAATAATTATCATTTAAAGAAGATAAATAAGAAGATAAATGATTATTTTCTAAAATATATGAATTAAGAGATTGATATCTATCTTCTGTTTTATTAAAAAATTCTAAGTTCTTATAATTTAAGTATTTATATGATTTTTCATTTTTCATTTTTTTTACTAAATTAATAGGTCAACTATTATTATTATTAATATAATAATCATATGCTTTTTTAATTTGTAATATTCTTATTCCTGCTATTAGTTTAGATGTAATTTTTTGAAAACTGAATTTTTTAGTTTGACGTTTTTTTCGTCAAAGAATTAATAATAAAATTCTTCCAGCTAATATAAAACTACTTAAATAATATCTTTTAAGAGGTCATAATCTAATTACGACTCATTTACCATATAAATTAAAAAGAATATCTTCAAAATAAAGAACAAAAGGAACAAATATTTGACGTTTGGTACTTAATTCGGTATTTTGAATTATTCTTTTAAAATAATATGAAGCAACCTTATGATATCTTAATCAATAATTTAGAGGTGTTTTTCTTAATTTTTTAATAAATCTAATACTAGCTACTCAATTATTAATACTTAATCTCTTTAATTTAGTTTCAAAAAGCTTTAACTTATTAATATAATAATATTTAGGTTTTACTCTAATTAAGCTTCTATAATTATAAGATAGTAAATCCAATAATATCTTTACAGTTAAAAAATTAAATAATACAAAATGATTATTTTTAATAATATTTAATTTCTCTAAAATATAATTACTTTTATTAAATATTATATTTCTTGTATTAATGTAAGAAATTAATTCATAATATGATTTAAGAATAAAATAAGGAATCAAATTTCTATAATATGGCTTAAATAATTTTTCATTATATCCTATATTTAAATCTAAATTATTATCTCTTTTATTATGGTAAAAAGAAGGTCATAAATTCATTCCTATATTTTTGTTATCTTTTTTATAATATAATACTTTATTTTCTATATTCTCATCAAAAAAGTATGTTTCAGTTATTCGTTTATTAAAATATGGAATAATTTGATAATCTTTTGAAATCAAAACATCTTTATTAATATTATAAAATTCTTTTCTGATAATACTTAAAAAATAAAATAAATATCAGATATTACCATATCCTTTAAATTTATTAATATCATTAAAGAAAGTATTTAATTGAGTAACTTGAATATCTAATTTTTTTTTTGTATTTAATCTTAAATATTTAGATAATATATTAATTACAGAGTAATCTAAATTATCTCATAATATTTTACTATTACTTAATTTTTCTTCTATTTTTATTCTTAAATTTGAATTTTTATCTTTATGTTCAAATTCGATATTACCTATTTTTTTTAGTGAAAATATATTATTATTATAATTTAAATAATCTTTTTTACCTTCTTTTTTTATATAAAATGAAGTAAACAATTTACTTAATATATTTGTATTTAAATTAGTATGAGTATGACTATTATTATTATTTTCTTTTTTATCAAAATATATTTTTTCTATATATTCTTCTTTATTAAAGATTTTAATATTCTTTTGTTTTATTAATATATTATTTTCACTTATATTTTTATTATTTATATTTATAGTATTATTATTATTAGTAGAAAAATTAGAGGTTGATAATACTTCAGAACTGTTATTAAAATCTTTAATTAATTCATTATTTATATCTTTTTTATTTTTTTCATTATAAAGATTATAACTTCTTTTATCATTATTTTTATAATATTCTTCATATTTTTGTTTCATAAATTCATTTAATCTTAAACTTGCTCTTGCTTTTGGATCAGTAATATGTCTAGCTAATTTAAATTTAGTTATTTCTTCCTCATTTCATAAATTAAATTTTTTTATCATTTTAGATATATATTTATCATTAGCTACCTTTATTTTTCGTTTCTTACTTTTTAATGTTCCTTTTTCTTTAGTAAAATCTACATGAAGGTATTTTTGCTTATATAGCTTATATAAAAATTTATTTTTTTTTATTTTAGAACTTCCTTCCTTTATTATCATACCTGTGGGTGTACTATAAGTACCTCTCATTCCTTCTGTATTTCATAATGTAAGATTATTTAAATCTACAGGATTGTTACTATTCTTTTCTAATTCTTCCAAATATTTTTTGTATATAAGGAATTTAGATTTTCTATCTTTAGTTAATATATTCTTTTTTCCTTTTTTTTTATCTTCTTCCTTAAAAAGAATTTTAGTTTCTCTTAAAAGAATTTTATCAGTATTATAAATATTTATTCCTTTTTTATTCTTTTTATTTCTTATTGAATATGATCATTTATCACTATATTTATTTTTTCTAATTCTTTTTTTTTTTTTTAAAGAAATAATAGGAATATTTAAAATATTTTTTTTTTTTTTTTTTTTTTTTGTAATTTAATTATTTATTTTATTTTTATTAATTTTTCTTTTTTCTTTACTTACATTGATATTTATTTCTCGTGTTATATTGTTTTTAATTGAATCTATTTTATTTTTTCTAATAAAATTTAATTGTATCAGTAATAAGCATAAATAAATAAAAAGAGATTTTCTTTTTCTAATTAGTAATTCTTCATAATAAGATATTATTCAATTATAATAATTATAAGTTTTAGGTTCAATTAAATTTAAATAGAAAAATCGTGGTTTATTTATAGTTTCTTTAATTTTTTGATAATAATTAACATACATACTATACATATATTTATAAGTACTTCTTCTTAATATTATATTTTTAAGCATTCTGAATTTATATCTTTTATTATTATATACAAATAAATCTATTATTAGATTAAAAGATGTATGTTTAAATAAAGGTTTACTTAATAATACTTTACTTAATTTTCTAATATATGTTTTTTTCTTTGGATAATATCCGGTAAAGAAATCTAATTTTCTTTGTCTTATAACTTTACTTACAGAAGAAGATAACTTAATTTGTTCTTTTACTCAATATAATGTTAACATTAAAGGTGTAAAAGAACTTGCTTTTTTCAGAATTAAATTTGTTCTATTAGATGTATAATTTATAATAGTGTTAATTTCTTTAATTAAAGATACATTAGGTAAAATTTTAAATCCTTCTATTAACTTTATATCTCATACTAGTATTCTTTTCATATATTTAATAGAAAAAAATAAATTTATTAATTTACTTGTATATATATCTAAAAAATTATTTCTTTCTTTTTCTCCTTTTCCAAAATTATATACACTACTAACTCAATGTTTAGTTTGAGTAGGCATACTTTTTTCATTATAACGAACTGTGAAAAAATAATGAGGATTTAATAAATTATTAGATACTTTTCTATATTCTATATTTCTTATATGTTCTTCTAATATATTTTGTTTTATATTTTTCCTTATTAAAGAAAAATTTTTATTTCTTATATTTTTTTCTTCTTCTTCTTTATTGAATATTTTTACAATTTTTTGTAATTTATCCTTATTGGTATTAATATTTTCAATATAATTAAAATTAAAATAATTAATACCTTTACCTTTAATATTATCTAACTGTTTTATAGCAAATATATAATAATCATAATTTTTATTCATTAAATCTTTATTATATTTCTCATTTTCATTATACTCATTTTTAAGTTCTTTATTTTTTTTGTTTAATATATGAACTTTGTTCTTATTATTAATTAACTCTTCATTTATTTTAATATTTCTATTATATTTATTAATAATATTGTAAAAACTATATTTCTTTTTATTAGAAATATAGCTTTTATTTTTATCATTATCTTCTTTATTTAAATAATTTAATAATAAGATCTTATCATGTTTCATACTATAATAAAAAAAAAATAATGTCATATTTATTTATAGTATAAATAAATAATCTTAATTATTAAATTTATGTATAAATTTAATAATTAACCATAAATAGCTATATTACTTCAAATTCTTTCCATTTTTTTATGTTTATATATATTATGGTTTTTAAAAGACTTGAACTTATATTTCTCGCTTATCAAACGAGCACTTTAACCAATTAAGTTAAAAAACCTGATTATTTATTTAACTAAATATTTATAAAGTAAATAATAAAAAAAAATAATTTTAAATATAATTTCTTTATTAAAAAGGATTTAATATAAAAAGAAATTTATTATTATTAAATTTGCGGATGAAGGATTCGAACCCTCTACTTTCAGGGTATGAGTCTGATGTGCAGCCATTTACACCGATCCGCATTTATTAATAATAATGAATACAATAACTATTAAAGACAATATAAAATAAAACTTTTATTTAATAAAAATAAAAAAATATTAAGAGATAAGAGTATTATGAAGATGCAAAATAAAACTAGTACAAGATAATCTTAAAAAATTACAGTATCGTAAAATTCTTGCCTAAGTTTAGTTAGTAGTAATCTACTACTTATTTATCTGAAAAGTATAGTAAGGTAGATTTCGAACTTTATATGCGTTCAGTTCTTATTCAAAGCCAACTTAGCTATCCTGCAATGCTTTAGTTTGTATATAAAGTGAAAATAATTATAAATAATTATATATATACCTAATACAGAAATTAATAACTTCAACAACAGGAACACTAGAGGTTAGTAGATCCCAGTCCTTGCGTACGAGGGCACCATCCTTATTTTACTTTAGATTCCCATAGAAGATAGGGACCGTACTGTCTCACGACGTACTTAACCCAACTCGCGTTAATTTTTAATCGGCGAACAGCCGTACCCTTCCCAGCCCCTACACCAGGAGGATAATTAGAGTCGACATCGAGGTGCCAAACATCGCTTTCAATAAGTACTCTCATGCAATATTAGCCTGTTATCCCTAGCGTAACTTTAATCCGTTATCAAGGCCATCAATCTTTATATGTGCCTTTGGTCACTATGCCCCACTTACGTGTCTGTATGACTTGTTGGTCTTACAGTTAGGCACGCTATATGCCATTAAACTTTATCTTTCTATTTATGATTAAACTAATACAATATATAATAAGATTAACATCCTATTATTTATTTTTTAATTTCATTTATAAAAATGATAATTTAACTCTAGAGTTTCTTTTTTTAAAGTTAAATTATTAAATAATTATTGTATAATATTCCTATATACTTGTGAAATTTAATAAATAAGATTATATTAATATATTCTTTTTATACCAATTTCACAAGTAAAGATCCCAGTTCCGTCTGGATGAAGCGTACCTTTCACCTAGTTCGATTATATACAAAATTTTAATTAATTATTTATTTAATATATTATATTAAATAAATAATTAATATTATTTTTTTATTACAGATATTATTAATATACTCTATAATATATTTATTTATATATAAATAAATATTATTTATTTATAAAAATTTAAAAATAAATAATAATAATTTTGTCTTTTGTTATTAGACTTCCCAGATACTATTTTTGGGAACTGCGCCCCACATAAACTACCCTTTAGTCAAACAACCTATAATTTTTATCTTAGTTTATTAACGAAGACAATTAAATAATAATTTTAATTATACATTATGAAATAAATACTTAAATTATAAGTACCTAATTCTATTATTATATTTACTCGATAATAAATATTAATAACAGAAAATAGTATTTCATTAAAAATTTAAAATAAAAATGCATAATTAATTGATTTTATTTAAAAATTAAAAAAGTTTGAATAATTAAATATATTATTTCTTTTTCAATTTTTTATTCTTATTTATTAGTCCCAAATAAAAAAATGGTACCTTTTATTAATAATCTTTTATTAAGACTCTTAATATGTTTATTGTCCTATTTACAGAAAAAAAAAAGAAAAAAAATTTTTTATTTATATTAATTTAAGTAAATACCTTAATATAATAAATTATATCTTATAATTTTTATATAATTATAAGATAGTTTTATTAATATTATTTAATTTATTATTATATACATATTTTATACAATATAATTTAATTATAAATTTATATATTAAATTATATATATATGTTCGACAAATAAAAAAAATATAATTTTTTATATAAAAACATATATAAGTAAGAGCAAATAGATAATAACTAAATGCAGTAAAGCTGCTAGGGTCTTCCCGTCTATCTATGGGTGAAGATCGTATCTTAACGACCATTACAATTTCACTGAGCCTATCGCGGAGACAGCTGTTGTATCATTACGCCATTCATGCAAGACCACATTTAATGGCCAAGGCATTTCGCTACCTTAGGACCCTTATAGATAAGGCCGCCATTGACTAGAGGTTCCTAAGGTTACCATATTATAAAATAAAAATAGATATTTTCAACTTTTTTTTTTCTTAATATAGTTACATTAGTTAACTGTAAGCATTGGGCAGGCCTCACACCTTATACATAGAAATTATTCTCAGCAAAGTGCTGTGTTTTAAGTAAACAGTTGTACAACACGATTTTTTGATACCCTACCTTATTAAAAAAAACATTCTGTATAATGTCTTATATATTTATAATATAATTATATTTTTAATATTATAAAATCATAATAGTTATCACATATATATTTATATTTTAGTTCTAAATTCTTATATTAAATAAGGATTATAATATTGTATATAATAGAATCTTAAATAAAATTTTTATTACTTTATTTAGACTATGATAATATTTTCAATAAATTGTTGGTTTCCCTTATCCCAAAGTTACGGGATCATTTTGCCGAGTTCCTTCGCGATAGTTAACTCATACGCCTTAGTTTACTAAACTAGCATACCAGTGTCGGTTTAGGGTACGGTTATTTTTATATAAATATAAAAACAAATAATTATAAAAAATAAAGATAAAAAAAAATTATTTTATTATTATAATAATTTATTTATATATTTTATATTAATATTACTAATTTTTCTAAAATTAAATATATAATTTAATGTATATATATATATAAGAATAAAATAAGAAAATTTATTCTTTTAATTATTTCTTTTTTATTATAAAATTTTATTATATTAAATAATCGGTACTATTTTATGTATAAAAATAATGTTATAATATAACAGAACCGGATAGAAAAATTAATATTAAAACATATATTTCCTGGTCAATTAATCACAAAATTGACTTTATGTTTTTAATGTTTAATATATTATCTCATCAATATATCCTTTCGTATTAATCTTAGAGACCGTTACATAACTCAATATTCGATAAGCAATATATTGAAACCCTTATGCTTAAGGCGAGGAGGATTTTATTATTATATATTCTGGTAAAACTATATAAATATTTTTAAATAAAAACCCGAGAAAATTTAACCTCCTTTAACGTTACTCATGTTAGCATTTTCTCTTCAGATAAGTCCAAGTAATGAATCACTACTTATCTACCTATTACTGAATGTTTCGTTACCATCTAAATAATTAATAAAAAAAATATAATTAAATTTAGATGCAAGGATACGGTATATTGTTTTTAGCTCCATTAAATTTATCAGTGCTTTTCTGCCAATCAGAATCAGTGAATTATTACATACTCTTTAAGTAATGGCAATCTCCAAGCCAATACCCTGATTAAATAAGTTCAGACAAACTTCTTTTATTGCACTAAACAATAATTTTGGAACCTTATACTCTTGCTTTGGGCTGTTTCCCTCTTGACTTACGACCTTTTCACCATAAGTCTGACCTGTCAATTATCTTATATACGAATTCCGAGATAAAAATCCATTGATAGGATCTGTACGATCCCCCAAATTATTAAGATATTAATTTACTCCTTTTTTAATTAGTTAAAAATAGGACATCTCTATATCGTACCTTAATCCTTTATTTTCATTATATGGAATATATATTTAATATAAAGGAGTTATCCGTAAAGCTGTATTTCTTTCCATATTATTCAGTTTAAAATCATCCTTAAATATTATATTTGGATTACTACTCTTTCAAATATTTCTATACTTATTTTAATTAAATCTTATTTGAATTTATATACTGTACACTCGTTTAAGTATTATGACATAACTACAAAAATAGCGTTCACGAAAAACCAGCTATCTCCTGACAACAGTTGAATTTCTCTTTGCCCAATTTCATCAAAGAATTATGCAACATTCACTTGTTCGGTCTAATACCAGAATTGGGCAAGATCGTCAGGTTTCGGGTCTTATATCAATAACTAATCACCATATCAAAACTATTAGAATAGTTGATTTATCTTCGAACTTATTGTTCTCGCTATTAATATAAACTTGCTAACCCATTATACAAAAGGTACGCAGTCTATTCTTAAATTAAAAAATTCCTGCTGCTTTTAGAATTACTTTTCAAACGTTTTCCCTCACGGTACTACATTGTTCACTATCGCTTATTATAACCATATTTAGTCTTAGAGGAAAGTTCCCCTTATATTAAATGAATAAAATATAATCATATATACTTTTATTTTATATCTTATATATTTTTTTATTTTATTTTTTTTCTTCATATTCAAACAGTTTTAGTACCATTTTACTTACTTTATACATTCTTAAGATATATTTCTTAACCTTTATGGGTAATAATAAAATTATAAATTTATCATTAACTAATCTTAAAGTATTTAATATACTTTAAGATTTTTAATCTTAATTATATGTCCGTTATTAAATTAAACGAATTTATTACCATATTAAATATATTTTAGACTAATCTATTTTCGCTCACCGCTACTTTATAGAATCTCGGTTGATTTTTTTTACCTTGAATTACTAAGATGATTCAGTTCATTCAGTTTTCTAGTGATTTGTTTTCACATAGGATACACATAAATTATTAAATATTATCTTTCTTATAATATAAAGAATTATATAGTTCTTTATATTATCTATAAACAACTGGGAAACTTATTTATTGATTAAGTTATCTTACCCTTGCTTATTATTTATAGCTTTAAGAAAAAAAAAAAAAGATAATTTTTTATTATGATTTAGTTACACCTCCTGGTATAATAGCATACATTCTAGAAATAATTCTTTTCTTCTTCTTCACTAAAATAAATTTATTTATTTATTTTAGTTCATAATACGTTCCATATCATTATATTAATTTAACATAAAGAATTCAATAAGAATATTCTTACTTTTTAACTCTTTAATATGCGGAAAAGAAGGGATTTGAACCCTTAAGGATTATTAGTCCTAATACGTAGCAGGTATCTTGCTTTACCAATAGCTACTTTTCCTTATTTATTAGGAAGTGAAAGACTCGAACTTTCACACACGCTGTGTAAAAACGTAGTTCTACCTTTAAACTAACTTCCTAATTTATAGTATTAATCCATTATATTAAACAACTAATCCTTATACATTATTATATTTATTTAATAATATTATTTTAATTTTCATTAAAATCGAGCTTGACCCGCTCCGAACGGGCATCCTTCTCTGCGACAAAGAGAAACTTTACATTAAGCTACAAGCCCTATTAAATAATAAATATTATTTAATGAATATACGAACAATTGGATTTGAACCAATACCTAGTATTTGGAAGATACCTAGTCTGCCATTAACCTATGCTCGCTAAAAAAATATATAAATAATAATATATATATATATATATATTATTAGTATAATAATAGTAATTATTATTATGTAATAAACATAATTTAATATGGTCGGAGGGACTTGAACCCTCAACGATTTCTCGATAAGGCCTAAACTTACCACGGTTACCAATTTCGTCACAACCATAAAACATTC
>Ga0137334_1000022_pt1 | contig 46062 bp, 58 predicted proteins | sample EasRivERMLT262_2_FD_104776 | JGI IMG/M metagenome (GOLD analysis project Ga0137334, IMG submission 104776) | Soil microbial communities from meander-bound floodplain in the East River, Colorado, USA - East River MetaG ERMLT262_2 | ecosystem: Environmental > Terrestrial > Soil > Floodplain ...
ACAGCCATCGAGTGGACCCAGGAAATCATTGAGAGCCACGCGGACTTCACCTTCCGCTCAGTCTTTGCTTTTCCTATCCCTCATAACGGAGCTGACTACAAGTTCGTTACCCATACTCCAAATAACCGACCCAAGCTAGGAACGATTCCTAATGACTTCTACGGCGCTATCTTCGAGTTTGACGAGGCTTTGGGGTTTGGGGCTAGCGCTCAGTTCTCAGGCTTGTCTGTACCTGAGCCCAATGGGTTGTTGCTTGAAGCTGATCCTACAATCGACCCTTTGTGGCAAAGACTGTGGCTTGATGGTGACTACACTGGAGTAGTCTGGCCCTACTTCTTTGCAGCGAAAGGCTTGTATCCGCTGAATCCACTCCCGCTCAAGCTTAGAGTTTTTACTCAGCTGATCGGGTTTGTTACAGATCCTGTGGGTAACTACTTCCGGGATCTCAGTGGGAATTGGATTCCACTGATTGGGGATTTTGCTCGTTGGAGGATAAAAATCTCCATCAACGATGCTCCCTTCAATAGCATTGGAGTTCTGTACATGCCTGCTGCGCGCATACCAAGTCTGCGCGCATCACATCCCTTCGAGCTGATCCCTGAGAACTTCACGAATCATCCTGGTGTTCCGGATCTGTCTTATGATCCGTTGCAGTTCAGATATTCTCATGTCAGGGTTTGGGATGGAACCAACTGGCATGAGCTTAATGACTGGCGAACTGGGTACTTGTATGAGTCTACAGACACTAACCATGGCTGGACTCCGCAGGCTGAGACCGGTAAGCTGACTATCATTGTTGGCAATACTTCAGTCTACAGAGAGCATCTGGTTCCTCGCTGGATGTTTACTGGCTTTCAGTACGAGAATGCTCGAACGCAAGCCGTACTACCTCCGCAAGGGTTTTCCGCTCTTGCTTCGGGCTCAGGCGGAACCACCTTCGACGGACCTCGTTGGGGTTCAAGTCCTTCAAGTCTACCCTGTGTCCTACATGACAGGAACCGCGGCTACATAGTAATGCATCCATCCCCTACTGATGGAGCAAGTCAGGTCTACGTAGCACGTGAGTCCGGTCTTCATCAGTTTGTTGGGGCATTTGCTCGAGCCAACAACATCGAAACAGCTGGTGACGGTGTTCGCTGCTCGATTGTCTCAGAAAATCAGCTGCTCTTCCAAGGAGAAATCCTATCTGGTAGCTATACGATTGATGTAGCTAACGTCTTTGCTGCCGGTCCTGGCGTTATAGACTTCGACGTATCGCTGCACATGAATACAGGAGACAGGCTTCGCTTCATTATCGACTCTCGCTCGGCTGGTGATGCTACCTTCGACCTAACTGCAATTAAGTCTAAGGTATTCATCACTCCTACCGAGAGCGAACTTGATCCGATGGATGCCCCTGTAGTAACTAACCAGGAGGAGCAGATCATCATCAGGCTGATTAGGCCTGATGGGACAGTCGTGACCTTGGGTGTTTCTGGTGATACTGGACTGGCCTTCATACAGACCAAGGACCTGGATTTTGTTGGGGCTGATGCCAGTGGTAACTATACCCGGGACAGCATTCGGCGAAAGTCCGTACAAGGAATTCGATTTGAGCTGAATATTCCATCTTCAGGTCTTATGACTGTTGAGATGTTTGCTCGGGATAAGCTTACAGATCCACTTGTTAGCTACGGTCAATTCACAGTCGATGACGACGGTGTAGTAATGATGCGTCTACCTAACAAGCGGTACTACAGCTTTATCCTCTCTGATAACTACTCATCCACCCGCTGGTCTCTGACTGCGTTTGAGATCTTTGGGGTTCCGGCTGGAGCTAGAGCTTGATCAAGCGCGCAACAGGAGTAAGACTCCTTCCGGAGCCGAGCTCTTTCGGAGACTGGAAGGATTGGGCTCGGCAGCTCAATGTCGAGCTGACTCGGCAGCTCTTGGCCACTTCGATGCTTCTTCCATTCTTCGAGTATGGCCAAGTTGAGCGTACGAATGACTACACTCCTACTGGCGTTGGTATTCCTTGGGAGGTGCTGAAGTACGATAATACCAACGGAATCTGGGTTGTAGCCAACCCTACTAGACTGACTGTTCCTGAGCGAGCAGGACTGATCAAGTATGGTCATGCTCAGGTTCACGTTCAGCTATCATTGACAGACCCTGGAGCAGCAGTCAATGAACTACTCGTACAGATTCACAAGAATGGAGCAGCTCCAGATCCTAGAGGATCGGTAAAGTATCCTCTTGCAATTGGCCAGACAAGGATTGTTCAAGCCTTCAGCCCTTGGTGTGAAGTTAATGCTGGAGACTACTTCGAGATCATAGTCACACGAACTGGCGCAGGTACCTCAGTGATCGACGCTGGGATCGACACTTGGGCTCAGCTATTTCTCGGCGGACCTGCGTAAGGAGACAGCATGGGAATCATCAAGCAGCTCAAGAAGCCCCTTGGCGAATTTGCTGATGTCACGCGCCAAGCTGGTACTGACATCGGAGCCATCGGGCCTTACCAGGGCCCCTGGGTCGCTCCGATTGACCCGAGGCAGACCGAAGCCTTGGGTGGGTTGGAGACCCTGGCTCGGAGCCGCATGGCCAACAATCCTGCTGGGTTGGTCAAGGATGCTGCCTTGAGGTACCTCGATCCGAACTACCTCAATCTCAACACTGATCAAGTGTTCCTGAACGCAATCCAGGCCGCATCAAACCCGGTGAATGAGGCTCGAGCCGATGAGCTGAACCGAGCCCGGTCTATGGCGGCTGGGTCAGGCGCCGAGCTCGGTGAGCGAGCCTACGGAATTCAGGAAGGCAACATCAACACCAACGTCAACAGGGTGTTGTCTGACATGACTTCCAAGGCGGCTCTGGAGGAACTTGGAAGGCGAGAAGGAATCCAGACTCAGGTAGCCCCGGAGATGCTTGCTGGAGCTCTGGGACTCGAAGAGACTCCGGCTCGGCTCCTTGGTGAGATCGGTACAACTCAAAGGCAACTGGTCGAGGAAACTGAGGTTGACCCGGCCAAGATGTCCTTCGAAGAACAGATCCAGGAAATCCTGCGCCGGCAGGCCCCGTACCAGAACCTCTTCGGTACCACTGGCGTCCCGCAGAAGCCCGGTGCAGCTTCGACTGGTGGCGGTGGCGGCATGGGAATTTTGCAGGGTGTTCTTGGTCTTGCTGGTGGCCTTCTCTAGGAGATCTTCATGGCAAACCCGCTTCGTCCGGACTTGATCCCTGCTCCGCCGCTGGCAGAAATCATGCGGCGTCCAAGTGTTAGCCCCGCGGTGATTCAGGGGCCGAGTCAGCTGGCGGCGATTCTGCAGGCTCTACAGCAGACGCCTGTTCCGCAGGGGCCAGACGTTTCTGCGGCGGACTACCAGCAAGCCCAGGAGATGCTTGGGCAGCTGGGTGGAACCTATGGCAGGATCGGGGGAAATATCCTTGGAGCCGCCAAGGAGAGAATCTCCTCGCAGCTCCCGCCGTGGTTCAAGTCCATGGATGACAAGTCCCTGACCGACATCGTCGGTGGGCTGGCCGGGGTGCCCGAAGTAAACCCCGCCCTGGCACGATCGGTGCCTCCGGAGGCCTTGGGTATCGCCCCGGCGGGATCGCCCGGCGTAGGGGCTCCTGGCGTGTCGTATGGGCCGGTCTCGCCGTCGATCCCGGTTCCTGGAGCAGATGCTGCCAACAGCTTTCGGCAGCCTGTCGGATCTTTCGCTGATGCCTTGACGAGGCCGGAATTCGCACCTCCGGACTTCTCCAAGACCGAGGCCTTGGCAGAGTCCCTATCTGCCGGCACAGCTCCTGAGATGCCGACAACTCGAGAAAACGTCCGAGCGGCTGTCATGTACGCAGCCCTGGGTGCGGCAAGTGGCCGAGACCTTCCGCAGGCTCTGGCACTGGCCGGTGCTGGGGCTCTACAGGGACGAGCTCAGGTCAACAACGAGTATCTCGATCGACTGGAGCGATACGAAGCCCGGCAGGAAGATGTCAAGCTCAAGCGGCTGGAAATTGCTTCCAACGTAGAGATGGCCGAGCGCAACTTCGAGATGCAGCAGCAGTCGGCGCTGAACAGCTTCGAAATTGCCAAGGCTCAGATCCAGATGGAAGAGGCCAAGCTTCAGTCAAACGAGGCTATGCGTCATGCTGAGTTGACGCAGCCCTACGTTGGAGTGGCTGGGAATCGGCTGATGATTGTCAACAAGGACTCTCAAGGAGGGCTTATTCTGCCTCCTCAGTCCTTTGTCATCAACGAGCTCGAAGACCAGGTTGCTGGTATTGTAGCCCAGGCCAACCTCATGAAGGCAATGGGAGCCACAGGATCTACAGTGACCCTGGGACAGGGAGCTCTCAAGGCTACGATCAACGATCCGGTGCTGGCGAATGCGATCTCCGCTGGGCTTCTGTGGCTGGAGCAAAATCGTTATACTTCTGAGGGTGAAGTGGTGATTCAGCAGGCACAGGAAGAGATCAAGCGCCGCAATCCGAATCTGGAGATGATGAAGCCGGATGCCTTCGAGGCCGCGGTCAATGCCTATATCGGTGTCAACCAGGGCATTGGGATGTTCGGCCGAGCGGCGGCAGGAAGAGGGGCCTACCAGTTCCCTCTTGGAAAACCCCTCACTCCGACCCCTCAGGAGCCTCCAGTAGGCTCGAAGCTCGAAGATGAGATTGAGATGGATCTCATCCAAGGCCTCGGCCCCATCTTGTCTCCAGCTGAGCGCGAACCCCAGCTTACAATCGAAAGAGTCAGGTAGAACATGGCTGACGACTATCTGCGAGAAGTACCGATGCTACCTGCTGGTATGACGCCACAGGTACTTATGTCGCCAGACGTAGTGTCAGCGATCAGGTACTCCCTGCAGCAGGGGAAGTCGGCGTCCCCGGCAATTCCTGGGCTGAATATCCCTGGGCCGATGGACTTTCTCCAGGTAGCCCAGCCGATGCCGGATATTGCTCCGGCTGTGGAGCCTGAGGAAAATGTCTGGCTGGGTACCGGCAAGAGCTTCTTGTCTGCCCTGGTTCCTGAGACGCTTGGGATGCGTCCGAGTGAGGGCGTGCAGGCATTTCGTTCTGAGCACCCTGGGATTGGGCTTGGAACTCAGCTTGCAGGTATGCTTGGAGGCTACGCCGCGGGCGCGGGGTTGGCCAGTACTGGACTCAGGGCTATCCCGCGAATCGGACCAGCCTTTGCTCGAACAGTAGCTGGGCTAGGTGTGGGAGCTGCAGAGTCAGCTGTGGCTCCGGCAGTGCAGAGTGCCATCGCCCGTGGAGCTTTGCGTGAGGCCCTTCAGGTAGCTCCGTTCGAAGCTGTACGGATTGCTACTGCGGCTACAGTCGAGGATGCTCAACAGGCCCGAGACATTGCGGCTCAGAGCATTATCAACATCGGGGCTACCGCCGCTATCGGTGCTGGGCTCAGGGCGTTTGCTGAGTCTCGTCCGGCCAAAGCCCTGGCAATTCGTGGTGAAGAACTCGCAGCCAAGACGATGGCTGACTACAACGTGGCAGAGGCTACTCAGGAGAAGCTGGCCAAGCTAAGGATCTTCTCCAATACTGAAGCCTTCCGGTCCAAGATCTCCGAAGGTGATCGAGCCAATATTCATGGCCTGATCGAGCGGTTCCAGCAGAACATTGAAACTGAGTGGCCGAAGGTCAATCCTATTGGAAGGCTCCGCAAGGACAAGACTGACAACGCTCAGCTGGGTAAGCTCTTCGCTCGAGTCCGCGGGGCAGCAGAAGCTCAAGGCCCCTACGCGACCTACAAGATCTCTGAGCTTGGTAAGGTCCGCGGCCTTGATCCTGCTGTGCGGCAGGAGATGGGGAATAGGCTGAAGGACGTACTTCAGCCTGGTTGGCATCAGCATGCGCAGTTCCCGACTCTTGTTCGTCCTCGTGGGGTGGAAGGAGCTCAGAAGGTTGCTCAGTCCATCAAGAGGAACCTTACGCCTGTAGATTCCGTCCGGGGCTGGTACATGGGCCGGGAGACTGGTGAGAACGGACTCTTCGTCATGGCACGAAAGATCCGTGGCGGGGCAGCTCCGTCGGACGGCGACCTTTGGCTGACGTTGAAGTCGAATAGTCCGCGGGGATTGCTGCCTCACTACGATGCTCAGCTGCGGGACTTGGAGCGGGCCTCTTTTGCCATGCGGGACTCTCCGGCGGTGGCTGGAATCGAGATTCGAGGCAAGGCCAAAGATCCGACGGGCTCAGGACGAACACTCCCGGGAGAGGGAATTGGGCTGGCAAAGGAAGCCAAGCCCCTGTTCGATGCAATGCTGGCTCCGGAGGCCATGTATCTTTCGCTGGGTACTGAGGCCCAGCGAGAAATGCGATTCCTGTCTCTTCTTCCAAAGGAACTGGTAGACGACATCGCTGTCGGCGCGCGGAATATGGGGACTTCGCTCAAGAGGTACCTGGCCCCTTCGACAGCAAGGGCCAGTACCATTTCTGAAGGTCGAATGCTCCAGACGGCCCGCGGTGTAGCTGCGCTGACGCACAAGCGGGTGGTCGATACGTTCGCTGGAAAGTTGCCCAAGGGAGCAACTGGAAAGCCTCGGACCGGGGGCCTGTTCAAGCAGATCGGCGAGAAGCGGGTCGGCGGAATCCTGCCTTTGTTGAAGGATGTTGCGAAGAGAAACTCTGATGACCTTCCGACGCTGGGACAGCTGACTCAGGCAATCGACACCGAAATGACCCTGGCTGAGGCAAGCCAGAGTGGCTTCGACGGCTCTGTGATTCGGCTCTTGGAACACCTCCGCAAGCTCCGTCTTGACAAGGACCGTGAGCTCATCCTGGCCCGTGAGGCCTATGGCTTTACTGGCCCGGAGATGATCTTCAAGGATACCTACTACCACATCGCCAAGACCTTCCGGGGGAACCTGCGCCTTCCTATCCATCAGCTCAACAAGGACGGAACCCTTGGGGCGATGGTAGATATTGCCTCTGGAGGCACTCGTAGCACAGTCATGCGCGAGGCAGAAGCAATCAAGGGTGCCCTGAAGGAGAAGGGAATCCAGGTTCACTGGCCGGTACAGGCCGGTACAGGCTTGAAGTCTCGCGTGGATCTCCCGCTCCTGGCCCCTTATACTCCCGAGCTCGATGGCCGGCTCATGTCGAAGTTGGATCGGTCTGCTCCGGGATACCGCGCGGCGAGGGATACAAGGCTGCAGTTCTACAAGCGCCCGAAGGTACCGGGAAGGTTGATGGGCAGCAGTCTTCCTGACCGAGTCTCCTTTGGCCTTCGGCCTCTTACAGAGAAGGAACTCGGGGACCGAATCTTTTCGTCTCTCTTGGAGCATGAGCGCTTCGTTGGAGAGATGATGTTGCGAGGGAAATACCTCAAGCCGGAAATGTCCAGGCTTGCTGGTATGACTCCGGAGGTGGTCCCGGGAGGTGGCTTCTGGAAGACTGCTCTGGACATGGGCCAGGGTGAGTCACCGCTGGCGGCTAACACCCTGAGCAACACAATCATCAAGCTCTTTGGCGCGGACCCGCCTGGGTCTTTTAGCAAGATGGTAGACGACGTGTCTACTAACGTCGTAGGAATGCCTCTGAGCTCGATCACTCGGTCAGTGAATCAGGGTATGTTCCACTTGATGTTGGGAGCAGGAGACGTAGGCTTCCCGGCACTGAATGTCCTGTCGGTGATTCAGGCGGCAATGCCAGAGGTTGCCTACGTTGGCCGGGCTCCGACCAACATCCTTGCACCGTACTACAGCATTCATCTGCTGCGAGATGGCAAGGGAATGATTCGGCCGTATCATGCACTCGACCCGTTGAAGTTTGCCTGGAGGGCCCTGAAGGATATCAGGAATCCCACTCCGGAACTTCGCAAGGCCCTGACCTGGGCCGCTGAAAACGATGCCATTGCTCCGAGGTTGGTCGAGGAATTTGCTGGGGCGATGGATGACGCTGTGAGACTAGCAGGTGTCCGCAGTGGTCAGACCTCCTTCTCGACCTGGCTGGCAAATGTCAACAAGTTCATGCCGGCCAAGAGCGAAGAATTCTCACGGCTCTGGTCGTTCTTGATGGGCAAGCGGGCGGCAGAGGACTTCTTTGGGCAGAGTGGTGAAGAGGCACTCAGGTTTGCCAAGCTCTTTACTGAGAAGACCATGTTCAACTACGGAGCAGCAGACCGCGCAGCTATTACCACTGGTCCGATCGGCGGGTTCTGGGGGTTGTTCAAGAACTGGACGATGCACTACCTCTGGAACATGTACGGCTACGGCAAGCACGCGATGGCTCAGAAGGACCTTACTCCGTTGCTGTGGGCAATGGGCAGTACTGGGGCTATCGGTGGAGCTACGGCAGTTCCAGGATATTTTCTCCTTGACAACTTCGCAAAGATGGTTAGCAACCAGGACATGATGGGGCTGACCTATGGAGCCCTGGAAGAAGATGGAGATTCCCCATTCGTAGATACCTTCTTCTACGGGCTCCCGAGCTTCCTGGGGATGTCACTAACAGGAAGAGCTCAGGCTCCTGGTGCAGATCCGATTCGGGATCTTAATACCTTCTTCTCGATTGCTACGCTGGATCGAGCATCTCAGGCCTTGAAGTTGCCAGCTGAGATGATCGACCTGTTTGCAACCACCGGAGAGCTTCCGGGGCAGTCTCGGCAGGTCATGGATCACTTCATGCGCGCGACCATGCCCAGGACAGTATACCGGTTCCAGCAGGCGGCAGCCGAGGAAGGTATTCGGAGCTTGAGCTCCGGCAACCTCCTGGTCAAAGACCCCAACATGCTCCAGAGGGTTGCCTTCGTCCTTGGCATCACGCCACTGGAAGTGCAAAAGCACTTCGACGTGGCTGCCGAGGGCTGGAGACAGACCGAGAAGATGAAGGAGACGGTCAGGATACTCGGTGAAGAGGGCTCCGAGTATATGGAAGCTCGTGACAACGAGGGCTTCTCAAACCTGATTCGGCGGGCCTACACGATGGGAGTGAATCCCAATGCTGTGGTCTCTTCCGCAAGGGCGAACTACAACAACAAGAACATGGACTTGGTGGAACGCCAGTTCACAACCTATCAGCAGCGTAAGATGGCAAGGTCGGCGCTCGGGACAAAGGACTAGAATCCACGTCCTGTCATTGATCCCCCCTGACAGGGAGAACAGACGTACTCGGCGAAGAACGCGCCGTCTACTACATAGACTCTGTAGTCTAGCGCAGAGCCAGGAAAGAACGTGGAGTGACAATTAGAGCAGGTATGTATTGTCCGACTGGACATGACACGCCTGGTTTGTAACTCAAAGTATTCAATGGGCCAGTCGGATATGTATTGGGCGTTTTCGCCCATTATGTATCCAGCTGGCCCTTTGTGCTCAGTGCAAGGGATGAGTTGGCTTAAATCCCCGATTCGGAGGTTCTCCACTTATACCTACTTCCTTCGACAGAATCAGGTTGGCGATGATCTGCTCCACCAGATTAACCGGGATATCCCTGGCCATCCTCTTGCGGATCTTCCACTCTGGAACCAGACCACCAATCCGGGCGTGCTCTGCTGCGATGAAGCGGACGATCTTGACCATCTCAGGGTAGTAAGAGTTAGCTCCTGAATACTCCAAAGCCTTGGGCATGTCCTTTTCAGCGGCAAGGAGCATGGCCTTGGCAGTATGAAAGTCCTCAGGCAAGATTATCATACTGTCCCGCCTTGAGGCTGAAATGCACATCATGAGCTTGGCCAAATGCAGATGTCTTCTGTCGTTGTAGTAGACGAACTTAGAGTCTTCAATGGTCGGAGTCAGCCCTTTGTCGTACCAGGCTATGAACTCAGATCCAGCCTCTGGAGAGAAGATGAATTCGCCGTTGAGCTTGTGGATCAGACCCAGGTCTGAGGCAAGTTCCTTGGCCAGGTCTGACCTATGACCCTTGCGCGTTGCTGATTCTTCTTTGCTACGAAGCAATGGCGGAAGGTCCTTGGGCTTCTCAGAGAACACCATGACGAATCGACTTGGAAGGCCCTGTTCCAGAATCTTTGGGGTAAAGACTTCGCTCACGTTGCTTGGTGTTCCGCAGATAATCAAGTTCAGAAAGCTATTCTGGATGACGTTGTCTTCGGTAGTCCTCCGGCCCTTCTCAAAGGACTCCTCACAGTCATACAGACTTGTCAGGGCGTTGCAGAAGTTGATGTCTCCTGACTTTAAAAGTGTCCCCATCTCTGGAACTTGGACAGTAAGGGAGTGATGAAGTAGTGGTGCCATACCCTCCCGAGCCACATGTCCAGTTGATGCTTGGAGACGGTCGTAGAGGCTGGCCTCTGTGACGTCTTGGGGTCCAAGTTTAACTCCATTAACTCGTCTGGCAACCTTGCGGCCTTCATTGCAAGCAAGAGACTTTCCTGCCGCTGGCGGGCCAACAAGGAGCACGTAGAGGTTTGGGAAGACATCGTGATCGGAGAGATGAACATAGCACTTCCTCTCAAGTGCTGCGGCAATGCATGACATAGCAGACCATGCGCGAAAGATCTCGGGGGATCTGATACCACTGGAATAGCTGACGAACTCGGCGATCCAGTCGTTGAACTGCCTGGGCACTACTAGGCTCCAAGAGTCTTGATCTCGAGCTTCTTCTTGTGCAGGTCCTGGAGTTTGCCGAGCCCATTTGGGTTCGTCTTAGACTCCTTGGCCCAGTTGTATCCAACTAAGCAGTCAGTTGGGATTACCATAGTCTTGCCGGATGGGAAGACTACTGGAAACGACATCTTCTTTTGTAGCTCAGGAAGCAGGTCCTCTCGACCCTTACGAATCAAGAAGAGTCCTGCGTCGTGGACCTGAGCAACAAGCTTAACGTCGGCTCTGGAATCGTTGCGGTCATAGGTCCAAAAGATGTCATGCAGGCTAATGCCAAGATAGTCACCTATGGTAGCCTGGTTGACATGGGAGGCTGCGTCTTTTAGAGTTTCATGATCCCAGGGTCGGCCGAAGAAATGCCGGCGGCGGCCGAAGACTGTAGTAAGACAATGCTCCGTTTGCAGGATCTGAGCCATCTCATGGTGGCGCCGCTGGATGCCGGGAAATGCAGCGAAGTATTCCTTGTGGAACTTCTCCATGAGTGCCGGCTCGACGCCGATCTTGCGAGCAATGCCATAGGCTGTTCCAGCGTTGTTCGTAGCATGACCAGCCTTCTTAGCTACATCCCGCCGGGTCAGCCACTTATGGTAGATACCCTTGTGGTCTTGTCCAGGCCACATCGTAGCAGAGACGGCGGCGTGTAGATCCTCTGCTTCGCAGGCCTTGATGTATGCCTCGTCGTCGGCATAGTAGGCTGTGGATCTGGATTCAGCTTGGCCTAGATCCAAGTATGCGAAGAAGTAATCTTCGTCAGGAATGAAGATAGCGCGGAGACGATCTGTAATGTTCTGGAAGTTGGTACCCCCACCCAGAGCATTCTTTCGACTAGCCCACCGCGCGGTCTCTACTGAGCCCGGCTCGAACTCAGCCCGCATCCGGCCGTCAGAGTCTACACCAGACTTGACTACCTTGAGTAGCCCGGTAACTTCTCGACAGGCCAACACAGCCTTGGCTAGTGGTCGGCCCCATAGGTAGTTCACGATCTTGAGAAGCGCCTCTTCATTGACCGTGGGCCTGGGCTCCTTCCCCCGCTCCTTGTGCATTTGCACAGGGATCTTGAGCACGTCGTAGAAGGCGTGCATAAGCTGCACAGGGGAGGCATAGCTGAGTTCGTCAAGGCCGATGGCTTTGCCAATCTTGATGACGTATTCAGCCAGCGTGGCCAGTTCGTTCTGATACTCAAACATGAGGCTGAGTCTTGCAGCCTCGTCGATACGAATGCCACGGTCGGAGATCACTGCCGCAAGGATGGACTGACGACACTCGAAGTCGTATGTAGCCAGGGCTACAGGATCGGCCTTGGCCAGGACCTTCTGGAAGACTTCGATGGTGACTGCGGAGTCGAGTCCGCAGTAGATGTTGTCTCTCTGGTAGGTCAGATACCCAGGGGAATCTTTGGTGTAGGCTCCAGTATCAACTACCAGCATTGATCTCTACCTTGATCCCATAGAAGTCTGACTGTGTTGAGAATGGGAGGGGCTGTTCGCCAGACAGGGATCTCAGGTAGGCAGCAAGCTTTGCGATTGCGTGGGCTTGCGAGAACGCTTCGAGATGGCCTTCAACTTTGACTGTGAAGACTTGAACAGATACCGCCATACGAGGGGGATTCCTTTGTGAGCCGCAAATTGAATACCCTGGACCATGCCGTCAGAAACCCCATGGTCAGCATAGACAGCCACCAGCTCAGCCGATTCCATCCACTCCTGTGAGAGCATGATACTTGTTTCGCGCTGAGCTTCGCTGGCATCATCCAGGAACTTGGTGAACCACTGGTGTAAGGCGATGGGGGACTCACCTCGAGCTAAGGAGTCCATGACTGCCCGACGAGCGTATGCAGTATACATCTTCTTGGTCGAATTGTCAACTGCCCGAAACGGGGTCTCAATAACTACGCGCATCAAATAAGCTCCTTGATGACAAGGTACATGAGAACAGCATACCCAATCATTGCAGCTAGATAGATTAGGATTGCTGTTCGGTCCATAGAGCTACAGAGGCTTGGATGATGGACAGTGTGTTCCGCAGCCCCGCCACCTCGAGCTTGAGCGCGGTCTCGGACTCGAGCGTTGCCTTGAGCAGCTCACGCATCTTCGCCATCTCGTCGTGAGTCGCGGTGAGCCGCGTTCGCACCTCGCTGGTGTCGCGAATCCAGAACTGGACCGCGTGCTCCCACTGCTCGGGCGTCATGTCGGGCGGGAACGGAGGAGCCGGCAGAATCGGCGCGCTCACGGCTTCGGCTCCATCGTCTCTCCCACCGCGGCGGCGCGGGCGGAAAGCGCGCGGTTCGCAGCTCCCCAAGCTGGTCCATCGGAGATCGCGCGGATGTGTTCCAACGCGCCTTCCAGCTCCTCGCACCGCTCGCGCAGCGCGGATAGCTCGGCGGCGACTTCAGCTGCGATTGCCTCTCGCGAGAAGCGAGGGTCCAGTATCCGCTCGCTCAGCGTGCTCACGGATTTCTTCCTTTCCGCGACTGCATCCATTCGGCTCTGCAAGCGCCACACCGCTACGAACAAGTAGACCGTGACAAGGTAATGCAACAGATCCACGAGCGAATCCAGTAGCTCCTTCACGGCTTCGGCTCCTCGGTGGCGGGCTGCGGCGGGCGAGAGGCGTGGCGCGCGATGGCAAGCAACTGCGGAAACGCAGCGCGCGCAGCGGCGATGAAGTCGGCGTCTGCATCGAGAAAGCGCGAGGTCTCAAACTCTTGTGGCCTGAACCCGAAGGCGAGGTAAGCGTGCGGGTTCCAGGCGCGCACGAGCCCATCGACTCGTGACGCCCCGACGCACTTCGCGCTCGGCATGTAGCGCGTCTCGACGTACTGGTTGCCGTCTCGCATCGACTGCCACCCGCTCGACGCGGCACGCTCCAACGACTCCAGCAGATCGAGGTCCAGCCCTTCCACGTCCACCACTGGCGCGGGCGGGCGGGAGGTGAGGGCGGCGAGGCACTCGCGGAGCAGCGCGAGCATTCTCTGCGAGAGCGGCGTCAGCTCGTGCGCGGCAGGGGCCGCGAAGTCGATCACTTCTCGCAGCCGCTCCACCAGCTCCGCTACCTCGGGCGGCGGCGCGGCGGGGGCGATGCGGGTGCGGAGGGTGGTGTTCATTTCGAGCAGCACCCACACCACGCACGGCACGCAGTCACGCCACGCATGGCCGAACTCATGATTTGGGCCAAGCTCGCTTGACGAATTGTGCTGTGGCCAGTGCAGCCACTTCTCGCGGATCGCCTCGGCTGTTACGACATCCTCCACCTTTCCCGGCGGCGCGGCGTCGGCAGCAACCGGGTGCCGGTGCAGCGTCGGTGCCTCGGGGTCTTCGCACTTGGGGCAGTTGGTGGCGGGAGGCAGCTCTTCCGAATGCGGCGAACTCTCCGCGAACTGGATGATGCTCGTTAGGTCAACGTCCGCCACTAAGTTTAGGTCCAGCCTTGACGCAACTTGGATCAGCCGCAGCAGGACCGTGTTGTCCAGCTCTAGCGCCGTTGCAATTCGCGTTAGCAGCGCCTCTACGTCGCTTTGCGTGTCCATCTACTTCAACCTCCTCGCCTGTTCCTGCCGGTGTGCCAGCTCCGCAGCGGCCTCGCCTCCGCGGGGGCCAGAGTAGTCAGTGAAGTCAGTCGGGTCGGGCTTCATGCAGATCTCGCCGTCACCACACTTAGGGCACATGCCTTCTGTGCGAACGTCGGACTCAAAGCCACATTCGGGACAGTGGTAGTCGAAGAAGTGGGGGCTCATCTTTCCTCCTGCTCCAGCGTTGCTTAGTCGTCACGCTTCTCCTTTGCGCCCTTACCCTTGGGGCGTTCGAGTTTCCACGCCGGTTCCTCGGTGTATACCGAGCCCATGAACCCTAGATCCTTGGGCATCTCGGGATACAGAGCGTGATGTAGGTGAAGGGTGTCATGGATGTGACCTCCAACTACTATTCGGGGCTCGAGTCGGCGCAGGACATAGGTATCAAAGAGGTGCTTCTGGAATACCTTGTCCATTGGGGCTTCGCAGATCTGGCGAACAAACTCCCAGGCAGCACACTCTTCTTCAAGGGTAGTCCAGTACCGTTCCCAGCGGTTCTTGATGAAGGGAACTACATAGGACAGGGCAGGATCTGGTGAGAAGGAGATACATGAGATGTATCTTTCCTTGGATTTCTTGGAAGGCCAGTCAAGCTCAAGGTCAATGGAGACAAGTGGCCGTGCCAGGAGATCCTTCTTCCAGTCTTCGAGGTCTGCAAGTGTGGGCTCAATACATACCCGCCGGGACGGCCGGCCAATCTCAGTGGTACCTGAAAAGGCCTGGGCCTTAATCATATCCAGCATGACGATGGTACGCAGTGACCAGTCTCGAATCACCGCCGCGGGGTGGTAGGTTGAGATGACCTTAGCCTTGATGAACCTCGATCGCCAGAAAGTCCCGCGCATCCTGGACACAGCAGGGGGTTGACCGAGAAGGGCCCAGATTGCTGTGTTGCCCAGGGCAATGACTGTGGTATGCCCTTCGAGTTCCTTCCACAGCTCACGGACCTGGAAGAAGTGTTCTTCTTTGAGGTATAACCCCTTAGCCAGCGGAACACAGAACGGGGGCTCCGTTGTCATGGGCTTGTCAGTACAGAGGTGGCGGAGCTCGTTCGAGTTGGAGCCTGGACGACGGCAGAAGACGTTGGTAAGTGTAGGCTTGACTACCCCGGCAATCTCGAGCATGACTCGAAGCTCTTGACCAGAGGCACCTACGAAGGGCTGCCTTTGTTGCTCCTCGGTCTCACCCCAGGCTTCGCCGACGCAGGCAATAGCGGTGCCAAGCTCTACGCCTTCCCTCATAGATCCAGCTTTGCTACACGGATCTTGTTGAGCCAGCTTCGAGCGTTGTAAGCGTGGTCAGAGTTGGGCTCACAACCAGTAACAAGCTTTGCATCCAGGTTCTCAGCAGCGGCGATAGCTGTGCCAGACCCACAGGTAGGATCGAGGAACCGAGTGTGTTCATCGACCACCATCTGCAGGAAGTGGGATACCACCTCGAACGGCTTTTCGCTCGGGTGCTTGGCCTTCTGCCGGTTGGCGGGGAAGGCGATGGCATTGGAGACAGCTCGGACGATGAGCCTGTCGTTCTTGGACATTAGAAAGGCTGTCTCGTAGATGCGCCTTGGTCCACGATTGGAGTCCGGTAGGATTCCAGTGTTGTCAGACTTGACCCAGACCAACGGTACCGGGTCTACGACCAGGCCAGCAGCAGTGAAGTAGTCCTTGATCTCAGTGTAGAAGTGTGTCGGGTACCAGAAGATAATGTGAGCCTTGACGTCCAAGAGAGTATCAATCCTCTTGGCTAGCACATCACACAGACCCCAAAAGATCTCAGGGGTATCTTCGTAAGACTCCCCTTCACGCTTCTCCATTCCACCCTGGTCAGACTTGTGGTGGTAGATTCCGTAGGGAAAGTCACAGTGGACTACGTTGAACTTCTCATCCTTCCAATCCTTCTCCAGCCACTCCTGGAAGGTGACGTTGTGGATGTCACCCAGGGCTGGGCGCATTGGCTGCAGCACTTTCTTGGGTAGCTCACTGACCTCGATGTCTTCACTCAGTACCTCATCCAGGTACCCATCCGGGTCAGAAAGGAACGTGTTGGCCTCTTCATCAACCAGTCGCTGATGCTCCCGACGGATGAAGTTGTAGGCTGAATAGAGTCCGTCGAACGACTCAAACTTCTTGGGGTTGGTCCGAAGCTCTTGAGCCACAGCGACTCTTCGGGATGTAGCATTGCGCTCCATGCCAAGGGCGTCGCCTGTCATCTCGACGGTCCACTCAGGGTCCCTGGACCTTCGAAGCTCATGGTAGTCTAGGACTGCCATGGCTTCTTCGCGCCAGTCTAGGTCCAACCTCCTGGCGTTCTCTTCGATCTCGACGGCCTTGACCTCGAAGGGGTCCAGCTCCTCGTAGAACTGAGCGGGGATGGATTCGAGACGCAGCTTCTGATGAGCTCTGAACCTTCTTTCACCAGCGATGAGTTGACCTGTCTTGGTGATGGTGACAGGATTCAGCAGGCCGTACCGAGAGATGCTGTCTGCAAGCTCGTCAATACTACCCATCTTCTTGCGGTTCCGATCCGGGCTGACGATGATCTTGTCCAGCGGGATCAGATGAAACTTCTTCGTAACGGGCACTAGGCGTTCTCCACTGGAGCTAGGGTGAACTTACAAACCTTCGGGGTCTCGTCTTCGACGTGGTAGAAGGCTTCCATCTTGCCTGACTGGTAGTTCACAGTCAAGCAATAGACAACCTCTCCTGCTTTGAAGGGGCCGAAGTCCTTGAGGAACTTCACGTCCTCAAACTGGAAGTGACCAGAGTCAATGTCTGACCAGGCCTCCCAGGAAAAGATACCGTGCTCGATCTCAGCCATTATACCTCCAGGTCCCCGGAGCCCTAGTCTGCCTTCGGGCTCCGGTTTTCGATCCAAGGTGTCCAGGGAGGTACTCGCAGACGAACACGGTGGACCTGACCAGTTAGTGAATAGGCGGTTAGGGCCGCCTCGTGGCTACTCCGCGGGGATGTAGCTCGTGATGTTGTTGAAGCCCGGAGCGGAGGCGTCCTTCGCGTTGGCCTCGATGGCGACGGCACCCTTGACGGTGCGCCCGACTGCCTCGGACACCAGCTCGTCCAGCATTCGGCCTTCGGTGTTGACACCGCAGACCTTCAGGAAGTCGACGAGCCGGTACATCGCGGCCTCGGTCAGGTAGAAGTCGTCTCGGAGTTCCTTCTTCTGCCAGTCCTTGCCTTCGAGATCCGCGGGGTCCACGTCCTGGTCGAACGACTGGGGCTGGAACTTGTAGCGGACGTAGGGCGTTTCCTTCTTGCTGGACTTGCCGAACTCGTAGCCCAGGATCAGGAAGGTGAAGGTGCCGGAGGGCAGAACCCACGGACGCTGGATGTCCGCGGTGCTCTTGTGAAGAAGGCTGGTGAAGTCTTCGCTCATGATGCTTTGGGTTCCTCTTGGATCGCAGTAGGCACAACAGATTCCTTATCCGTTATACTTCCTGCTGACAGGATGGCCTTGAAGATTGTTGCAAGGCCATTGGAAATGGGAAGGGTCAGTGGCAGCTTGACCGGGCACTTGGTCGTGAGGATAGCGTCCTCGGTCGTAAAGACTCGATTGGTCCCGATCTTCTTCATACCGATGAGAGTATTGAAGTACCGACCCAGCACTTTGGGCAGCGTGGCTCCAACGGCAGAGGGGAAGTTGATCGGGTTGTCCTTCGTACCCAGCTCCCTGATATGGGAAAGCAAGACGACGTGGCACCTGATCTTGTCGTCATAGATCGCAGCGAAGAGTCCTTCGAGATCGTTCGCTGCATCCCCAATGATCTCGCGGGGATCAGCGTAGCCTTTCTCGGAGCGGGGCTTGAGGTCGGTCTTACCTCGCATGGAGATCTCAGCTCGCATTGCAGCGTTGCCCATCATGGTGAGGGAGTCAAAGACCAGGACTTTGTCTGGCCCCCAGCTATGGATACCTCCGAAGGACTGAGCCCCATCGACCCAGTTGTTCAACATCGACAGGCCTCGGCCGAAGGAATCGACCTTGACTGTGAAGGGGCCTTTGGGTCCAAGACCGATCTTGTCTTGGAGGGTGACGTAGTGAACAAGATGGCGCTTGTCTGGCTTGACAAAGCTGAACAAGGGGTCCAGGCCGTTGTCGTAGTCGAGGATGAAAAGCTCGAGGCTAAGCTCGTTGACAAGACTGGCAAGCCCACCAGTCTTACCAGATCCAGAATCAGCTGCTATCAGAAGCTTGACGGCTTTGATAGTATCTTTGTCGGCAAGTGTAGGCACTAGTTACCCCTTCAACTGGTCGATGGCGAGACGAAGGTAGGACATGGCTTCGTCGAGGGCATCACGATCAGCCTCATTTAGTTCCTCACCCTCTTCGTCAAGGTAGTCGTCGATCTCGATAGAGAGCTCGCTGATCTTGGTGGCGAAGTGCCGGCGCTTGGACAACTCAGTCTCCTACAGGCTCGTAGGTCGCAGCGAAGATGTCAGGCTTGCAGGGGTAAAGTTCACCCTTGATACCGCTGATGATCCAGTCTCCGACTTCACCACGCATGACTCCCTCACGCGTAGCGATGTTGAGCGAGCCATCCTGGTTGCGTGTGATAGGCGGATCTTCGCCAGGCTGGAAGATCAAGCCGGTTGAGAGTGAATTGAGCCACTCGACGATGGGACCCCACTGCCCATCGTTCTGGACGGCCTCGATCACAACCGGCTTCTTGCGGAACAAACTCATTCGTCGTCTCCTCTTCCTTCGACTATTGCGAAGATGATGAACAATACAGCTAGACAGCAGATCAGCAGGACTAATCCGAACACGCAGCTTCCTCGAAGCACGTCCTCAACGGTCCTCGAGGCAGGTCTTGCCATCCAGCTCCGATGGTGATGAGCGCTGTCAAAGTCTTACAGCACTCACGATGAAAGCACAACTCGTCAGGAATCCCAGTGACATGGCCTGTTGTGACTACCTGACCAGTGATAACTTCCTTCATGAAGTTCTTGCCACACAGAGCGCATCTGCCAAGGCCACCACCAGGGCCAGGAATACCCCAGAGACTCATCGGGGCTCCAGTGGATTCCAGGGGTGCTGCTTGAAGTTAGCAGGGTCCTGGAAGAACTGATCCCTGACATTGGGATCCTTGCCGCAGATCTTCTTGAAGGCACAGAAGGTGCAGGCCGCTTCGTTCTTGGGCCACCAACCAGACTGAGCAAAGAAGTCAGCCCGGCCTAGCCAGTAGACGATCTCTCTAAAGAACTCGTCCACTTGTGCAGGCGTCTTGATAAAGATGCGCCTGCCGAACTCACTGAAGTTGACGCCTGTTTGGCAGGCCTCCAGTGTGACACCCCTTGCCGGTGTCGGAAAGATAATCCTCGAAGCCATGGTATACATGGACACTTGGAGGTTCGGGGAGAACCCATCGTAGTAGTGCTGCTGGAGCGCATTCTTCGTGGACTTGCGCTCGATCACTGTGATACCCAGGTCGGTATCCGCAGCACCATCCATGTAGCCACACAGCCCGAAGTGCTCGTCGGTGTGGGTAGGGATCTCAGTCGGGAAGCTGAACGAGAGCTCTACTGCGGGCTTCCCATTAACCTCGATAGTACGGAGCGGGGCAGAACGAAAATGCTCCAGATTCCACACGACTGATCGAACCAGAGTGATCCGGTTCTTGTGGGTGGTGGCCCCCTCGAACTCAGGGTAGGACAAGGCTGTCTCTACCGCTGCGTCCACCTGGTCATAGTAAGACTTGCCCTCGGCCCGAGCCATGTCGGCCTTGGCCATGGCCTCGTGATAGGCGATGCCCCAGTCGAGGTGGATAGAGTCTCCACTTGAAACCCAGCCCTGTAGGATCTGGTACTGGTATTTCCTTGGGCACTCAAGGAGTAGCTTGAGCGAGTGGGCATCCCAAAAGAGCTGAAGCAGGGGGTTCTTAGCTGACATCAGCATCACGAACCTCCTTCCTAAGCTCGCCTCGAATCTCCTCGTTGTGGACTGCGTACCACAACAAGAGCTTGTAGACCTCCACCTCTGTCACACCCCGAGCCAACTCCTCGGTGAGCATAGTGTCAAGGCGACCAAGAAGCTTGAAAGTCATCCTGGGCATTGGCTATCCCTCGATGTCGGAGAAGAAGGAATCGTCCAACGGAACTCCCTTGAGGACCTTGGCCTTGGAGAGTCCTTGACTGGTCTTGGCCCGCCGGCCTTCGGCTTTGGAGTTCTGGCGCTCCGAGGTCCACTTGTCTCGGGCCTCACGCAGTTGCCTGACCACCTCCGTTCGATGCTCCTTCGTCATCTGTCTCGGGTCCATCGAGAACAGGTCCGACAGTGTCGGCTTCGGCTGTGTCTCTTCTGTCATCCTCTACCTCCGTGACTAGGGTTGACATTCTTTCTCTGACATGGTTGTTGACCAGCTTGCGGATGATTCGGTTGTAGCCTCCCTTAGGGTAGAGAGCCTTCAGTCTCCGGTGATCCTCCTCCATCAGCATGATCGTCACCTTCCTCAATCCGGAGGGCCGCTTCTTGGACTCTTCCCCTGTCATACACCTCCTTCTTGATGATGAGTAGTTCGTCTTGAGAGATGGGCGAGAGGGTGACTGTCAGATCATCCAGCTCTTTCACATCTCGCTTAGCCTCGAAGAGAAGCCGGCGAAGTGCGGAGCGATTCGGGGTCTTGATGGCAAGACCGAACCGACTCGACGCAGCCTGGCGGAGTAGGTCGAGGAAGCCTGACCTAGTCTCCGGTGACACGGTAGCCCTGAGCAAGAAGCGCGGGGACTCTTTCGATACCCCAACACTCGCCACCATGGATACTACCTGGCGGAGTGAGGCATACGCAGTCCGAACCGCACATTCCGTAGCACTTGTATACTGGACAGTAGATACAGTGCGCTGGGCGGTGGAAGATCAACAGGTCCAGCATCGTAACAACAGCAGCATAGATCAACAGGCGCCGCATGAGTACCCCCCTTAGAGTCTACTAATACCCTGGTACCAGTAGACTCCAAGGCCCGGTCCCAGCCAACCTGATGGGGGTGAGAGGTTGGACACAGGTGGCTGGGACCGGGGCAGAACAGGAAGGTAGTGTGTGGGTTTGTTTCCCACCGTGCTCCACAGCTAGCCAGGCAACGCCCGTTAACCTGACTATCTGCTCCACTCGCGGGTGGTCCGACACTACCGAAGGGGAAGGAGCGGGTGAGAGCCCGCCCCTTATCGGTGATTGCTTCCGAGGTCATCACTCCCCGACCCTCACCACCTATCCCCTGATGACTAGAGGTCGAGGGCCTCCGCGCGGGCCTTCGCCACACCCTCGGCCTTGGCGCGGATCTTCGCGCCCAGCGTCGGGTCGTTGAGTGCGGCCTCGGCATCGGTACGCAGCTGGTCCATGCCGTAGTCCTTGAGGGACTTGCCGGACTTGCGCACGGCGCGCTTGGCGAACTCGAGAGCGATCTCGCGCGCCGCTGCCTCGACGGGATCGGTCTCCCGCAGGCCACCACGCCGGACGCCGAACTCGTACTCGCCGACGTACTCGTCCACCATCTTCTGCTGGACGTCGAGCGACTCGCCCTTCTTGATGGACTCGCCGATGTCTGCGGCGAGGTTGTTGCGGACGTTCTCCACCAGCGTCTGGTTGAGGCTCGATGCCTCGCCCTCGGTGCAGGTGTGCCCGGCCGCGAAGGGCGCGGGGATGTTGAGCTTGATGCCCTGGACGGTGAAGGGGCGGATCTCGGAACTGGGTTCGATGTTCAAAGCGTTCTCCTTAAGAACCTTGTTTGGTCACTGCAGCCTGTCTGCGTGGACCATGGATTGCCGGAGTGTACCATACAATCCGGGGATTGCAAGAGGTGAAACGGGCAAGACTCTGGTGACTCGGGTGTTACCTCAGCTCAGCCTTGATCTTGGCCACTGCCTCGTGGAACGAAGGGCTCTCCGGTTCTTTCGAGGGCAGCACACCATAGAGCTGGATGAGCTTGGCCCGTGCCTGGGCTCCGGGCTTGCCGTGGAAGAGCCCACCGCACCAGCAATTGCAGGTGGAGCGCTTGGCGTAGTGACAGGCTGTACCACAGGTTCTGACTGAGCTCACTCGGCACCTACCTGGCCCATCAGAGACGCGATAAAGAATCGGCAGCCGGCCAACTCTCTGGAGGTCTCTTCGAGGCAGCCGATAAGAGACTCAGCGGTGGCAGTTTTCTGCTCGGGAACATCAGCGGTGTAGCCGAACATTTCCTTTGCAATGGACAAGAGCGCCAGCCGAAGCTCTCGAACTTCACGAAGGTTGTTGATGACGTAGTTCTGAATGGTGGGCCCAGTAGGTTCACCGGTCTTGAGTCCCGATATGGAATGGGCGTTTTCGCCCAATACAGATCCGGGACTGGAACCAGCTCCACCAGCAGCAGCTACGCCCACACCTCCAATGCCTTTAGGGAATCCGTACTTCGACTCAGACACTTGTTCTCCTTGCAAGCGGGGATCATAACAAAGGCTGCACCAACCGCGGTGCGGACCTGTCGGGCAGTAAAGACTCATGCCTTGCCAGTCTCGATGAAGACCAGCTTGTTCATGGTCCTTGTGACTCCCACGTACCAGATGTTGCTCTCTTGACGCAGAGCTTCCTCGGTCTTGGCGAAGTGACTCGGGATCATCCACTCATTGAGGAAGTAGACGGTCGGCCACTCGAGGCCCTTGGCCTTGTGGATAGTGGACAGTAGGATCGGGGCCTCCTTGTCGGTGAAGAGTCTCTCAGCCTTGCGAGTAATCTCTTCGACCCCAGCGCTTGGTGAGCACCCACTCAGCAGCGCCAGCAGTGCATCGGCCCGCTCGTTGACAGACCCCTCGGACTTTTTGCCTGAGCTCAGCTGGTTTGCTCGCCACACATCCAGTGCCCGCTCGAATTGTTCCCTGTTCCTGGGGTGGTACTCGGCCGCGATCTTCTTGGCAAGAGTGATGAGACTCTTCCCGATGTCCCGGCCTCGAACGGACGCGGGGATACCTTGGGCGATCATGGTCAGAGCAAGCTGGATGATTGGAGCGTTGTTGCGGCAGAGGATTACCGAGCCAGACTCAATGTCCTTCGGAGTCCACTTCTTACCCAGCCTGAGTACCTCACCCTCGGGAGCCTCGTCGGCAAAGGTGTACTCTGGAACGGCGGACTGAGCAAGTCTGACCACGGACTTCGGACAGCGGTAGGTAACTGACAGCGGGAAGTCCTTGGCCCCGAGGGCGGACTCGAGAATCCCCATAGACTCATTGACCGAGCCCCGGAATCCATAGATGGCCTGGTGCGGGTCACCTACCAGCACAATACGAGACCGACGGGCGTAGCGCTTGATGAGATTCATCTGGATGCCGTTGACATCCTGAGCCTCGTCCACGTAGACGATGCCGGGTGGCAGGCCAAGGCTGAGGTTGGCTACCACCGGGTACCAGAGCTGGTCGCCGTAGTCGATGTGGCCTTGGGCAGCAAGATGGTAGTCCTTCCGGAGAATTTCCGGAAGCACCTCGAGCTTGAAGCCGGGTCCAGTCTCGAGCTCGTAGTCGTCGATGATTTCCTGCCACAGCCCCAGGTCAGTGGCGTCGGCAAGTCGGTGCTCGTTGAATCCAAAGCCAGAGCCCCGGGCCAGGTCCAGGATACGGAACAGATCGGGGCAGTCCTTCCAGCGGATCTTGAGGTCGTCTCGGATGCCCTTGATCTTGTCGGCATCGAACTTGAGGCGCTTGCCTAGAGCCTTGGTGATGATGTCGTGGCCGAGGGAATTGAAGGTGTGGTTCGTTGCGTGAGGCATTCGCTTGATGAATGTCTCCCGGACCACACGATTGAAGGCCACGTTGAGACCAGCCTGGATGGGCTGGCACATCTCGATGGTCGTTGTCTTACCAGTACCAGCCAGGGCACGGACAGAGAGGTTGTCGTTGGTGTCAGCCAGAGCATTGAGGATGTCGGTCTGTTGGGGGCTAGGAGGGTGCATTGAAAGGGCCTTCTTTCAGAGCCAACGCTATGAGCTGCGCCAGCTGCTCGAGTTCTGCTTCCTCGAGATTGATTGAGTCTTCGCCTATTCCAATCTCGAGCCGACTGGATTTGATGGGAGCGTTGTTCCCGTTGTCAGCCTCAAGTACTCTGAGACGAACCGTGATCTTTCCTTCTGACCAAGCGTAGACTGATTCCTTGCGAGAGACACAGTGAAACTTCATGTTAGAACTCCTTATGGATGCACAGTTGCACGACGGTAGCCATGAGCAGGATACTACCTGCCTTGCCCAGGTTCTTGGGACTATGATCAGCTTCGACCAAGACCAGGGCATCCTTGACCATGGTTTCTACCTCGTTGACCTCACCAGCAAGCAGGAAAGCGGAGACCATTTGGTCGGTCAGGGCTTCCATGAGCTTCGTAGCTCGTTCGCAAAGAACCAGGCGGGCTGAGAGTGAGAGATCCTTGCCGATGAACCTGAGAGGTTCGGAACTTCCTACGGACATTTGTACCTCCTTCGGTAGATAGTCCTGGATCCACGTAGACTGAAGACCTTCGGGGAGTCTACGTGGATATGTGGACTGCCTACTTCATACCAGGTCCTCCACTTCCTTGATCAGCATAAGGCTGATGGACAAGGTCAGGGTAAGGGTGACTGCGAGTCGCAGCAGCTGCACCGGGTCAGGGTTGTTGACGTCCAGCTCCTTGACCGCGGGGAGAATGATCTTGTCAAGGAGCTCACTCGGTGGGTTGATCTTCTTCACAGTCATGAGCCCATCGAGTACGCCATCCTCGATGGTCTTGCAGACCTCGCCGGACAGGAGAGCGAGACGAAGACGATCACCAAGCTCAATCTCACCGATGAACCTGGTCATTGGGGTACGTCCACTGCCGGGTACTCGGCGGCAGCCTCGGTGAAGATGCGAGCAAGCTCGGGGAGTTGCTTCTTGGAGAACCAGATGGTGAAGTCTGGGAACATCCAGTGGACGAGGTATTGCATCCCTTGAGATTGGTCCACCGGAGGGATCTCCTCTGCTCTGTCGATGGAAATGACCAGACCAGTTACGATTCCGTGCACTACTTACCTCCTAGCTTGGCACGTAGCCGAGCTTCGATTGCGTCAGGTAAGAACTCAGGGTGATCCAGGTTCTCCTCAGTGATGACGCTTGTGGATTGAGCCAGGTCAACCAGAGAATCCGCAGCCTCAGAGATCTGGCGCTTGTATTCAGCCACCTCCTTATCGAGGATAAGTGTAGCATCTTTGACGGCGGATTGCAAGGCGCTGAGGATGGGTGGCGAGGCGGCTACCATCTGGACCAAGAACACCATCATGGTATCCTGGTCGGGGAACGTGTCTTCAAGCAGCGCCGCCCAGGCACTGGGGTCAGGGTGAGCAATGAGAGGGACCAGCATCGAAGCCGCCGGCGCTCGAGATGGTGCGATGCGGCGGAGCCGAGCCTTGATGAGCGCTTCTATTTCGAGCGAGAACTTCTGCCCGATGTAGAAGGTGATGGAGTTTGCCGGCACTGGAAGCTAACGCTCCCTTCGTTCTTCGGGTGAGGTAGGTTCTACCTCTTCCCAGGTCCAGCCCTTGAGAGCTTCCCGGCCGATCAGGAGTACGGCGTCGCCGACGATGTGCTGACCAGACATAGCCCTGGCTGCGGGGTTGGGTTGGAGTCCCCGTACTCCCCCTTCCTCATTGACGAGGAGTGCAGCCGGCAGGCCATAGAAGCTGGGCACCGTCTTCACCACCTCGATGGGGCCGCCGACAAGCTCGATGGCTTGTTCGAGACTGACCTCGGTGACACTGGCTGTGACTCGGGGCTTGTTCGGGTCGATGAGGTGGATGGTCACGAGGCTTCCCCTACGTGGCGCCGAGCGAACTCGAAGCGAAAGGAGCCGTCGGCACTGCGCCCGCAGACTACGACGGGGGTGGTGACTGCGCGATGAACGTAGCGGGAGTGGAAGTCGATGGCTGCCTCAGCGGCATCGCGGACGGTAGCATAGGAGGCACTGAGCCTGCGGTAGGTGGCCGGCATGTAGCTGGGGGAACCACCTACGTTCTTGACTCGAGGCTTGTATTGAATTGCGGGCTGGAACATGGACTAGTTCTCCTTTAGAAGTTTGGCGACACGACCATACTGCCGGGTACGGAGTACCTGGTGGGAGTCCTTGAAGACATGGAAGGATTCGGAGAGCGGATGGTAGACGATAGTGAGACTGCCATGGGTACCCTGATCCTCAGCGATGTGCTCAGGATGGGGGCACTTGCGGTAGCCGCAGAGCATCTTGGGCCGGGGCTTGGACATGGGAATGGGCACTCCTTAGCAAGTACCGAACTGGGATGCACCCCAGTACAGGGTGAGAGAGGGGCTGATGATGAGCCAACCTTCATGGCGAAGGCGGAGGATCTCAGTGTAAGCTAGCGGGAAGCGGTGCCGGTAGAACAAGATGTCTGCAGCGCCCCAGGTCATTGTAGCTCCTAGCCGGATCAGGGCTCCCGGTGGGAGGGGGACTACTAACCCCGCTCCCCACCGAGAGTGGCTGATCCAACCATCAGCCTAGCTGGTCGGTGGCCTCGAGCCAAACCCAGCTAAGATCAACATAAGTAGCACCTATGGGGATGGGTTGGTCATCCCCGGCGCACTGGATGAAGACTGCCAGGATCAGGCAGGCCGTGGCCACTACCATGAAAGGCAGCAAGGCGTTGGCCAGTATCCTGCCCAGCGGGGTGAGAATGGAGCGGAACACAGGGCCCTCCATTAGAAGTCAGTCAACAATTCGTCGATGGCTGCGGAAATGAGAGCATCCTTGACACGGGACTTGCCTCGGTCGATGTTGAGGTTGCCGTTGGTTTCAGCGTCTTCCAACAGGCGTCTGCGCCCTTCCCAAAGGATGTGTTTGATGTTGGCTGTCGGAAGGTAGAGGATTTCACTATACTTGAAGCCAGGTTCCAACCGGACCTGGCGCTTCAAGACGGATTCCTCGCAGTCGGTGACGTACTGGTCACCGTTAGGCGGAGTGCAAAGGTACAATTAAGAGCCTCCGTTGGGTTGGAACCGACCCGAGCCGGAGTATACACGTTCTCGGTGGGATTGCAAGAGGGCAATGGCGGAGTTATGGGTGGGTGGGTGGGTTGGTGGGTCTGGGAAATTAGGGGGGAGGGAGAGGGGTCTATAGTAGAAAAATTTTTTTTTGACTCCCCCCGGGTACCCCCTGGGGGTTGACCCACCCAGTCCCCCCGGGCTGGGGGAGGGTGGGCCCTCTACCCCACCCACCCACCCACCGGGACAACTGGACAAGCCTCGGGTAGAGGCTGGGGTGGGGGTGGAGGTTTGGATATGGAACGGGCGAAAACGCCCAAGCCATATACACAGCAAAGTGTATAGGGCTGGTGGTATGATAGAAGTTATTCTATTAGAATAACTCTTGACGCGGCCCGGTGGCGTGGTAATGTGATGGAGTCGCAATCACGCGACACTGGAGGTTATGATGCAGGTCGCAATCAATGCACGCGGGCAGAGTTTCCTGGTCGATGTTCCCGAGCCGCTGATCCAGAAGGCTGTCACCTATGCCATGGGGGTGATTGCCCAACGGGAGACCGCGTCGATGGGGGAAAAGGAGCGCAAGCCGGACGGAACGCCCTATACCGAAAAGGATCGGCTCGGGGCAATCGCCGACCGCTTTGCCAAGATCGAAAAGGGCGAATGGGCCGAGTCCGGCGGGCGTGCCGCGGACCCGACGAGTCGCGAGCTCGCGGCGCTGGTCCGTACCGCGGCGATCCGGAAGAAGGCCGCGACACCGTACAGTGTCGATGATGTGCCCGGCGCATCGGATGCGGCGAAGCTCATGGCATTCGTGGTCGCCCGCTTCGGCAAAGAGCGCGCGGCGAAGCTTGCGACTCATGCCGCATCCGTGGCACGGGCCCGCGAAAAGGAGGTGATCTAAGGGGTAGGCATAACAACCTAACAAGAGGCCGGGCGCCCGAGGCCCGGCTCTTTTGTACTCATGGGTACACAGTTGTGTGTAACACGCCGAAGCGTAGCGGGGGCCGAGGCTCCTGTACCCCCACACTCCCCCCACGCAGACCGCCACATCGACCTCGAAGGCATCTCTAAAATTTCCGCCAAGTTTTCCGACCTCCGCTCCCATACCATATCCAATTCCCCTGGAGTCCCTTGACTTTTTCCTGAGCTATGGTATGGTGTCATCGAAGCTGTGTGGCCACGAGGCCCCCAGGAGCCCAAGCCTTGTCCCGGCTGACCATTCATACCACTGAGACTCTGATTGCCGAGGTGCGGGAGATCACCAAGGACGACATCGAGGCTCTCAGTGTCATGGGCCCCGGGGTGGAAGGTAGTGCAGGCCAGCTCCGCATCCGTCACCACAAGATCGCCCAGTTGATTGCTGGCGGGCTAAAGCAGGTGGAAGTAGCGGAGATCCTGAATTGTACCCAGGCCAACATCTCGACACTCCTGGCGTCGCCCTCCATGCAAAGCCTGGTCCGGGAGTATCTACTCTCCGGTTGGGCTGAGATCGAGGCGGTGACAAGGCGGGCAAGACTAGCTGCAAGTTCCGGTGTCGAAGAGCTTCATCGACGGTTCGAGCAGGCGCCGAAGAACATCGCCACCAAGGACCTCACCAGCGCGACACTTGGTCTTCTCGACCGCGGAGGCATTGCTCAACGACATGCCCACGTCCACTTCGGCCTCAGCACTCAAGACATTGCCGAGCTCCTCAAGGAAGCTTCTGCAAACGACGACAGCCGAGTGGTTGACGTTGCCGCGGAAGGCCAAGGAAGTTCAGTACGCCGAGTTCCGAGACTCGGGTCCCTTTCCGGATCAGACCCCGGGGACGACTCGGGCTCAGAAGGATGGACTGAGGTACGAGCGGAAAGTCAAGCGGCATCTTGACTCTGAGGCCCAGGGGCGCTTTAGCCTCCTCTACCAGCCCTGGATCTACTTCGAGGACTCCAACGGAACCGGGTTCTGTCGGCCAGACTTCGTCTTGACTCCGGCTGGGAGGGAGCGCCATCGCATAGTCGTTGATGCGAAGAGGACAGCGACTTGGCGAGCGGAGGTACAGCTGAGGGGCCTGTATCTTCCAGTCCTTAGGGTCCTCTTTCCGGACTCTGAGTTCACCTTGGTTCAGGTAGCCAAGTTTACTGGAGGTTTGAGGACAGCCATCTTCACTCTTCCGGATGTCCTGGCGCTCCCTCCCTCAAGTGAAATCAACTTCTGGCACTGGATGAGGTAGGAGACAACCATGGCAATGGACTGGGCAAGTTTCCTTGGCGGCCTCGGAAGTAAGGGTTCTCCGGGGGCTCCCGGGGATGCCTCCATCATGCCGATCCAGGGGCCTCCTCCTCCGGGGCTTCTTGATTCCATTGGAGGCAACTTCAAACAGGGCGTTGACATAGCTCGAGGTGGAATCGCTCAGGGGATGCAGGACGTGTCTCAAGCCTATCCCCGCGGGCCAGGGAGTGGGGGAGGAATTGCTGGCTCGGAGGTCGGCCAGGGCCTTACCGGAGTCATGGACTGGCTCGGGGATACAGCACTCCTCGACAAGATCCGGGGCTCGACACTTCAAGTCACCGGGCCGCAGACGCTTCGGCCCATGAAGACTGGTGGGGAGCCCATGCGAGACCCCGGTTCCAGTCCCATCTACAACCAGGGCCAACTGGATGCGCTCGGAGCCAAGACTGCTGGTCCTACCGCGCCGGATGCTTCTGGTGAGGCTGTCGCGGCGAAGCGAAGAGCAGATGAGATCGACAAGCAGCGGAAGCAGAACCAGCGGCTTGTTACCGCTTCTCAGGGTCTCCAGGCTGCAGCTCGAGGTCAAGAGCCGACTCCGGCCCGCCCGGCGCAGTCTACAGCTCCGAGTGGGGTCAAGGTCGAAGGACCTAGGCTTGGGAAGCGCCAGCGGCGACAGTTCCTCAGTGGTGGCCCTTCGGTGACTCGGGGAATCTTTGGAGGCTTCTGAGCACTATACTCTTAGAGAGGCCAAGTTCTTCGACACTGAGAACGTCCTGGAGCTCTATCGGTTGCTGTGCCAAAGCCAGAAGAGTGAGATCCGTACAGGTCCCAAGACGGATCTCTGGATACAGGGTCTTCTGGAACAAGCCCTCAGTGGCCTCGGAGTCTGCCTCGTTGCTGAGGTATCGAACTACCTGATCGGAGCCACGCTGGCGGTCAAGGCTGAATTCCCGTATGACACTGATGGCAAGAAGACTGCTATCGGATACGGCACCTTCGTTCGTCGAGGCTTTCGCCGGTACGGGGTCGCCAACAAGCTCTACAGCACTCTCAAAGCCCAGCTGATCGAGCGAGGGTACGACCTGTATATCGGAGCCTACCTGAAAGACAACCTGGAAGTTGTCAGTGCTATCAAGCGGGCAAAACTCGAACCGTTCCAGATCGGCGTTCGCTGGAACCTGGAAAAAGAATGATCGTAGGAGTAGATCCTATGCTCTGCATTACCATCGCTGGAATTCTCGGAGCAATCGGTGGGGCGCTTGGTAGCATTGGTGGAGCGGTCGGGATCGGCGGCGGAGCTGCGGCAGCAGGAGCCGGAGTTGGAGCTGCTGCCGGCGCTGGTGCTGGGATTGGGGCTGCTGCTGGAGCAGGAGCGGGGATCGGAGCCGGAGCAGGAATAGGCGCAGGTGTCGGAGCTGGGGCCGGTATCGGTGCAGGAGCCGGAGCTGGGCTAGCTGCGGCCCCCGCAGCGGCCGGTGGACTCGGTGGCTTTCTCTCTACGCCTATCGGCGGGTCAGGAGTCACAGTCGGAGATGCGGCTCAGCTTGGTGGTTCCTTGCTTGGTGGGGGTGGCAGCCAAGGTGGGGCCCCGGCAGCTCCTGCACAGTCTACAGCTCCCAAGGGTACGCCAAGCTCAGCGACCAGGCTACCGACAATGCCCGTTTCAAGTCTACCTTCGTCCGAGGCCTTCCTCAACAACGATCCTTCGGTGACACGGAGGCTCTTTGGAGGCTTCTAGTCCCAGCCTCGTAACGAAGTCCGAGCTGAAGGCCCTTGCTCAGGCCTGCTACTTGGACCCCGTTCTGTTCTGCAAGACCTTCCTGACGCACCTGTTTCCAGGAGAAATTCCTTGGGTCCATCGAGCTCTGTTGGCAATCTTGACCGAACGAACGGGGTTCCTGACCAAGTACGGAGACCTCGAGAAGATCGTCAAGAACTTCACCTACCTCGACCCTGAGGAAGAAGAGCGGCCGATCTTCCGTCTCGACGACGATGGTAAGGTCACCATGTTCTGGCGGCCCTTCGTCGAGGTAATGCTTCCGCGGAGTTTCAGCAAGACCACGTATGCTGGCATTGCTGTTCCGATCTACAAGACCGTCTACCAGGTCAATAAGTTCGCAGCCTACGTCTCTGAGTCTGGTGACCATGCAGTCATGCAGATGGAGAACGTCCGGCGAGAGCTGAGTGACAACGAGAGGCTTATCCAGGTCTTCGGGGATCTCCGGCCCAGACTCCGCGACGACGAGCGCTGGTCTGCCAAGATGTTCGAGACTACGTCTGGTGTAGCCTTCGTTGCTCGTGGCCGCGGAGCACAGATTCGAGGCCTCAACCACCGAGGCGTTCGCCCGCAAGAGATCCTGGTCGATGACGTCGAAGACAAGGAGTCGGTCTCGACTGAGGAGCAGCGAGAAAAGACTCGGCGTTGGTTTACTGCTGATGTCATGCCGGCCTTGCCGACGATTGGGAAAGGCCGCATTGTCATGCTGGGGACGATGCTCCACCCTAATGCACTTCTTCAGACTATTTCCGGTGATCCCCGCTGGAGTGTTGTAAAGCTGGGTATCAGGGACAAGGACGGGGACTTGCTTTGGCCTGAGGCTATCGACGAGGTCAAGGACGAAGCCAACAAAGTCTCCTTCGCCAACGCGGGTCAGTTGGCATCCTACTACATGGAGTATCACAACGAGGCTCGGTCCGAAGAGACCTCGATGTTCAGGCAGGAATGGTTCAAGTACGGTCCTGTTCCCGAAGATGCAGTGATCGTTGCGGCCAGTACCTACAACGACCCGGCGATCAGCAAGAAAGAGACTGCCGACGAAGCCGTAATCATCACTGTAGTGATGTCGGACAAGGGCCAGATCTATGTCACTGATGGCGAAGGCGCTCGTGGCATGGAGATGGATGCCATCATAACCGAATTCTTCCGGCAGCACAAGCTCCGGTCCGGAACCGGGCACGCCAGCTTTGCTGGTATTGAGGCTAATGCTTTTCAGGCTGCCTTGGTAGTGACCATGCGCCAGGAGATGTTCAAGCGGAGCTACTACTTTAACCTCGAGCCGGTCACTCATGCCAAGAAGAAGTCAGAGCGGTTCAAGGGAATCCTGCAGCCCCGTTTCCAAAATGGCTTCATCACGTTTACGAGGAAGTTCAAGAAGCTTGAGGCTCAGCTCTTGGACTTCCTGCCGAATCGTGATGGAAAGGATGACTGGCCGGATACGCTTTGTGGAGCTATCGAGTGCCTCGATGCGGTAGCTGGCTTCTATGCAGAAGAGTCCACTGACGAGGAAGATCCCTACAACGAGAAGTCAATTCCCGATCTCTACAAGGAGATCGGAGGGAGCTGGGAAGTTGCCTAAGATTCTTCTCCTTCTGTCCTGTTTGATCTTGGCCAGTCCTGCCTTTGCCCAGGATGCTCTCTCTGGGGCAGGTGATCCCAATGGATTTGCTGGTTGTTCAAAGGCCGGAATGGTCTACCTGGACAACAGCACAGGAGCTATCTGGCACTGTATTACTCCTGGCAGTAAGACCTGGTATGGAAGTGGCGTAGGGCCCTCTTCCAACATAGTCAAGGTTGCCGAAGACTACTCCGGGGCTGACTTCTCCGACCAGATCCAGGCCGCTCAGGACGCGAGCCCCGTCGGCGGCACCATCCTCATCACCGAGTCGCACACGATGACGGGTTCGGCTGACCTCGACCAGCCGAACACGACGATCACCTGCGCGCCAGACGTTACCATCACTCAGGGCGGCGCCGCACAGACCACGTTCAGCATCACTGCCGCCAACAACACGATCCGCGACTGCAGATTCGACGGGAAGAAGAACACCGTCGCGGCGACCTGGGTCAAGATCGGAGTCGATGCCGACGGCACGAAGCTGCTGCGGAACACAGTCCACGACTACCGCACGAAGGGAGTCCTGCTCGACCCCGCCAGCCTGGGCACCCTGATCGAAGACGTGACCATCGAGGGCAACCGGATCGACAACACCCTCGACACGACGGGCGTGGTGGTCACTGGCGACCTGATCGGCGCGAACCTCAGCGCGAACGTCGCGAACCTCAGGATCGTCGACAACACGCTGGTTTCCCGGGACTCGGGAGGCGACCCCTTCTTCCTGTTCGCTGGCATCGGGTCGAAGGACATCATCATCCGCGGAAACACGATGGAGGCCGGAGGCCGCGACGCGGGAGTGACAGCGACGGGCTGCATGGAGTTCGCCGTCGCAAACGGCGCAGCGATCAGCCATCCAGCCGACTACATGACCGGCGCGGAAATCAGTGGGAACACCTGCACCACCTACGACTTCGTGGAGCAGGGATTTGGCATCGGCATGATGCGCGGCGGGACGTTCTCTAACAACGTCTACACCCACCTCGGGGCGACGGCCGGCTATCCGTCGATCGACGCGCTCGAGATCGGAAACCTCGTGGACGTTGCCATCACAGGCAACACCTTTATCAGCCCGAAGGGCAACGCAGTTTCGATCCATGCAGCACAGTACGTGACGTTCTCTGGGAATGTGGTAGAGCACGGGCACTTGGCTAGCACCGGAAGCGGCGTCCGCATCCTGCAAGACCCACCTTCGGCGAACCACCTTCAGTCGACAGAGCACATCGCGATCACTGGAAACATCTTCAAGCCCGAGGCTGCTGCGTCGGGGATCAGCCTCTACCCGCTCCGCATCTACTGCGATGGCACTGACCTCGCAGGCATGTTCATTGACGACGTGGTGGTCACTGGAAACTCCTTCGTCGGGACGGGATCTCCGGGCGGCGGTGCGCTCTCAGCCGCGGTTGGACTCCATCAGCAGGGTACGCAGGGCAACTGCACCATCGGCAAAGTGGTCGTACAAGACAACAACATCGACAGCTTCGACCACCAACTCTGGACGAACAACCACATCTTCACGGACACGACCCTCAAGGACAATCGAGCCACGAACATCGCGGTGAGCCCGATCCTCGTCGGCAACGCGGCCTCGACGGGCTTCTACGTCAAGGGCGAGGGCGCGGAGCCGCCTATCACGGCCGCGCAGTGTGCCGTCGGGTCGCTCTGGGTAGATACGGTCCTCGGCGGCGCGCTTTGTGCAACTGCTGCAGTTGGCGATCTCTGCTCATGCAGCCCGGGCGTCGCCTGGGCGGTGCACTAGGAGCTGGGAAGTTGCCTAAGGAACAACCCAAAACACTTCTTCAACAGGTCTTCATGCCGAGTCCTCGGACTCAGCCCCAAGGCCAGCTTCCGCGGGACAAGCCCCAGGGAGTTGAGCGGGCCTTGGAGGTTGCAGCGGAGCCTTTTCCTCCGGGTCAATTCGTTGCTCAGCGAATGCGTGAGTCGCAGTTTGGTAACATTCCACTGCCGGGTGGCAAGTCTGTTGCTGACCTTGCCAACTGGCTCTTCGTTCCTGAGACCAAGGGCGACGCCGCGCTCGCAGTGATTCCTGGAGGCTTCACCAAGAAGGCGGGAAGCATTCCGCTCAGCCGGCTCAAGCGGACAGCCATGCGGGAGGGTGTACCGGGCGCCGAGCTGACTGAGGCCCTGGGCAAGACCATCGGTGACCGGCTGGAGCCTCACAAGGAAGGCATCAATCGGATCGCTAACATGTGGCGGGATAAGTCCACAGGGGACAAGTTCACTACAAGTCAGCTGAAAGAGATGTTTGGCGAGGAGCCGCTGGTTCGTGCTGATATCTTGGACTACAGGCCCAAGCCCAAGGCTGAATCGGGAACAGCTCCTCTTTATGGTGAGCCGGAGGCTCAGATAAGGTCTGCGCAGTCGCGTATTGCCAGTGAGCCTTATGTTCCTGATGAGCTCGATTTTGAGTTTAATCTTGATCTTCAAGATGCTACAACTCAAGAACTTGAGGCCGAGTTGGCCCGTCGGCCCGATCTTGACGATGCGAGCCTTGCTATCGTTCAAGAGCTTGAGGGTCGCCGACCTCGGGGTCAGAGCTGGGTGACGCAGCAGATGTCAGATGCCGAGGTTGAACAAGAACTGGATCGAATCTTTAGAGGCGATCCAACGCTGGAGAGAAGGCGACAATGAGCAACGGCTACGACGAACCGCCTGGGCTGGACAACAACTTCGAGCGCGACTATCCCAAGGTGGTCGTCACTGGAGAGGATCGGCCGATCGACCGGCTGCGGCCGGATTCAGATGCTCATGGTCTGGTCCTGGATTACATTCGGAAGCGCGTCGAGGAGTCCGAGCGCTGTATGGCCAACTTCTGGCCCCGCTGGATTGAGAACGAACTCAAGGTCCATGCGTACATTTCCTTGGCCGACTACGAACAGAAGGTCAAGAAGAAGAACCAGGCTGGGGAGTCTCCGAAGCCTGTCTCAATCATCATCCCCACCACCCAGGCCACAGTCGCCACCATCGCCACATACCTGACTCATACCTTCACTGGGCGCCACCCGATCATCCAGGTAGGGACCTACAAGGATGAGTACCTGGCCAATGCAGCGAACATGGAGACGGTGATCCAGTACAACCACGATCACTCCAGGTCCATCCGGAACTTCGCACACATGGCCTGGGACTGGCAGATCTACGGCTTCGCCGGCTGGAGGATTGGCTGGAACACTGAGTTCCGGATGAAGGTTACCAAGAAGCCTACGACCAGCTACAGCCTCTTCGGAGAGCAAATTCCTGGGCCGATGGCGACTGAGAAGGAGCTTCACAAGTGCTACGAGGGAAACAAGATCATTTCGATCGACCCCTACGGTTTCTTCCCTGACCCTCGAGTTCCGCTGCATGAGGTGGCGGAGACGGGGGAGTACGTCTTCTGGCGGACCTGGGAGGGCAAGCATAGCCTTTTGAAGGATGAGTTCGATGGCCACTTGAAGTGGGTCAAGAGTACTCCATCGAGGACTTCGATGGATAGCCAGTACTCCGACCCCCACTCCATGCGAAGCGAGATCTTCGGTGGCAAGGCCTTCCCCGGGCACTCCCAGGGGTACTTGCTCAAAGACAACTACAAGGTCGACCAGGGTACCTGCGAGATCATCCCTCGAGAGCTGGGTCTGGGTGACAGCGAACGTCCTGAGAAGTGGATGTTCACTATGCTGAACTCTGCTCAGATCGTCCAGGCTGAGCCCTTCGAGTCGTACCACGGAATGCACCCTGTGGCCATTACGGAGCCCATGGTTCAGGGCTATGGCTTCGGCAACGCCGGTACGGTGGACTTCATCGCCGCCCTCCAGGACGCCATTTCGTGGCTCTACAACAGCCACCAGGACAACGTCCGCAAGGTCATCAACAACGACCTGATCGTTGCACCAGACATGATCGTCATGAAAGACCTGAAGCCCCAGAACAACGAGGTTTCTCGGGTCATTCGACTCAAGCGGACTGCCCTTGGTCAGGACGTGAAGAACGCAATCAGTCAGCTCCCGGTCCAGGATGTCACTACCGGCCACATCAAGGACATCCAGGTCTTGCTTGGTATCATCGAGCGGATCTCTGGAGCCTCCGACAACCTCACAGGTATCCAGGATGCAGGTGGTCGGAAGACTGCGACGGAGATTCGTACTGCGGCGGCCGCAGCGGTCAACAGGTTGGCGTATTTGACGAGGCTTATCTCGGCCCAGGCCTGTGTGCCTATGGCCGAGCAAATGGCGATCAACAACCAGCAGTACCTCAGCGATGAGTTCTACATCACCATCACAGGCCAACAAGGGGGTCAGGCTCCAATCCGTATCACTCCTGATATGCTGGTTGGTGACTTCCATTTTCCTGTGCATGATGGTACGTTGCCCTTGGATCGCGTAGCGTTGCTGGATGTCTGGAAGGAAATGTTTGGGATGCTCCTCCAAGTCGAACCCCTTGCTCAGAGGTATGATCTGGGCAAGATTTTCGAGCGCACAGCGGAGCTCGGAGGCATCAGGAACATCGAGTCCATGCGGACTCAGCAGATGCCAGACCAGCAGGTCCAGGCTCAGGCTCAGCAAGGCAACCTCGTTCCGATCACTCCGGAGATCATCCAGGGGCTCAATGGGGACCAGGGCTACGACCCGGCGATGGGTGCTCTCCAGTGACGTTTGACAAGTTCATGGATGGGTTGCCTGAGCTGTCTCGGGGAATCACCGCAGATGACAAGGCTGTGCTCAAGCAGTTTCTCCAGCACCCGAGTATGCTGGTCGTCCTGGCTGAGGTCATGTTCGAGCGAAGTCAACTCGCCGCGGACCTGCTCGGGGCGGACATGAAGTTCTACGACAACGCTGACAAGGCGTTGTACTCGGTCGGCAAGATTCAGGGCGAGGCTATGGGACTTCAGAAGGCCATTGCCAAGCTCTTCGAACTCTCCGGGCTCGACAACGAGGAGCCTGAAGAGGCCAATACCCCTATCACCGAAGAAGAGGAAGAGGACCAGAAGTATGCCTGACGAAATCCCCTCCACCGAAGAGATCATGGAGACTCCTGAGCCCGCCCCGGAGCCCATTCCGGAGCCCGTTCCTGGCGGTCTCGAGGACGCTCCGAACCTTACTCACGAAGACGTGTTCAACTTCGATCCCTTCGCCGCAGGCGCCGTTCCGGATGCCCCTCTGGCCGAGGGTGATGTGCAGGACGATGGTACCGCGCCGGCCCCGGTGGCTCCCACGGCTCAGGCGCCGACGATTACTCCTCCGCCGGCTCCTGTGGCACCGCCTCCGGCTCCGACGGTGGAGCAGCTGATCGAGCAGAACCGGATGCTGGCAGAGCAAAACCGTCAGATCCTGGAGATGATCGCCAAGCCCCAGGCAGCTCCAGCGGCCGCCCCGGCCCCGCCAAAGGCTGCAGAGATTCCGGATTATGGCTTCGAGGTTCCGCAGCAGATTCAGCAGATGCTGCAATCCGAGGACCCTGCAGTCCAGACTCGTGGTCTTGCCGCTCTGATTGCTGGGATGGCCAAGACCGTTCATACTCAGGTTCGTTCTGAGTACGAGGCCAAGCTGACCGAGGCTGTTCAGTCGGCCCGACAGACCTTCGCAACGGACACTCAGCGGGCCCAGACCGCAGCTTCGGTGTTCAACGACTTCTACGGACGATTTCCGCAGTTCAATCGACCTGAACTGCGCGACCTCGTGGCTTCGGCCACGAAAGCAGTGGTCTCGGAGACCCAAGCATCGCAGTGGAGCACGGGCCTTCGAGACAAGATCGGAGAGAGAGTCTCTCAGATCATTTCCAGTGTGAGTGGAAATCCACCGCCCTCGGCCGAGCAGCGAGTCGTGGCCCCTGCCCCGCCCGCTACCACGCCGCGGCGTCCGAACGCTCCGCCGCAAATGCGCGGCTCGAGCGTCAGGCCCGCGCGGGAAGCTCAGCCTGAACCGGGTACGCAGGAAGCTCACATCAATGAAGTAGTTTTCGGAGTGAAATAGCAATGGCCATTCAAGGCTTGCGCGCAACGGACGACTGGCAAGCGGACCAGCGCCCGAAGGATTGGCTCGAGACCATCCTTCTTCTCTTTCCGGCCACGAAGCAGCAGGCACCGCTCACGGCCCTGCGAACCGTCATGTCCAAGAAGGTCGCGACGGACCCCGAGTTCAACTGGTTCGAGAAGAAGTTCGACGACCAGCGACTCGCCCTGACCGCTTCGATCACCAACGTCGCCACTGCCATTCCGGTGGTGGACGGCTCCGGAGTCCGCACCGGCCATCTGCTCTATGCGGAGCAGACGGGCGAGATCATGCGGCTGACGGCAGATCCGGTCTCGCCCTATACCACAGTCACGGTGGCTCGTGGTCAGGCGGGAACGGCAGGGACGGCCATCACCTTCGGTGGTGCTGGTGTGAACCCGAATCTGCTGGTGATCGGTACTGCGCACGAGGAAGGGTCGGGGGCTCCGTCGGCAATCAGCCGGAACCCGATCAAGCGCAACAACTTCACCCAGATCTTCCGGAACACGCTCGGTATGACGCGAACTGCCAAGCAGACCCGCCTTCGGACGGGTCAGCAGGTCGCCGAGTCCAAGCGGGAGTGCCTGGAGTATCACTCGGTGGAGATGGAACGCGGCTGCATCTTCGGCAAGAAGGCCGAGGATCTGGCTGGTACCACACCTCGTCGGTACACCCAGGGGCTTCTGGACTTCATCACGCTGAACACGCCCGCAGATCAGATCGTGGACTGGCTCGCTGAGACGAACCAGGACATGGTCACCTTCGAGACGATTCTGGAGCGGATGTTCCGCTTCGGCAGTACGGAGAAGGTTGCGTTCTGTGGAACCAGAGCGCTGCTGACTCTCCAGACGCTGGTTCGTATCAACACCCAGTACAACATCTCCGCCAAGGAGAAGGAGTACGGGATCAGCGTCATGCGCCTTGACACTCCGTTCGGAACGCTGGTGATCAAGCGTCACCCGCTGTTCGATCGGATCACAGGCGGTATCACGGCAGCTACGCCTTACTTCGGGATGGACTCGTCCATGGTCATCCTGGACATGGCGAGCATCAAGTGGCGGTTCCTGCAGGGCTCGGACACTCAGTTCGAGTCGAACCTCCAGGCCAACGGGCTGGACGGAATGCTCTCGGGCTACCTGACGGAAGGTGGTTACGAGTGGCATCACCCGGACACCTTCGGCTGGATCAAGAAGTTCACCGTCGCCGAGAAGGACGCCTAGGGGAAGCTAGCCCCGCTGGGGGCCTGGTGGTATGTAATGGGCGAAAACGCCCAATATGTATCATCAGGCCCCTTCCTCTGGAGCCCTCATGAACCTTAATGACTTTCATGCTCTGATAGACGACTTTGCGAACGAGGGTGGAGTCCAGGATACTAGGATTCCTACTCTCGTTCGGCAAGCTGCGCTGTTCTTGGAGCGCAACTACAACTTCCAGTACATGAAGGCCCAAGTTACCTTGACCTTCGCAACCGCAGAAGATCCGGTAGCTGTGAGTCTTGGTCGACGTGTCAAGACTATCATCTCTGGTGAGGTTCGAGAGTTTGAAACCTTGGTAGGTATCAAGCAGGTAGCCTTTACGTCTGATCCTCATGCCATCTTGGACGATGAGGAATTTGAGCAGAAGTTGCCTGTGCTGAAGTTTGTCGACGCCAACTCCGAGACTTGGATCAAGCCGCTGCTTCCTCTTACGGAAGATATCGACATCCATGTCTGGTTGGTAGTACTTACAGCTTGGCCTACTAACAACTTTGCTGACTTCGAGCACCCGCTCATCGACCGAGCTGAGGATGTGCTCTTGGCCCGCTCAATCATGAACCTGGGCTCAGTGACGAAAGATCCTGAGCTTCAGCAGTTCTATCAGGCTCAGTATCAAGAGGGACTTAAGACCCTTCTTGATTCCGACTTTGCATTCAGCATTGAGGAGTAACGATGTTTAAACTTCTGCCCATCCTGCTTGCGCTCTTCCTTGCTACCTCAAGCTTTGCGGCCGCCAAGTCTGGCGCGGGTGATCCCAATGGGAACGCTGGTTGTAGCACCGCTGGTGAGATCTACCTGGACACCACTACGGAGATCATCTGGCACTGCCTTACTGCAGGTGATAAGGTCTGGTATAGTGGAGGTGTGGGTGGCGTCACCAGCTTTGTCTCTCCTGCCGCCTCTCCTGTAGCCGGTGACACGACGCTTGACTCGGTGTGGCCGCTGTTCGAGTCACGGATCAACGATGAGCAGATTCGGGTCTACGACTACTCAGGACTCGAGCCGGCCTTGAACATCGGATCCACTGGCTTCATCGGAGATGCCGCCTTTGCAGCCGCCTGCAACGCGGCTGGGGTCGAGTCGGTTGCCTTCGTGACCGACACCTCGGACTGCTCAGGTCTTGGGGGTGGCATCGGCGTTCTATGCCAGTGCAAGCACAATGGGGCAGCTTACTACACCACACCCTACAAGGGCACGACTCAGCATTGGGGATACGCGACGCTTATTGCTGACCCAGGTCCGTTTGATTACTACTTTCACTCGACGATCGACTGGCCTGATCCGTGGTTGCGGCTCGGCGACGTAGCACCCGGCGACTGCTCACAGATGCAATTCGCAGGCGGAGGGATCTCGAGTCACTTCACCATCGAGGCCGGCATGACCTACCTGGCTCTGTGGCAGGTAGCTATGTCGGACAATCCTTCGGTCTCGGTCGCCGAAGATGAGGTACAGGACAGCATCGTCTTCTACGGCTTCACCGACGAGGACATCGTCGGGAACGCGAACATCCTGATCGACCCCGCTGGCGTGGCGAGCGCCGACGCTGCGGTCATTCAGGCGAACGTAGTGAATGGCTTCGGTGTGCTCTGGCATGGGCCGACGCAGAAGTTCTACTCCGTTTGGATCAGGTCCAACGCACTCACAACTCGAGTGATGTGGGATCTTACGAATGCGTCTGAATTCTCGAACTTCGTCGGTCAGCGCCGAGCGATCTTGTCGAGCGTGACGGGAAACCATCAAGTGGCCACTGGCGACAATGCGCTCAAGTTCGGAGCCTATGACCACGGGCTTTCCATCATGCGAAGCGTGGCCTGGACGCCATTCTTGGAGGTGTTGACGACGGGGGCTCCGGCGAACGGCTCGGACCTTGTTCCATTCGTAACGGTCTGTTCGAAGACCGGAGGCACGAACAACGCAGAGGCGTTTCTCGGCAGAACGAAGCTCATCACCGGGGAAACTGGTAACTAGTAGATCAGTTGCCGCCGTAGCAGGAGATCTTGCTGATGCAGCTTCCGCCCGATCCTAAGAGCCTGTGGTCCAAAGTGTCGCCGTCGGTGCTTGGCTCCGCGTTTCTACTTTTCATCATCTTCCAGTTCCTCAAGGACTTTGGGTTTGGGCCCACCCCGAAGACTGATCCGAATATCTATGCTCTCATACACGAGCAGAATCGGATGCTTTCGGAGCTGACGCTCGGATACGCACCTCGCGACCCAACCACTTTTGCCCCGATGTGGACTGTGATACGCCAAGAGATGCGGGCTCAGGATCGGGAGCAGGTTCGCATTATTGAGCAGCTTATACGGGAGCTGAACAAGAATACCGCTGCCATGCGTGGGCTGGGGTTTGAGCTTGAAGACAGCTCTCATAGAGCTCCAATTCGGGAACCGCAGCGCGAGGCAAAAGCAGAGACTTTCATCGACAGATTCTTCGGGTGGATGAATGAAGGCTAGTGCAAAGCTCAGGATGGCAATTCGAGAGGAAGAGACTTTCTCAGCGAAAGTCTACGACGATGGCAACGGTGTGGCTACCCAGGGCTGGGGACACACCGGGCCTGACGTGGCCTTCGGTAACCCCGACTGCGACCTTAAGAAGGCTCAGCTCTGGTTCGACGTAGACATTGTCAAGGCAGAGCGCGAAGTTGATCGCCTCGTCAAGGTCACCATCACTCAGGGCATGTACGATGCCCTGGTGAGCTTCGAGTTCAACTGTGGTGGCCTGGAATTCCTAGTCGATAAGAAGCCTCGGCCCTCCAGAGCCCTCATTGCTCTCAACGAGCGCCGGTGGAACGACGCCGCTGAGGAATTGATCAAGTGGAACACTGACGGCGGCAAGGACCGCAGGGGCCTGCTGAGCCGCCGTGCGCGCGAGATCCTGTTCTACACGTCGGAGAAATATCCGACATAGGGGGAGCCTTGACGGTCAATATTAGTAGAACGATGGTCAAGCAGGTGATTCGAGTGGTGGCAATCGGCCTGGCTCTGGGGGCCTCCACCTCATCGGGGGCTGAGGTTCTGCGCGACGTGGGAGTTGCCAGCCCCGAGTTTCGAGCCCTCTTGGTCATGCTCCTTGGTGGGGGCGGCGCCTCCATCAAGATGGGTGAGATGAACGAGAAGGTGTGAAGGTCCTTTCCATCATGTCTCCGAGGCCCCGGGTTGAGAACTGGTCTCAACGGGGCCTCGTAAGACTGACAGAGAATCTGTCAGGAGCATTCAACGCTGGGCCCTATGGCACGTTGATGCTGCATCTAGGAGCGGGGCTGTGGTCTGATGGGGCCTCAGTTCCGAACATCCTGTGGGGAGTATTGGATGCAACTCCTCTTCAGCTCCTGACAATGGCTCTGTTCCATGATGGGGGTTACAGGAAAGATGCCGTTTGGACTCTTCCAAACGGTTCTACCAGACCAATCGAGCGATCTGCCGCTGATGACATGGCAGAGGCCGTTGCTGGGTGGTCGGGAGCCTCGTGGTACGATGGCCGAAAGATCCGCTATGGGCTTGGTGCCGGAGCCTCAGGTTCTTTTCACAAAAAGGACCTCCTTTGGGAGCCTACATGAGTGAACTCAAGGTCAAAGGCTTCGTTGAGCTCAAGCTCTATAGGGGTCCGAAGCTCGAACGAATCATCAGTGGTGAGAATCTTATCACTACTGTCGGCAAAGACGCCATCATGCACAGGTTCAATGCAGATGGCTCACCTCCGGCAAAGCCCTCCTTCGTTGCCTTCGGGACCAATGGCGGAGCCGTCGATGCTTCGCAGGTCGCTCTCTTGACAGAGAGTGTAGTAGTAGCAAGAGCTGCACTTACAGGTGCGCGCAATGGAAGCGTCTGCGCTTTTACTGGAAGTGCTGCCAGTGGAGTCAGTGCTGAGACCATACTGGAAATGGGGATCTTTAGCCTCGTTGCAGCTGGTGTCATGTACGCAAGGTTTCTTCCTCAGTCCTTCTCATTCGATGTTGGACTGGTAGTCGCAATCAACTGGACCATTACCATAGGGTGAGAAATGGCAGTAACACAGCTCCCTGTCGGTGTCAACAAGCAAGATCTGAGCGATCCTGACTGGCATGTTGGGCTCAACGGTGGATTCGATGCTCTAGATGCTCGCTTGAGGTACACCAGTACGACCAGTCCTGAAGGCGTGTTCGTTGGGCGCTGGGTAGGCCAACGGCATTACGATACCCTCCGACATGCCTTCTGGGTATTCACAGGAACACCTGGAAACACTACCGGCTGGGTTCGAGAAATTCCCCAGGGCGTAGTGATGATGTGGTCTGGGACCATTGGAAGCATCCCTGCTGGATGGGTGCTTTGCAATGGTGTACTGCATGCTCCAACAGGGTACACACCGCCGAATCTCAGTGGCAAGTTCATTGCCGGCTACGACGCTGGTGATGCAGACTACAACGCCATCGGAGATACCGGCGGAGAAAAGACTCACGTCTTGACCGAAGCTGAGATGCCTGCACATGCTCATCCGGGTTCAACGACTGGTAGCGTGAATGCAAGTCTTGGAGTCATCAGTCTCTTCGGAACAGGGAACGATAACAACCGTGTGCGTGGAGGTGATAACGTTCCGAACGGAGCGACTTATGACGGAAACACTATTCCGAACCACAGCCATTCGTTGTCCATAGCGTCTCAAGGCGGTGGAGCTGCGCACGAGAACCGCCCGCCGTTCTACACCTTGGCATACATCGCGAAGTTGTAATGAAGAGAACACTGGTCAGGTTTGGGCCTGAGGAAATCCTCACCGGCATTCAGCCGGCAGTGGTCCATGATGCCAATGCACTCTGGATTGATGGCAGAAATGTCATTTTCAGAGATGGTGCATTGCGGCCTGAGCCTGGGCAGTTGCTGCTGTTTTCCAAGCCCGAGGCTGATATCATTATTGGCTTCGGTGAGTCCGAGCGTGGTGGTCGGCCGATACTGTACTACGGCACTCCGACCAAGCTGTGGAGAGTAGACCTCCAGGCTACGCCTGGCACTGAGGTTGACAACGTCTCACGGGCGGCAGGCGGAGCCTACACAGGGGTTATAAATCAGAGTGGTGACCAGCTAGCTACTCGATGGAGCTTCCAGTCCTGGGGTGAGTGGATGATCGCTGCCAATGGGCGCGATGAACTCCAGTATCACAAGCCTTCCAACGCAGACTTCCTGAAGATCAGTACCCCGCCTGGAGGGGTGTCTTACTTCGAGCCTACAGCTCACGTAGCCGCAGGGGTCCCGTTCAAGCCTCACTTCCTCGTTCGCGCGCGTGGAAGTATGCTGGCTTTTACGCACCATCTCCATGCTACTCCCTCGTCGGAGAATGAGATTCCTGAGGGGGAGCAGTATGTTTGGTGGTGTGACCAGAATAACATCTTCGATTGGCTTCCGAAGCGGACCAACGCCGCTGGAAGCTTGCTGCTAAGAGATGCTCCCAGCCCGATCATCTCTGCTCATCCGATGCTTGATGGCGCAGCGGCTTATACGCTGACGACTCAGCATCTTATTCAGTTCATCGGTGATCCACTGTGGTTCGGCAACGTTCGGACTCAGTATGGCATCGGTGCGCTAGGACACCACGCAGTAGTGCCTGTTGGGCGCGTGCACTTCGGCGCTGGGCCTCAGGGTATTTGGCGTTCAGATGGTACTCAATTCCAGTATATCGACCACCCTCTGGTTCGTGACTGGATGTTCAGACGTCTGAACAAAGAACAGTCTTCTAAGACTGTTGCCTGGCATGACCCGAGCCAGGAGCGAGTCATGTGGTTTTTCCCTGCAGATGGGTCGGCGGTTATCAATTCATCTATAGCTTTTGACTATTCCAGAGGGACTGTACATATTCCTGGGTACGTTAGGTCAGCTGCCAGTATCATGGAGGCTTTTGACTACGGCATTACTGGTTCGCTGACTGGTGACGTCTACCGGCAGTCCTTTCTTGGAGTTGGGTCAAGTCCTACAGATGTTGTACCGATTCCTGTAAGCGCCACTGCAGCCCTTAATCTTGGGTATGGCCAGGGTGGCTATGGCCGACTTGGATACGGTGGCCGCTGGAGTGGTCAAGGTTAGCTATGGCTACGACTAACGGCGCAACTAGAATCGCCCCGAGAAACTTGCCGTGGCCGGCAGGTTCTACTAACCTTACAGCCA
>Ga0137334_1000023_pt1 | contig 45390 bp, 66 predicted proteins | sample EasRivERMLT262_2_FD_104776 | JGI IMG/M metagenome (GOLD analysis project Ga0137334, IMG submission 104776) | Soil microbial communities from meander-bound floodplain in the East River, Colorado, USA - East River MetaG ERMLT262_2 | ecosystem: Environmental > Terrestrial > Soil > Floodplain ...
CCAGAGGCGAGCCCAGTTCTGATGAGCCCTTGCACGCGAAGATATACCGGCCCTGGCGGCGCCTGACGAAGTTATAGACCGGCTTCGCAAACGCCTTAGCGTCATGTTGACCACCAGAATCAATAAGAGTGCAACCGATCCTAAGTGCCACGCCACACGGATGCGCGAAGGTTCCAGATAGAATGCCGTCAAGCTGATTCCAGGCATCAGCCAAATGAGGATTGCCAAAAATCTTTCCGGTTTTGATGCCATAAAGTTCCTCACCTATTGCCCAACCTTGAATTTCATACTCTAACCTGTCCGCCTGTGTGTCCACGGACGCCGTTAAATACACAACTGGATCCGGGATCTCTGTAGGGTAATCCTCGAGGCGAAGCATTAAGGCTTCGTGGTCTGGACGATCCTCGAGTTTAATCTTCCATGTCTCACAAAGGCCCGTGTTGACGATGACTTTCAGCGATTGTTCGCCTTTCTTCTTACCGCGTTCCCATTCCTCAGCCATTTGGTGAAGCCGGTTCTTGTAACCCTTCTTTGCCGGCCACGGACAGTAAATCCAGTTGAGATGAAAGCCGCGGATGCCGGTGAACGGCGCTGTGGCTTGCCATCGTCCGTTGAAATACATGGCCAGGCGTTGCGTGTCGTCAATAGACTTCGCGCAGGACGCGCAGACAATGAACGCCTCGGCTGGCTTGTCCTTAGGCCACTCGACGAAGTAGGACGGTCCAGTCTTGACGGCTGATTCCTGCGACCATTTGAACAAACCATGCACGCCGCAATGCGGACATGGAACAAACCAGAACCGTTGATCGCTCATCTGGAACCAGGACCAGATCCGAGAACTGCCTTCAATGGTTGGCGTCGAACTGACAGCCTGGACGGCGGTAGGGTAGGACTCGCCGCGCTTCCAAAGAAGGTCCACGGCGTCGCCTTCGTCGCCTACCGAGTCTTCGTAACTGTCAATTTCATCAGCCAGCAACAGTTCGCCAGTTGCACCGCGAAGGCTGCTGGTTGAGTTGGCACCAACGAGGAAGATCGATCCACCTGTGTATTCCTTCACCAGGATCGTATTGCCTGAGTCACGACTTCTGGAGTTCGGGACCAGTGCGTCGAGAACTGGCGTGGACCGGATCATCGGCATTAGCTTCTTTTTGGAATACTTCTCAGAAGAGTCGACCGTCGGATACATAACAACCGCGTTTCCTGAGCGGTAGTCCATGAAGTAGCCAAGGACGTTGTTGAAGATCTCCGTCTTACCGAACACCTGAGACGCACCGATCATCACGGTCGTCTGGACTTCCGGATCTGTGAAGGATTCCATCACGCCGCGCTGGTGCGGTGCGTCGGATGATGAGTAGCGCGTGGCGCCGTGGCGCGACTTGGCCGAGACGCCGCGCGCCAGGTAGCGGACGGAGTCGGCCCATTGCCAGATGTTGAGCTTCGGACGTGGTCGCGTGATGCGCGCGAACCTGGCAAGGACTGTCGCGAATGGTGTCAAGTCGCTCCTGTTCCCGATTTAGGCGCCGTCCAGACTAATGCCGCTTTGAATGACTCAAACCGATAAACCGCATACTCGGCTTTGCGAATGACGGTAACATCATCATCTGAAGCCAATCCGCCGCGTCGCGTCGCCTCCGCCAATTCCTCAGCGATGTTCAAAAGCTCTCTGAATTTATCCGGGTTCATGCAATTTCGTCACCGCGGTTAGTATTTCGTTTTGCTCGTCCTCGGTCATCTTGCTCGATTTCACGATGCGGACAAGGTTCGTGAAGATCGGTTCGTAACGTTTGGCGAAGTCTTCCAGGTCGATTAACTCGCCTTCCTTGCGGCGTAGCTCGAGTTCGTTTAATGCGGACTTGGATCGGAGTTCGCGGATGCGTTCGGATTCCAAGTCGTTGTAAATCGCCTGGATGATTTGCTTTGTCGAATAAGTTCCGTCCGTGTCTGGATCTATACTGCCTTGCTTAAGCCTGCCGGCAAGAGTGCGAGGGTTTATGCCAATCTCATAGCACGCCATTTCAACGGTCCACTTGAGTCTAGCCTTTGGCTTCCTTGCCATGTCATGAAGCGCGGAATCGGATCGCGTTGAACTCCTCCGGCGTCATCTCGTCGGGAATGCTGTCGCCCTTGCTGATGTTGTCCCGCGCCCACATCGGCCGCAGGTTGGAACAATGGAAGCAGCGCGCGCGCTCGGCTTGGATACTCAGATCGAAAAGCGAGCATGGTACCTTGTGATCGATATGCCAGTCACCCATGTTCGACCAAGACATTCCGTCCGTGAATTGTTGCTCGACGTGTTTGGTCAATTCTTCACGCGAGCATCCGACCAGCTCGAGCATGGTGTTTGAGTGGCCACCTTTAAGGAATGTTCGCAGGCGGCGGCGCAGTCGGACTAGAAGGACGAAGCCGGGATCGGTTTGGTATCGCTGCCGGAATCGGTTGCGAGCGATTTCCTTTTGAGCATCACTCCTTCCAATGAAGAACGATTCAGAAGCTTTTAGAAATCGCCGAATAAACCTCTCAGATTTTGCGGCCAATTTGGCCTCAGCTCGCTGCTTTCGAAGATCCTCACAAATGCGCTTGCGGCCAAAGACGGGAACTGGAACCAATCCAGACACCGATCGGCGACCCACCGCCTTCTGGCTCGACCTAAATCCGAGCGACCTGTAGAGCCGAGCCGCATTGCCGTGCGTCAATCCAAGCCTGCGCATGGCGAACTTGAATCCAAACCCAAGACCGCCCAGGCACTGAGCGCACGGCTGGACTTTTTGCATTGCCGTCGGTTTTTCCATCTCGATTCGACTGCGAGTTTCGCTGATTCCTGCTTCGTCATAATTGCATATTACTAGGAATTCTGTAACTGCTTAAGCTTCAACAGCATGGCACCCTTCGAACAGGAGGAGTGTAAAAGGACCCGACACTTTTCAACAGACTGTAAAGAATCCAGACAGGTGGCTGCATCAAGCACTTACGCATCACGTCTCAGCCTCCCATCCACCCACTCAATCACAAGCAATGGCACGAAGATCAGCACGAAGAACAGCAGCGAACCAACGAGCCAGTGCGACTCATAGCAATCAGCCATGCGTTCACAACAAGCCTCGGCCCAGTACCATTCCCAGTTCATACCGTCCACCCACACTTTCTACATACCCTCATGGTGATGCCATACTCCCTCGTGGGGTAGTGATGCCTATCATGGAACATGGCACACCACACCTTGAGGATGATGAACCTCATAGGGGTTTTAGCTTTAGCCCTATGCATAGGTTGAGGTCCACTGACTGAACCCTGAACGGGAAGAACGTGCAGTCCTGCACGGTGAAGTATGGATCTAGCTCCTCCATGATCTCCTTTGGTTTATTGATGTGCTCCCTCTCTATGAACCAATCATAGCTCTGACCATAGAGCTTCTCGAACATGCGCCTAGATGAGACATCCCTAGCCATGCGATAGAGCACGCCACCCTCGCATGGGATGACCACGTAGAATGTCCCTGTGGGTTTAATCACTCGCCTCATCTCCTTTATGCACTCAGGAAGATTAGGCAAGTGCTCCAGGACATGAATCGCCATGATGCGGTCGAAGCGTTCCTGATACAGTGGAAGCCTCTGCTGGCAGTCACCCACTAGCACGTAGACCTCAGGATGCCGCGCTTTGATTACGTCAGCCATTCCATCGAGCATCTCTACAGCGACGTAATTGCACTTTTGGACCTGGCTTAGTTGATCGGACTCATAATCCAATTGCCCCCCAATCCCGGCGCCTATCTCGAGCGTCGAGACGAATGCATCGCCATGCTTCATGGGATAGCCATGATTAAACCGCTCAAGCATTTGGTATTTGCCTGGAATGTGCTCATGCCATCGCTTCATGAAGTCGTTAGCGATGTGCCTTTGCTCTGGCGTCAAAGGGGGAATGTATTTTGGCCACTTGCTCATATATTCATCGGTCATCCAGTCCGTGCTGTTTAGACCTCAGATAAAGCCGGGTCATTGTCCATAGCCATGTCGGTGGGTCTCGCCATATCCTCACCTTCTTGCCCTGGTCGAAGCAGCGCGATTTATAGCTCACTGGTATCTCAAGCGGTTTGTAACCCCTCTTTAGGAGAGTGATGACCAGCTCGAAATCGAAGTCAAAGCGGTTGCATTTAAACTCGGCGCCACTGATGCATGAGCGTCTGAATACTTTGAACATGGTAAACGGGTCACTCATTGACCCACCGAAAAGCCTATTCACTGCGAAGGTGAACAGTTTATGCCCAACGTTCATTAACCATGCCTTGAGCGGTGCGCTTGTGAATGAGCGCATACCTCCGGCCCCATACCTACTACCAAGGACGAAGTCGGCTTTATCGTCTAGAATTGGTTGCAGCAGCCTTGGGTAGTCACCGATTGAGTATTCAAGGTCGGCATCCTGAATCATGATAATGTCGCCACCTGACGATTCAATGCCTCGACGGACGGCTGCACCTTTACCGTTGGCCTTGTCTTCGTATTGAATCTGAACTTGGCCGCGGTATCCGGCGACAACCTTAGCAGTGCCATCAGTGGACGGACTAACGACCACGACGATATTAAACCTCACGCCTTCAACAACGACAGCCAGCAACTCATCTAGAACTTTGCCGACGGTTGATGCCTCGTTGTAAACAGGCACTATGACGGAAACGACGGTAGTCACCGGCCACCCCTTCCAAATGGCAGGCCCTTTTCGCTGCGGACAAACTGGAGGTATTGCGAGCTTTCAACAAACTCTTGAGCAGTGAGTTTGCCACCGTATTCCAGCGGATTCTTCATCACATGTTGCCAACCCGTGAAATGGCATGACTCGAGCGTATTGTAGGAATGTGGCCATCTGACTGGCGGCGTTTTGTGAGCAGCAACTTGATTGAGCGCATCCCGCATGTGTGGAGCGCCTGAGATAAAGCCAACCAAATGACCACGCTTGAATGCGTTGACATGGCTGGACAGTCCGAACGCATTGCCAGCGACCATTGCGAGCAGGCACCACCGTGCGACGCTAGGCCGAACCTTGAGTAGACAGAACGCCAGGATGAGCCACAGAGCTGTTGTCGATATGATATGGTAGTAAATCGAAGGCAGGCAATCAGGCCACAGCATGACGCTCGATGCTCTGAGCATGACGCAATTGAAGGTCGCTATGAGCGCCACGACCAGGACGGGAAGCCATTTGCGACCACACAGCCACCCTGCGGCGATGATGGCCACGGCTGCCACGGCATAAGGGACGTTGCCGATTAGTAGGCGCACATTGGATAGCGCGATAGTGAAACCGCCTGGAAGCTCGGCCAATGACGCCAGGCCAGCCTTGATGAACCCGGCGCCCTTATTGGCACCAGCCACATGCATTGGGTTGCTCGAGATGTTGACGCTGGCGAATGGGGTGAACTGTTGGATGAGCCATGGACCAGTGAAAAGATAGTGGAACGTGTGACAAGACACAGCAACGGCAATAGCCGAGCAGATAACCCACCGAAGCCCGCTGGGGTTAATTATAAGCGCGAAGAGACCAATGCAGCACGAGGCGAACAATCCCTGGCGGTCTGACCATGTGAGCAGGAAAGATCCGATGGCTGTCACTATCCACATGGCCGACCTGCTCATGTGTAGCGGCCTATAGTAGATGAATAGCACTAGAGCGGTCATCAGGAAGGCGGCTAATGTATGGCCGGACCGCATAAACCCCCCGGACATGAAGATAGGTGGCGCCGTCCAGAACACACAGAGCAGTAGGCACGACGTGATTCTATCCAACCCAACCACCTTAGCCATCACCCAGAACATTACACTGATGGCACCGAGCATGAGGTAGTTGGATAGCGACAGGAAGTGTGCGTAGCCGTTCATTACGCAGGCGTGGATGAATCTGGCGTCTATATGGTCGGCAATGAATGAGATCTCGCGTGCCATGTAGTGCTCGGCGTCGTGCCTATGCGGACAGATAACCTTTGAAAGCAAGGACCGCTCAGAACTGTTATGGTCAATTAGGAACCAGTCCGCTTCACCATTAAGCAGGAATCCGCCACCATTGACCCACACTGACGCAGCGACAAAGCTACAGACTAGGCCGATGACTAGCGTGTAGTCTTTCCACCCTAGCTTAAGGTCTGCCAGGAACTTAACGACGTTGGCGATAATGAACATGGTTAGCATTTACGGAATACTGCTTTAACCCGCAGAACAATCTCGATTATTCCACAAGCTACAAATCCGATCGCCGTGGCCAGCACCATTCCACACAGGACAGCGATGATCATGAGCCAATCATAGATGTAGAGAATGGCTTTGATCATGGCTTCTGCTTCACGATGCAGTTCTGACAGATGGTGAGGCTTGTAACCCCGTGCCTGAGTTCCTTCCGAATCTTCGCATACGTCGGATCTCGCCACAGCGTCAGGATCGGATACGCCTTCAGGTTCCCGTATTTGTGCGCGCGGTGATAGTCATTGCAGCAAAGCAGGAAGTTGCCTTCGATATCTATGTGCTGGCATGACGTTGGCGCAACACAATCGTCCACTTGATACTCTTTCTCTACCTTAACGAGCCCCGCCCGCGTCATGAGTCCTTGCCTGTCCTGAACGGCCATCAAGTCCGTTACCGTTATGACGCCGGGGAACCATTCCTGAAGCAAAGCCATTCGGTCATCCCATCCCGGCTTAACTGGTGGATGCCGGCTTACCCAAAACGAGACCACGCCGGCTTCAATCAGCGCCTTGGCAAGATCGTGCGTCAGTGGATCCCCGTTGGTGAGTATCCGCGGCATACACCACGGAACAACTTCCTTGGCTCGTCTGACTAGTCCGACGATGTCCGGATGCAGCAAAGGCTCGTTGTAGAAGATGAAGTCTAGAACACCGTTCCATTTAATCTCTCGCAGTCGCTTCAGGATGGTGTGATACAGACCGATGTCGATGTGTTCCCTTGGCGTCTCATGAATCGAGTTCGGACAATAGGAACAGGTCCGGTTGCAGAACTTTGAAATCTCAATAGAGAACGAGCGTGGGAAATGTGGGTCGCCGTAGCGAACTAGTCCGTTCCATTTCTGCCACGTCCTGGCTATGGCCGGGAATGCGCCAGGTAATGCGCGCCGCAGTGTTTTAACAATCAGAGCTTTCATAGTAGACCTATCTGGCGAGCACATGGCTCGCAAAGGTGTTTTAAGATTCCGCCTTCTGTCTTTCCTGAGACTCGCCTAGAGGCTGGCGCGAGTAGCCCGCAACTGTTACACCTGAATGCTAGTTCCATTAGCTTTCTATCCGGCCAACCCCTGGGCCACGCCTTGAAATAGTTGTTGTTTATCGTGTTCTCGAACGCCGCGAAGAAAAGGATGAGTATGGTCAGTGGGAATAGTGCAACCGCACAGATCCCTAAGCACGCCACCATCAAAACCTCTACGGACTCACTAGCCCAATACCAGAGCAAAGCTTTATATCTGGCGTATGTCGTCACTTGATTAATCCCTTGACCAATTCAACGGCGGCAAACAGAACCCACGTAACAGCCCAGACAATCACAGAAACCACAGGCGAAACACCGGCTAGCAGTAAACTCACGGCCATTTTCATACTTACATCATCCCCCTCTCCCCCACCGTCAACACCCCGGCAATCATCCCCCTCAACCTCTTGCTCCCCCTACCTCCCAGCACCCGATGCACATTCCATGGCTGCAACCCGAGCTTGGCCGCAATCCCCGGGACGGTCTCGCCCCGGTCGTAGATGCTCGCATAAAGCGCCCGGCGTTCGGGGTTGCACCGCTTCAGCATCTCTTCCCTCGACAGTCCGTGACGGTCCACGCAGACTAAGTGCGACAGGTCTTCCGTTATCGGTGGCGGCGTTATCCGCTTTCGGACCTCGTAGTCGGCCCCGGACTCACGACGTTGGACGGTTGCGCGCTCCTCTGACTCGTAGCCGAAGCCGTTGCCGAGCGCGCCGCGGTCGATGCCGAGTTCGGCACAGCGGGTTTCGTAAGTGGCTATGGTCATATTTGATACTCCGGCTCAGGGTCTAAAAGGTCGTATTTGCCGCACTTGCATTGCATCTCCTTGATTAAAAAAAACGTCATGTCGCGAATGTGATAAAAGCTCTCTTGATTGAGAAACAACTGTGCTGTGAACGCAAATATCTCAGCCCATGTCCGGCTTCTCAAAAGCGGGAACTCCTTTCGCCACATACCGAGCTTGCCTGCGATGATGCAATAATTGTCCGTCGCGACCTGCCATTCTGGGCTCCCTTTCGTGTGCCTTTTAATCTCGATCTTCCACCTTGCCGCCTCTGTTTCAAGATTGTCCTGTATTGACTTGATTGTTCTGCGCTGGAACTCCAGCACTCTCGCGGATTTCGGCAGCACTTCGGTCCAGCCGGACGCCCGGCCTGTGAGTGAGTGCATTCCGGTTCGACGACGGAAATGCAGAGAGTCGAGTGCGCCTTTATTCATCAGTCGTGTTTCGGTTGCGCATTCCTTCGCATGATGATTGAACACGCCTTCGAGATGATGGCGAACACGCCCCAGCCAACGACGACTGCGCCTGCGCCGATGGCGAGGATTGGAAGGAATGACTGTGCGGCCAGTTCCGTTAGTTCGTGAGTGGTTAGGTAGAATGTGGCGATGGTTGTCATATGTTCGTGGTTGTTGGTGTCTCGGTCCATTTGCCGATGGTGCGAAGCAAAGCTTCGGCACGTTGGGCGGCGGTGGCGGTTAAAACATAGAACCACACGTCTGGATCTTGCCCCGTGGCGTCTACTGATTCGCAGAGGCGGCTTTCGTATTTGGCGAACGATTCAATTGTTAGCCGACGCTCTGCCTCATGCATGGCGTTGAGGTCGGTTAGGTAGTCTGGGACCGCTCTTAGATACTTTCCGTCGATGAAACCGCAAAGGACTGGATAGCCAACGATTTCTGTATCGGTGTGAATTTCTGTCAATCCACAATACTCCGCAATGGCGATGCGCTGTTGTTCTTTATTCATACCGTCGGATACGCCTCCACCAGCCGTTCAATCCGCAGCGCGCATTCCTCCAGCGTCAGCGCGCTTGCCTCGGTCAGCGGGTTTACCGTGCCGAACGCCTCGCGGTCCTTGCGGCGGCATTCCTCGGCGGATAGGCGCCAGGTTGAGGCTTGAGAGAGGAGTTGTGTGTCTGTCATTTGATGAATATCACGCCGGAATTTGTCCAATTCACAGCATCCACAGCGCGCCACCTATTCGTTGAATCCGGGTCCACCTTTCGCCATTCCTGCGCGAGAGCAAACCGCTGCTCGGTCTTCCATTTGAACTCTCGCATCATCTCCTGCGTGAAAGTTTGGCCTCGGTATTCCCATTGCAACAGGTGAGCCTCGTAGACGCTTTGAGTCTCGGTCTTCTCTGTTGCGTCCGTCAGTTTGCGTCCGTTGCGCGTCCCGTAGTAAACCGCATGGAATGGATTCGAGCCTTCCGGTGGACCGTTGGGGATCTGCTCAAAGACGGCATTATCAGTCGTGACTGTATTCGTGACGAGCATCACGATTATTTTTGCCAGTATGTTTGTCATTGTTTTGTCCTCTCACAATTGGCCGCGTTGTCGTCGCGGCAGGGGTTGCAGGGTTGGCGGGATTGAATCTCTAGTCGCTCAACTTTGAACTGAAGCCACGTAATCCACGCTGTCACCAACGCCATCCATCCAGCGATGATGAAAAGACCAATAAAGAGATCGGTTGCGATCATACCAGTTCCTTTTGCCTGTCCGCATTCTCCCGCGCGCGTCGATGGTTCTTCTCTTCCATCCGCAGCGCGATCCTCGTCTTGTCTGGATGCTCCAGCAGCATCTCGACGAGTTCATAGGACCACGCACCCGTAGTCGTCCATCGCTTGCAAAGGATGCGGTTAAACTCCTGTGTGAGCCTGGTCAGCTGCTCGCCAAGCGCGGCCTTAACCTCACCCGCCGACTTAGAGCGCATTGCGAGGACGTATTGGCCGCAGATGTAGGCGATCGCGTCGTCAATTCGCCGATACGCCTCCAGGTATTTCCCGCAGCGATTACAAACGATGATGGCGAGCCATTTCTCGACGGCCAGTGGTGGGCACTCCGGGTCCTGCTCGAGCACAAGTGGCGCTTTGCAGCGCGTGCAGTGCGCGGCGTGCTTGATCTTGGGTTTTGGTTCTTCAGTCACGTTCGATTTCCTCCTGGCTTACGCGAACTCCGTTAATCGCCCTTATGGCCGCATCCGCCGCAGTCTGCACCGGCTTCCTGCCCCCGCGTTTCTCTCGCGTGTCGAGTATCCGCTGCAACATGGCCGGCCTCCAGTCGCCGACGGTTCGCCGGCCCCATGTCCAGTTCCCGAGCGCGTCCTGGCTGGCTTCGAACAGCCGGTAAGACTCCCGGACCTCGCCGGCCGCAATGCGCTCGTCCGTGGTTGCCGACAGGAACGAGAACCACGCCAGCGCCGAGGCTTCGGTCGGCTTGTTGGTGCCTGGAATGCCTTCGAGTTTCGGCGGCTTCGGTCCGGCCGCTACCCGCGGCCGCGGCTTGTCCGGCTCCCCGTCCCCGCCGAATGCTTCAGCGATCGGTGTGGGTGTCGGCGAAGCCGTGGCGACCTGCGCCTCGGGTGTTTCACCGGTGTCCGCTGCGCCCTCCCTCTCCCTTCCTTTCCCTTCCTTTCCCTTCCTTCCTTCCTGGGCACCCGGATGCTTCTCGGTTGTTTCCCCAGTGTTTCCCAGTTGTTTCCCTGGCAGTTTTGACTCTGCTTCAGCTTCCTTCCCGGTGATTCTCTGGTGTTTCTCAAATGTTACAATCTGAATGACTTGCACGCCTTCCGAAGTGTATCGTTCGATGAATCCACCAGCGCGGAGCGAGTTCAAAAGATCGTCCACGTCCACTTCATCGTAGGGCAGGACGCTCACTTTGATGCGCCTTGGGCGATCCTCGAGGCGCCCGCGGCGATCGGCCATGTTCCAGAGTCCGATGAAAAGAAGGCGGGCAAGCGGCGAAAGAGATGCGACTTCCTCGTTGGTCCAGAACTCCGGTTTGATGGTTCGGATTCTCATGAAAACAGATCCGCCTTGAGGCATGCCGGCGAGAACCAGACGCGCTCACGCTTGGCGTTCGCGCGCCCTTGTCCGTTGGATTGGCTGCCGTAGCCGCCTCGCGCCTTCCACGGGACGCACTCCCAATCGGCCGGCATTTGGTGTTCGCCTTCGTAACCGCAGAGCGCGATTCGCAGGAGCGAGTTGCTGCCGTTCTCTACGGCCCAGGCGCGGACGGCATTGGAAACCCCGCCGCCAGCCGAGTAATCAACGGAATGCTCGTCGTCCGAATACGGCGGGTCGAGCAAGACTGCCGTCGTGCCGTGCTTTAGCGTCACGGACTCACCGAGAACCCGATCCCATTCACCGCAGGCCACGCGCACGCGCCGAAGGCGGTCCTGAAGGCCACCGAAATACTCGGTGAGAGCGTTAACCCTCCCGGCGTCCCCGAGATGCGGGACTTTTTCCGGTGGATTCCCATCCCGGCGCTCCCGGCACCAGCCGGAACCAATCCAAGAACATAGGCCCCAGACCCACCAGCCGGCCACCTTGGCGTCAAAGAACTCGGGATCGGCCTTCATCCGGTCCCGGAAGTCTGATTGCGCTACAAGCCAGCGGTGACGCGCCAGAAGGTCCGCCTCATTCACGGGGAGGTCACAGAAGGACGCGACGGCTTCAGCATCGGCTGAAACCGCCCGCCAGAAGTTCGCGAGGTAACAGTCAAGGTCATTGACCGTCTCGGTTCGCGGATCGTGCGGACGCGCCAGAAGGACGGCCAGAGAACCAGCGAACGGCTCGACGTAGTTCGGCACGTCTCCGAAACGGGACCAGATGAGGTCGGCCGCGCGGGACTTGCCGCCGAACCATGGGAATGGGGCTTTGAGGGTCTCGTTCACGCCGCCACCCCCTTCTTCGTCAACTGGTCCGCATACCACGCCACCGCCAGCGCGCTCCAGGCGTGCCCGCTGATGCCGTAGGTCGGCCCTGGTGCCTTCTTTGTCCCCGGCGCACCGAGCTTGTCTATGAGCGCCTGGCGGACGTTGGCGTCCTTCGCTCGTGCGCTGCCGCACAGTTCCAGCTTCACGTCCTTGCGGTAAACGCGGATGACGGGAATCCCGCGTCGGTGGCAAGCCTCGATGATTTGACCGATGAAATAGCAGGTCTCGAAGACTTCCTTGCCGACGGGCATCCCGTAGCAAGCGATCATCTCGATAGCGACGGCATCGTAGCGGAATGAGGTTTCGATTCGGCCAATAAGCCGGCGGGATGAGTTCAGTTCGTTGCCGGTTGAGGGGCTAGCGCAGGTGAACCACGTCAGCCATTGGCTAGACTCCGGCCCTGGATCGATGGCGAGGATCATACGCGTTTAAACTCCAGCACCCACGCCCACGGGTTAACTTCCCAACCGAAGCCTCGCTTGGCGTTGATGGAGTCCCAAAGCTCAGCGTATCCGATCCTGTAACGCCCGTCGTCTGGAGCGAACGGCTCAACGCCCTCCGCTTTCGCATCATCCTCGCTGATGTCCTGCACGCGCTCCACGCGCACTCCGGTAATTTCGAGCGTGAGGCGCGAGGCGTGGCGCGGCATGAAGATGGATGGTCGCCAGAGATGTGAATGGACTTTGCACTTCTCATTGTGCCCGGTTGCCTTGTAGCAAATGCCAAACTCGCCTACCGGGTCTTCTTGCCAAGTCTCGCGCACCCAAAGTTTCGACCCCCTTTGGCCATGCGGACATTTTAGCAGCACGGAATTGCCGACCCAATCACGACCCGCAAAACGCATGTCCTCGCCGGCCACTCCGCACGCGCCGAGGCAATCCAACCCGGTGCATTTTATCACGCGGCGAGTTTGAGTTTTCCGGCCGGCGAGAATCGCCCGGACCATTTCGCCCGAAAACAAGATCGGCCTTTCAGTCATACGCTAATCGCCTCCCTCGTATTTCTCCACGAGTGTGTGAATCAACTTATTCAGCAGCGCGCACATGCAGCCGTTACAGATGTCCGCGCTCGACACCCGATCGCTTGAAAGGCCGATGCTGCCGCACGGCGACGGCTTTTCCACCAATTCAAAGACCGTGCTCAACCGGAAGCTTTTACGGTCATCGATCTTGGTTTCCGCGTCAGTGCGCGTCGATGTGACTGGCCCGCCGCAATCGTCGCAGAAGTGCTTAGTCATACGCTAATCGCCTCCCGCGCCGTCGGCACGCGCGCTTGAAGCTTCAACGCTCTTTCCATCCCGCTAGTAACCATCCATGCATCTGGCTCAATCAGCGTCCATCCAGGCATTATTCCGGCCTTCACTTCGTCGTAGCCTGGCCATTCATTATTCTTCAGACACCAGGCATAGCGCACCAACGCCTCGCGGTAGGCCGCTCGTCCAACGTCCACGAATGGCGACGAGATGACACGCCGGCCAATCTCGTAAGGCGGTTGGGATTCCTGAACCAGATGCAGCCAATCCGTTCGGTCTTCGCCTGTCGCCGCGCGGTAAAGGTCGAGATAGAACGCGGCCTGGATGTGCCAACCCCATTTCGCAACGGTTCGTGGCCATGCCTCCGGCGATGCGTCGCTGCACGTCTTCAAGTCCGCGAGACACTTACCGAACCGACCTTCGGCATCCGGCACGATGTCTAGAAGTGCGCGCAGTGGAACAGAAAGGCCGGTTTCCTCGTCCTTATACATGCCGAGGATGTGGACTTGGGTCCGCGCATTCTCCAGCAGGCACGAGGCGTCGTAATCATTGCGGAGAATCTCGACAGCAGCGTTGACCGATTCGACTTCATGCCGCTTGACCGGAATTTGGCCATTGCGCTCGATGTCAGCCTTTGTCTGTTTACAGACGGTGGAATTGCCGTTCCATGGTTTGACGTTCCCCTTTTCGTCCTCGTAGGTCTCTGGCAGTGTCGCGTAAAGGTGTCCGAACTGGCCGAATAGCGCGGCATCGACCATCGATCCCCATTCGGTCGATTCCGATCCGCCGTCACGGTATCCGACCCGCCATCGGTGCGGGCAATTGGCGAACTCGCCAAGGTCTGAACGGCTCATGACATAGCCGGCTTCCCCGCGCACGGGTGGACGGCCAGCGTCCAGCATTGCGGGTTGCCGGAAATATTCCGACGGCAGGACGTTCGATGCGACGATTCGAGCGGTAATCACTTTGTGCCTCCAAGTTTCGAGACAATCGCCTTGAGTTGAATCAGGCTGGCGGTCTCAAGGTTTACATCGGTTTCCATCAGCATCTCATCCCAGAGGTATTGCTGGACCTTCTTACCGTCGCCGGAGCACTTGTCCTTCAGGCGTTCCCAGATGGTTTTCTTCACGGCGCGGATGGCCGCCGCGTCATCAGTTCCACCGCACCACTCGGCGATCTTCCGGCCGTGTTCGACATTGATCGGCCCTTCCTCTGGAAAGCACTGCCGCAGGTTTGGATGGCTGCACTTCGTCAGGATGATCGAATGGTTCGGCAGGATCTCAGCGTGGGCCGTCGCCTCAAAGATGAAATCCTCGGCCTGAATCGGCGAGGTCTTGTCGTCCTTCACGATAACCGTTTTGCCGTTGCTGTCCTTGGTCTGCCGTGTTTTGTATTTGGCGCGAAGGCAGACGATGATAGGCACCTTGACCCGTAGAAGCTTCGACACAAAAAGCGCGTGGTCGAACTTCGGTTGCTTCCAGTTGTGGAGCCCAGGGCGTTTCGATTCCTCCTCGCGAGATGCCGCCATGTCCAGCACGCCGCCTTGGCCTTCCCATTCGTGCGACCCGCTGTCAACGACAACGACGGCCGCGGATTGCTCCGCGTAATCAATCGCCGCAATGTATCGGTCTGGTGTGAATGGCGCATCCAACCGCAGGACATCGTATCCGCCGATCTCCGGGATGTCGGCATACAGTTCGCCGCGCCCTGATTCCGTATCAATCATCACGATTTTGCCAGCGGGACCGGCGATTCCGCGAGCCATCAGCAGGCTGGAAAACGTCTTGCCGCAACCGCTCTCGGAATAGAGCGCGATCAACGGGACGATCCCTTTGCGCGTCGCTGGTCTGATTTGAAACTCAGTCATTGGTCTTTCGTGTTGTAGGTCTGTCAAAATTCAAAAGCCATCCATGGCAACCGATCCTGTGAAAGTGGACACGCCCGGACTCGAACCGGGTTGCGATAGACGGAATGGGCTACACTCCGGTCGCTGCAAAAAGCGAGGTCGCCTAGGAACCTCAACATTCCACAATGGATTCCTACCACTAACGTGCCCGCAATTCACCGACGGCCGGCTCGTGTCCGAGCTTTGGGGCAGACTTCCAAGCCGGCCGTCGTCGCCCGTCACAAGAGGGGCAAAATGTTTAGGGGTCATACCCCACACATCCCTTCGCACTCATCCCTGAAATTCTCCTCCCACCAAGCGCCCTGGCCTCGCTCTACGTCGGTCGAGAAATCGATCTCGCCGAGAGGGACACAGGAGCGGTGAAGGAACGGGACTGCGCGGAAGTTTTTGCTTTGAGCCTTCGCTGACTGAAGCGCCTTCTCAAAATCAACCGCCTTGATGAACTCTTCCGGTTCCTCCGTTTTCAACCGTCGCCATTCCGTGTTGGAATGGAATGGGCAGTAGACGCACGCACTTCGTGGGGGTTCTGGATAGCCGTGTTTCTTCATCCAGCGCAAACAATCATCCCGCCTCATTCGCAGTTCCACGAGAGGCCAGCGAGATTCAGCCCACTTTTCTCGCGCTGTCTTCATCCTCACGATCTCGTCCAGAGAAATGCCAATCCACTGAATCAATCTGACATCCTTACAACGCGAGAGTGGTGCCAAACCTGCCAGCCGCTTGCCCTCTTTCATCAAGGGCGCAACCTTGAAGTCATGAGTGCATTGCCGGCCGACCTTCTTTCCCAGTGCTCCGTCCGGTGCGAGCGTGTAGATCGGAAGGTCTGTTTTGCAATAAAGGCCACCAGTCTTCGCCGTTCGCAGTTTTAGGGCCCGCTCCGAAAGCTTTCCGATCGTCACCCGATGCACCGGAAACGGCAATTGCTTCTCAAGCCAATCCAGCCACTTGTAGACGCTGGCCGGCTCGTCCTGCGTATCGGCAAAGATGGCGCCGATTGGCATCGGCGTTATCTCGCCGTGCTTGGCCATGAGTGCCATCGTGGACGATTGGACGCCTGCGCCGAGGCTGATGATATGGACGGGTTTACTCATCTCGTCTCCTCCGCCAATTGTTCCTCAATATTCGCCAGCGTCGCACGAATCACGGCGAGCCTGTCATGTGCGGAAACAAACCTGACCGCGGCGATCTGCTCAAGGCACGCCTGCTCTTCATCCCATAATGACTCTCGCAGCCACCGCGCATCCTCTGGACTCATGACTAGGATCACCGAGTCTCTAGCCGCGCGGACTTGGACGAGTTGACCGCCGCCGTTTAAGTCGTGCGCGTCTTCGCTCACAAACCCTCCTTTTCTGTGAACCAGTCCGGCAGTGTGACAATGTGGTGCTCGCCGACATTCTTTGAAGTGTGTTCGATGATCGACTTAGGCACCCAAACGCAGTCTTCCTTTTCGCGACCAGGTCTCCCGTGCCGGCAGTAGAGCCGCGCGACTCCAGTCTCGCTAACAAACCACAGATTGACTTTGGTCGTGCTCATGCAATCCAGTTTATGTGTCGTCGGTGAGTGGGTATTTTCCGAGAGAAAAGAAACACGACCGGGAAACACGGGATCAGGCAGACGAAGACTTCATAATGCTGTCGGTCCGTGTCTAGTGTTGTAGTCCGACCCCTCGGCGTCCAGTAGACCCCGATCCACATGTCGCGCGGTTCAAATTTAAGTCTCATTGGATGATCCCCAGTGCTTCGCGAATCCGTCGCCTTGTCTCTGACGCACCTTCCAGAAACGCCTCGTGACGAATGCGGACAATGATCGTCCCCGGATCGGGTTCTCTGTAGATGTCCGGATCGTCCATGTCCACGGAGATATGCAGGTCGCCAATTAGCCTCGCGTTGTTGCCGTCTTGGGTGAATCCCATCGGCGTCAGAACGCGCATGACGGCGGCGTAACGTTTGGTTTTCTCACTCATGATTCAATTAAGTGAACGGTTTCGTGTTCAAAGACTCCGATGTCCCATTCGTCCGTTTTGACATCGAACACGATTTCTGGCGCGTTAGGGTCAGGCGCAATTCGGACGACCTCCGCGATTCCTCCAGGGTATTCGCCGTTCGGTTGAGTCAGGACGAGTCGGCCGACGAGTGCGGAGCCGTGCTTGGTGACGAGTTCCTTGGCGGTCATGGTTTAACCTCCTCATCCCATCGTCCGCGCGTCGGTTGCCACCCGGAAACCTTCAGTGGTGGAGCAACCTCACGACTGATATTGCTGGCGCAGTAAATGCATTGGTTCGGATTCGCCGCGCTCGGCGGATTCTCGCCGTCGGCTTCCGTCAGTTCAGTTTGGCAGGAGATGCAGATGGTCGGTTTCATAAAACAACAAGCGCCAGCACGAGCAGCGCAACGCCGAGCAAAACGGCCAGCGCGGTTAGTGTGTCGCGGAGTAGAAGATTCATTTGGCCTCCAGTGCCGGTGTCAACGCCGCCTCCCTTGCCTTGGCCGCATCTTGCAACCGTTTCTTGAACCGCTCCCATTCGACGGGATCTTCAGCGCACCAGGCGATCTGCGCTTGCAGGTAGCCGAGTCGGTGCGAATGGCTTTCCGCTGATTGCGGGCTCATGGCGATGATGGCGGTGGCTACGTCCTGAGGTTTGATGTGCATGGGTTCAGGCGGGTTGAGGGTTAGGACATCACGAGGGCGTTCATGCTGCCGCTGGCCTCCGCAGTGACGCTGCCTTCTTCAGTCCGGCATATGGCGTTTCCTTGTAGAGCCTCGACCGCTCCTCCCGCGTCATCGTCGAGAACAGGTGTCGAAGGCAGGCGTTCACCACAATGTCTTTTGTTTTCCCGAGTTCCATGGCGTCTCTGGCGACCTCCAGTTTCCATCTGGTTTCCACTCGCGTGTTGAGCTGAATCCGTTCTCGCTTCATCGTGTATTCCTTCTAGCAATCTACATCGGTAGAGCGCAAGGAAAAATGAAGAATAAACCTTGCAGTTGCTAGCAACCTCTGATAAAAGCCCTATGAATATTGATCGAATCAACGTTCAACTCATGAAAGAAAAGGTTCAAATCAACGTCAGAATCGACGCCAACCTGCGGAGGAGTCACAAGCTCGTGACCGATGTTGCCGACGAAAGTCTGGAGGCAATGACGGAAGCGGCCTTGCGGTTCTTCTACGGCTCGAAGGATAGCGGCGTGATCGAACTACGCAGAAAGGCGCTGGCGGCAGTCAGCACACTGGAGAAGGGAAGCCCGTTGCCTTTTAACTCCTGGCCGGAATCCTTGATTAGCGCAGCCTAGTCACTCAACCACTGCGCGGTTCCGGTCACTTCGTAGATGTGACTGGGCCAAGCGGAAACTCTCAGAAATAGTTTAAGTGAACGGAAGTCGGTGCCGACAAGGACGGACGCATGGACACGAATTCTGTTTCAACTGTGTTTACACTCGGAGAGGTGATTCACGATCTCATCAAAGCCAAATCTGCCGCCAACCGGCGACCCTCTTACGTCAGGCATCTGAAATTCTCCCTCAACGCATTCGCCAAAGGACGCAATGAAACGCCAATCTCAGAAATCACAAGGTCGCACGTCGTCGAGTGGTTCCAAGAAAAAGGCTACACCGCACCCTCCACACGACGAGGTAATCATGGCGTCTTGTCCGTGCTTTTTGAACACGCCATCCGCATCGGCCAAATCAAATCGAACCCGTGCCTCCAAATCGACAAGGTCACGGTCGATCGCTCGCCGCCGCGCATCCTGACGCCAGCCGAAGCGCGCAAAATGCTTCTGTTCGCGAAACGGAAAATGAAGTGGCGACTGCCGCAGATCATCCTCGGACTTTACGCAGGCATCCGGCCGACTGAGCTGGCGCGGCTCTACTGGAAGGACGTGAACCTGGACGGCGGGTATTGCATCATCGACGCTGCGGCCGCCAAGACGCGACGGCGCCGAGTTGTGCGCCTGGACCCGAAAGCCGTGGCCTGGCTGCGGCATTGTCGGCCGCAGAATGACCGGCCGATAGGGTCTAACTGTTGGAAGTGGAAGCGCCTCATTGAGCGAAATTGCGGGTTAAAATGGGAACAGGATCTCCTGCGCCACACAGCCGCGAGCTACCTGTTGGCGCGTCACGAGGATGCTGGGAAAGTGGCGCGGATGCTTGGGAATAGCGTTCAGGTGATGATGGATTTTTACGTTGAACTCGTCACCCCTGAGGACTGCCGTAGGTTTTGGAAAATATGAACTTGAATTCTTAATTGACAATTCAAGCATATGATCGCACGTTCAATGCATGAAGCACGGCGGACCCCGTAAAGGCGCCGGCCGCAAACCAAGCGGCCGGAAGTCCTACACGCTGCGAATGAAACCCACCACCATGCGCGCGCTCAAATCCCGCGCGAAGCCAAAGCCGGTCGGCGAATGGCTGGATCTTGAATTCGGGAAATGAAACTCCTCGCCGGAATCCTAATCGGCGCCTCGCCGTTCATCCTGATCCTCGGTTCAAGCCACGGATTCACCATCGCCATTTCCGTCTGTGCCTGCCTCCTCCTTCTAACCTTAACCCTCCCTATGAGCACCACCGCAACCGTTCTCTACTTCACCACGCCATCGGTCTCTGATGTCCTGAACCAATACGCCGCACCACTAATCGCCGTCGGCATCGCTGCCGGCATTGGCGTTGGTGTCCTGGCGTGGCTCTGGTTCGAGGTTCGGAGCCGGCTATTGTCGCAGAAGGCGAGGGAGAATGCGAAGCCGGCCAACCGGGAGGCTATATGACACCTGAACAACAACGCATCGCCATCGCGGAGTTTTGTGGGTGGGTCGATCTTGGCGAGGAGCTTGGCCATGCATGGAGATGGGACAACCCCTCTCTTAGGAAGGCGGCAATAGATATTCCCGACTACCTCAACGACCTCAACGCCATGCATGAGGCGATCGGCTCCCTGATCTACAGCAAGCGGAAGACCTACCGATTGCAGTTACAGCAAGTAATGAGCGAGCCACTTCGGAGAAATAAGCCACCCGTTGCTGATGGAATTACGATAGCAATTGAAGAGTGCATAGACGCCACCGCTCCCCAACGTGCCGAGGCGTTCCTACGGACGGTTGGAAAGTGGGAAGAGAACGCGAAGCCGGCGAACAGGGAGGCGATATGAAACATAATCTTTACACCCCGGAGGTTCTCGGCCGAGTCGTCAGGCGCGCCGCTATGCTGTCCATTAATGGCCGAAAGACGGCATTCACATGGGCATTCATAGCAGTTGCCCAATGTTTGATGCCTACGCCTGCCCGACATGCACGAACAAGCTCACGCGCAAATTCAACGCGGTAAAACGCATGACGGCCAAGCGCAACGAGCAATGCAAAGCGTGGCACAGGTGGTATCTCAAACAGGTCAATGATTTAAACAAAATGGCTGGCGGGTCCGGGCGGGCGCTATGTCACCGGCCAAGTGCTGACCGTGGACGGCGGGATGGTCATGTGACAGGCGGATGACGCCGCCAGAAATGGATAAAAATTCTCACTGGACACGCCCGGAGTCAGCTTATAGACAGAGGCGCGTCCTAAATCAAACCATCGACCGAAACGCGCCGAGTCGTGGGTTCATAGTGATCAGTCGGTGTGTCTCCGAATCAGGGCTTGACGCCCTCCGGAGCGTGACATAGCAAAGACAACCATCATAAACCGGAGATAAGTCATGGCTGCTGAAAAATCTGTTGAGGCAAGAGTTAAGGAAATCATCGTGGAACAGTTGGGTGTGAACGCCGACCAAGTGACCCCCGAGGCGAAGTTCATTGAGGACTTGGGGGCGGATTCGCTTGACACGGTGGAATTGGTCATGGCTCTTGAGGAAGCCTTCGGGCATGAGATTCCCGACGAGGAAGCGGAGAAGCTCCAGAGCGTCGGCGATGTAATCAAGTACATCGAAGACATCCGCAACAAGTAGTTCGGATTGAAGCTTTCCGGGGCAGCTCCGGCTGAAGTCAGCCCTCTCAACGCCCGGCGCTTACTGCGTGATGATTGCCCTGGCTGAACACATTCGCAGGAACGTCTCCGGACCATGCCGGCGTGACGCCTGGCGCCTGCAACTGGCAAAGGACAACGGGAAAGCCTTGCTTCAGTTGATGCGCGAAACTGGTTTCCGGCCGCACTTGACAAGGGACGGGGTTGGCGCAGCATTCGACACACTATGAAACCCATCGCTTTGGCCATCTGCCTTCTCGCCTCTCCGCTTCACGCACTCGTAATTGAACAATCAACCGACCTCACGGCCGGGACACGCCAAACAGCGGCCCGAGTCCCTACAACCACACGAGTCTGACCAGAGACCAGCGTGGAAAGCTACTGCCGCTGCGCTCGCTCGCGGATGTCGTTTGACCTGCTGATCATCGTCGTATTCTGCTCAAGCGCCTGCGTGTTGCGTTCCAGGACGACGGCCATGGATCGGGTTAGCTCTGACTGCTCCCGGACGATGCCCTCAAGTGCCTTCTGGTGCATGTCGCGAGACTCCCGATGGTCACTCATCAACCGCTCGTTTTGTTTGACCAGATGACGAATGACAGCAACCCCTCCGATGAGCATGGCTAGCAGCGCAGCTATGAAAAGGAAGCGGTCGCTTTGACCTGACATTTCCGCTGCGAGTTTAGGGATGTCCGCAATTTGAGCTACTACTTCATTCATCGTTTATTCCCCTGCGCCCCCTGCTGAAACGCGCCCTGGTGCGATGCGTCCGGTGATGGTGAAAGCGGGCTCGCCGCCGCCATCACTGTAGCCGTTAAATCGGTCCTCGGCCGGAATTACCACGTAAGCCGGCGAACTGTTCACGTCCACGGCTGGCCATCGGCGCCCTGCCCTGGTTGTCTGCCAGTATCCCGGCTCGCTGGTCTTCCAGTATGAATCAGGAATCGTAATCGGTGCACCGACCCAAACCAGAACCGGATTATCAATCCCGATTCCGTTCGTGTTCATCAAATTGCCGTTGATGTTGTGGGTCGATTTATTGGTCTGTTGTAACTGCTGGTATCCGTCCGAACTGCCGATGCAAACGAGCCAGCCGTTGCTGACGGTAACATGCTGGTTTAAGACGAGATGGTCTCCTGCATTCGTCAGGATGAGGATGTCCGAGTCGGCCGAGTAATAAAGGTTGGTATTGCTCTGGTCCTGGAACTTGACGCCATAGCCAGTGTATTGGTCCGGCCAATTCTTCCGGCTTACCGTGTTCGTTGTGAAGGTTCCGTAAATGCGATTTGTTGGCCCCTGGTCGGACGTGAGACGCACCCGGCAATTGTCATAATTGGTCGTCAGCACGTTGTCTGTAACGACGTAGGACGAGCCTGGCCAGCTCCAGCTAATCGGCGGCGAGATGCCAGTGAAGTCGGCATTGCCGATGTTTGGCTTCCCCATATCCCATACCGGATACGGACTCGTGCTGCCGTTCTCCTCCTCCTCGTAAACCATGTTAAAGTTTGTCGAGCCGACGATGTTTCCGACCATCTGGAAGTGAGTCCCGAAGCGTTTGATGTGAATTGAGCCACCCGTAGTCGCTCCGCCGTATTTGTTTCGAGCGGCCGTGAAGTGCGACGCGCTCCCATAATAGCCGTCGTGCATCCAGACTCCGCAAAAATGGTTATGCTCCCACAGATCCATAATCGGGTGCGTGTTGTGCTGGATCATGTCCGAGGCGTTGTTCGTGAAGAGATTCGCGAAGAACACGTTCCCGATGCCTCCGCCGAAGTACTGAATCGCCGGGCTTAATCCATCGGCAAAGATGTTGTTCTCGAAAAGAACCCCTGTTACCTCAGAAAGCAGAATGCCGGCGTGGCTGCCTCCTGGAAGTCCATGCCGCACCTGGTTCCCGACGAAGTCACAGTCTGCCACGTCCGATAAATAGACTTGGTAATTGTTCGCATACATGAAGTTGCAGTTCGTGATCGTCGCGTTCTTCATCGACTCGACATAGAACATTGCCCCGGCTGAATCGGTTGCTCCGTTGTTCGTGAGCGTGAAAGTCAGAGTCTCGAAGACAATGTTTGAATGCGGTTGGAACCCGGCCGTCCCGGTAAGGCTTCGTGTTGTCAGTTTGCAGCCGTTGGTGAAGTCGAACATTAGCGGGCTTGAGATCGTGACCGTGTTGCCGGAGATGGCGTGGCAGTAAACGAGTTGATGCGGCGAGTTGCTCGCGCCCTTTGAGCCGATGACCTGGAAGAGTTCGTTTGAAGCGTTCCAGCGCGAAGAGACAATGAAGGCGTCGCCTGGAATGATAGTGCTGGCGAACTGGTCCTGAATTGATGTTAGAATCAGATTAGTGGCGCCGCGGCTCGTCCAGTTGGTTGAATAAAAGACATACCCGCCGCTAATGCTTCTAGTTTTCGAGATTGGCCCAAAGATCACACTGTTCGACCCCGCTCCCTTGATCCGAATGTTGCTCCGATGGCAGGTCAACCCGGTCGGACTGCAATCATAAACTTGGCCAGCCGCGCATTCCGGGATCAGGACCGTGCCGAACGCCGGCATGTTGTTGATCACGGCCTGAATGTCGGCACTTGAATCCGTTGCGCCCGTCGGGTCGGCCCCATGGTCCACGACATTTGACACAACTCCGCTATCGGCAAATGGGACCTTTACCCCGGTCGTCAGTCCGTAAACCCAGTTGATTCGGTTCGTTGGGTTGATTAGGTCAGCACCCCTCACACTCGCCACCATCGCCAGAAAAAGAATGAGCGCGAATCTCATAGGCGAGGTTTGCCTTTGGAGCGGCCCGGTCTTGGGGTTGAAGTCACCGGGGTTTGATACTCATTCGCTCCCATGTCCCACGTCCCGCCAATCTGCACCCCGTAGTAAGGCAGGAAAACGTAGTCATCCCCTAGATCCACAGCCGAACCAATCGCGGCAGATCCAGCGATCAACTCGAATGACATCCCTTCGGTGTTCACCCACTCGTCAGACCCTTGCCTGATGTTGTGCGTTCCATAAAGCGAATAGTTGTTCGTATTCGGATAAGTGTGAAACGGCGGGGTAATTAGGTTGTAATCGAAGATCCCGACCGGCGTCGTTGCTGCCGCTGAATCCTCCGTGAACCAATAAACTACATCGTTGAAAATGTTGTTGAGCCAAAAGCAATTGGTTAGACCCCCTTCGGAATAGGCGTGAGAACTGGCTTCAATTCCGCGCGCTCCTCCGGAAAGGCTGTTGTGATAAAACCAATGCTCTGCGCAATAGGCAGACTGCGCAGCGTTGTTGAAGTGGATGTAAAGGTGATTACCGATCCCTGTCGGAAGCCAGAAGTTGTTCCTCCAAATGTAGGAGGTTCGCAGCGTCTCGGTATTCGAGTCCACCTGATGATAGCGAAGCTGGATCTCGCAATCGGAAACCGTGTTGCTGAAAATCTTCGTCTGCACATGGCCGACCGAAAGAAGGATGCCGGCGCTTGGAACCCCGTCGATTGTGTTATAAGCAAAGATCGTGTTGGTTGTGACTTGATAACTTGCCAGGATGTTGAAGATGTCGAAGCCAGTGCCAAGCCCGCCGATAAGTCGATTGCCGGTGAAGATATTCGTGGCCCCTGCGCCAATCATCCCGATCCCTTGGTCGAAGCTTTCGTTTACACCCATCAAATACTTTGCGACGTGGTAGAGGTTCGCACGGTTGGCATTTCCGTCACGCCAGGCGCCGATGTCGTTTGTTCCGTAATAGTCCGAGGTCAGGAGGTTGCCCCGGATGGTGTTATTGTGCGGCCCGCCGAGCATGTGGATCCGCTCGTAACCGCCAGAGACGTAGTTGTTCTCAATGGCAACGTGGTGGGTATTCGAGCCCCATAGATAGAACCCAACGAAGCCACCTTTGAGCGAGAGGTTTGTGAACGCCAGATAGCTTTTGTCTTCGATGCGAACCGTCGGCTTGATGATCGATGTGGTGAATGTCTCCGCATTCCCAGCGCATCGGATGTTTAACCCGTTTGGATCTGTCCCCGCCCGCAGTCGCAAGTAGACCGTGCGTTTATACGCGGCATTCGTCTCATAGCCCCACATCGCCGTGACGCTGTCCCAGAAGGTCACAGATTGGAGACCGTTAATGGTGAGCGTCAGAGTTTGCGCCGATGGCAGCGCGAGGAATTCCGCGCCAGTAGTAAGACCAGATCCGGAGTAAGCCGAGCCAATTGCGCTTGAGATGTTCCCCATGTCATAGACCGAAGCCACCCGCTTGTTGTCGATGGTCAACTCGCGAACCGTGAACGGCATATTGGTTTGCTTCCAGACGCCAGCGCCAATCTCCGCGGCCGTTACCCATCCACTCGTGAACGCCGTTGACGGGTTAATGAACGTCAACCAGTTCGTTCCGTCCATCTCGCCTTCAAAGATGATCGGGCTTCCGAGCGTGCCACTGTTGGCGTTGGTGATGTATTCGGAATATGTCCCTTGGCGAATCAGGACTTTGTCCCCAGCTACCGCGGTTGCCGCTGCCTTTTGGACCGTCAGCCACGCCCCACCGGCATTGTCAGCCGTGCCAGTGTTCCCGTTGTTTCCGTCGGTGCGAACGTAGTAGGTCGCAGCGTTGCAATAAGCGGCCAACACTATCCAAAAACAAAGCGCGATTCGCATCAGAAATTAGCCGTGGAGTTAGTAGCTCTGAATTTCAATTCAATAAACTTCCAAAACATCCAGTTTGTTCCAGTAGAAGGAGTGGCGGTAGTAGTTCTCATACCAACAAATGGACCCTGACCAGAACCCGCCACCTGGCCAGGTGTGGCATTGGTCCAAACGGGAATACCGTCCATATACCAAACCATTCCAACGCTTGGAACGTTCGCCACTCCCGGGATATGCCATGAACCAGTTTTGGCGGCATTTGTGTTGACCGTGACATAGGCACTTCCGTTGTGGTAACTCGCAATCCAGTTTGTCTCCTGGCTGCCGCGAGTCTCGGCATACCAGCCAAGCTTGGCGCCAATGTCCCCTGGCGCATTACTGGCGGACGGCCCCAACTCCATCTTCATGATGTTTGTGCATGGGGCGTTGGAGAACCCAACCAGCATGGAGAAATGAAATGGCGTGTTGGAAGCCGTGAACAGGTTGTCATTGTTTGATATTCGGGCTTCATATGGAGCGGCTCCAGAGCCAGCGCAATTATATGCGGCGTAATGACTGCCATTAACTCCGGACGAAACGACGCCGATAAGACTGTTGCCAGTAGATCCGGATGCGGACTTAAGAACACCTGAAGCAGCGGGAGCAGTGGATCCGTTTGGATACTGAGTTCCCCACACCATTCCAGGAAGATGCGTCAGAACGTAGTTGGTGTCCGCGAACGGAAGATAGTTAAATGTCGATCCACCGCTCGCCGTCGCCGTCAAATTACCACCACTGACAGCCAACCCTGTTCCAATCCCCAGCCCAACCACATTGGAATTACCCTCAAGGAAAAGCACTTTGTTCGTATTGATGACAGGGAACCTCTGAACCCCCGTGATGATATTTGTCCCAGCGTGGACCGTGTTGCCAAGGAGTGTCGCGTTGTTCGTGGTGATCGAAGTGTTGACGTAGAGAGACCCACGCAGGTCTATCGTCCCGCTGGAAGTAACATCAGAAAGCGCAGACAAATCCCCAACCGTGATTCCGCCAGTGAAGTATGCCTGCTGGTCGTTGGTCAGCGTGGAGATGTGAGCCGACAGGAGAGTCAGATTTGTATTCGCACCGACTGCGATGTTTGTCCCAACCATTACCGTTTCACCGTTCGGCGTTGCCTGGAGGCCATAGATCCTCGCCACCCCATTCGCGACCGAGTTCGTGAGCGGCTTCGATACAGCGTTTGAGATAGAAAGAGAAACGAGATTCGTCAACGGCATCGCCTCTTGCCCCGACTCGATGTAAGTCCGCCAGCCGTCATAAACGATCGAGAACGTATTCGTGGACGGAACGGACATTAGAAACGGCGCAGAGCCGTCCCGGTGAGCCGCAGGGAAGACGATTGATGTAATCGCGGAATTAGTCAGAAGCAACGTGAGCGTGATGACTTGCCGATTGGTTCCATTGCCCGGAGTGCCGCTCAAAGTAAACCCGGCATTGCTGGCTGGCGTCCATTCGACGACGTTCGTTTGGCCCCACGCGATTACTGGATTGGTGATGCTTCCGATTGATAGGACGGTTCGCTGTAGGGTGTTGGTGATGATTAGGCCGGAGAAGTTGGTTCCGCTTGAGCCAGGAGAAACCGCCAGCGTCGTGCCGTCCCATGCGAGACCGGAGAAAAGAACATCGTCGTCAAGGTAGCCATTTACATCTGTTCGGACCAATCCTTGACCATCGAAGTTTCCGGCAATGATCTGAGAACCCGAGATCGTGCTACTGACCTGGAGTGTTCCCTTCACGTCCAAAGACGTGACAACGTTTGTTCCGATGTCCGGAAAGAACAAGGACTGGCTCAGCGGTTTAATCGATCGATAGCCATTGGCAACATATGTGAACGATTGGCCGTGGGTATTGGCTGTCGAGTTAGTGCTATAGATCGAATTCGTAGCTCCCCAGCCGTCGATGATGTCCACATTGTCAGCCGTGAAATAATTCGTTTGGCGGGTTGAAGTGTTGAATGACGAGTCGATCGCTGGAAGATTGGTTGGCCCGTAGATTGTGACGTTCTTTAGACGGAATGACGTATTGACCGTCCATCCTGCATCCTTTGCACCAATCACGGCAACTGTCGCGTCCGGCTTGCAGGTGATTACGCCGCCCTCAAGGATGCCAGATCCAACCGCATTGTAATTCGTCAGACTCCCGTAAATCTGATTGTTCGCTGTGAGCTTGATAGAATTGAAACGGATATAGACATTGTCCGGTACGTTAATGGAACCTCCCTCGCCGTAGTTGAAACTGTAAACCTGCATCCCGTTGGTTGGACAATAGCCAGGCTCGATGATGGAATTAAGACCCTTAATCACGTTGCCTCTGAAGTAGAGATAGCAGTTTGTCCCCATACCAAGCGGAGGACCAAGGATTGCGTCGTAACTCGTGGACTCCAGGAGACCGTCCGAGTTCAGGAACAGTTTCCCGTCCTGATGCCAGATCACCGGGTTCGCTCCGATTGCCCCGTAGGTTACAACCTCGTTCAAAGTCATGTTGATCGAGGATAATGCATTCGTGACCAAATAGAGCGCCGAGTCACCGCCTGAGTTTGTGAAGTAGAGCTTTCCTAGGATTGCAATTGAACTTGTGATTGCACCACCGCGATCGTGGAAAATGAACTCATCGTCCGTGTTGTCCGGGTCGCCTACCGTGATGATCGAACCAGGGTGCGTCCTAATGCTTACGCCCGCACGAATCCAGCTCGCGTGATTTGTCGGAACGTAATAGCGTCCTGGTCCGACTTGGACCTCTGTCCCGAATACCGCCGTAGCTATCGCATTCGTCAGCCTCGTTCCGTTGATAATCGGACTGGCGTTGGTGGCGTCCACAACGACCACATTTGAATAGAGAACATTCGGCGCTTTGAATGATGTGAAGACAGAGGCGTTGGTGAGGAGGATGCCGTCAGGAATCTTTCCAGACGTGACGGCGCCAGGATCGATCGTGAAGACCGTTCCAGAACCGCTCACCGTGATGTCGCCTTTGTCAGAGTCAGTTAGGGTGCCGACAGTTGCCCAGTTCGGGTTGGACCCTGGCCCCGGCGTCTGCAAGAGCTGCCCCGATGTCCCAGCCGGCAAAAGACTCCAGGTCGAGGCGCCGCGGTAAAGGAGATCGCCCTGCGCCGCCGAGCCGGCCCAGTCGAGGAGTTGCGTAATGGAGACCTCCTCAGGGTCGCCGGAACCGGATGTGTTGCGGCCGAGAACCCGCTTTGTTGTGGAAATGTCCTGTATCTTGGCGTATGTCACAACGTCGTTGTCGATCGTCCACGAGGTTCCTGAGCCACTGACGGTCAAATCGCCCTTATCGCCATCAGACAAACCCCCACCGCCACCAACTCCGGAGAACAGCCACCAGCCACTTGAGCCCGTGCCGTTGGTTTTCAGCCAGAGACCAATGCCGGAAGTTTGGTTAGTTTGGAAGTAGAGGCTTTGAGGCTGCGCGGAATAGACACCCTCGGGACTCGCGTTGCCTTGAAGGATCTTCACGGCTGGGCCGAGGAAGATATTCGATGCGCTTACCCAATGATCGAAATACGAATAGGAGAACGGACGGCCGACCGTTCCAAGCGCAACGTAAGTGCCGTTGACGGGTTTTACTGAGTCGGCAGCGATTTCGAGTGTAGCGGTTTCCTCTGGGGAAATGACGATGTAAGCCTGACCGCCACCTGAGCGCGTCCCGATTCCGGTCGAGTTGGCGTATAGGGTTTGCGGGAGCGTGATCGATGTAATCTCAAGCGTCGGGTTAGCGTCGCCGCGAAGGCGGAAGTGGGTACCGACATTGGTCTGGATGCCGACTCCGACGATATTGGTAAGCCTTGGACCGTCTTTGAGCGTCAAAGTTGTGGACTCGCCGAACTGGTTCGAGTTCGTGGAGGCTATTCCGCCGCCGCTTCCACCCGTTGAATTGATTCGGACATCAACGACTCCGGCCGTATTTGTGGCGTTCACCACTACGTTCGTTCCGGCTATGATGTTTAGCGCGGTTGCAGCGGAAGAGACCAAACCGCCATTTGTACTAACGCTTGTAACGGCGTTGGTGGATGCACCGCTCAGGTATGGCAAGAGGTTCGTGAACTCGATGCTACGGGTTTGAAGCGTCCCAGCTGCCTGAGATCCCGTTACGACCAGGAAAAGTGTGTCCCCCTGGATGCTGGTTGTCTGAGTCAGCCGGCTAATCTTCGTGCCGGCGATGCAAAGAACTGTGACCGTCCCGAGAAAGACCGCTGTCCATAGTGCCTTGCGCTTATTCATTCGAGGTCAATGCTCCTTCCGTCTTCCGTATCAATGCCGTCGTTCGCGCTCGAGATGAGGAGCGCCGAGGCGTTGGTTGTGTCGCTCGTATCCGGGACGTTGATTCGGAAAATGTTCGTGCGCGTTGGGCCATAGACCAGAACCCGATAGGTCCCGGTAACGACGTTGGTTGCTGTGAATTCTGCATGGCTTCCAGTGTTGAAGAATCGACGCTCTGAGATGATGACGTTTGTCCCGCTTGAGAGAGGCGTGGACTGCGGTTGCATCTCAACCGTTCGCCGGACAAGTGGCTGGCTCGTAGTCAGGAAGTCGCGGAGGTTAAATCGGACGTTGGCGGCGTCGGATACGGCAACCATCAGGAACGCCACAGAAAGGATTAGGAGTCTCGTTTTCATCGGAATGACCAGATCCTCCAGGCCGTGGAAACGTTGTCGTAGGACATGATCACATGCACGACTCGATTAGTTGAGTTCACGAGCGCCCCGGTTCCGGTATAGATTCGATTGGTTGAGTTCCCAGGATCCAATCCGGAGTCATGAAGGAAAGTCATCGACAGTCCGGGGTTGTCGAACTGAGCAAAGACCATCTTCCCTTGCACCTTGTTCGCTGCCGAGAATCCTACATTTGTGTAGGCGGCTGATGGTCCGCTAATCAGAACGTGTGCAGCATCCAGAGCCACCCCTGCGTTGTATCCGTTAGCAAGTCCAGTGTTGGATGTTGGCGTGAACACTAAAACGCCACTGACTGTTGAGGTTCCGGTGAGACTTGAGTTTGTTGACGTGAGCGCAGAAAGCATTCCTGGAATCGATACGGTCTCCGCGCTGGTCCCGAGCCTGATCTGATTCGTGGTCGTTGTCGCGGCGCTGTATCCGACTGCGGACGAGTTTGCGTGCGTCACCGCGGAAGCGTATCCAATCGCCGTTCCGTAATTGGCCGACGATGCAGCCTGGTTGCCGACTGCCACCGACAGGATACCAACCGAGGTATCGGCGTCCTGACCTACTGAAATGCTCCCAGCGGCGCTCGTGGCGCCATTGCCAACCGCTACGGAGTTGGTTCCAGCCAGTGCTGAGTAACCAACAGCAGTCCCCTGGTCCCCGGATGTTCTCGCCAAGTTGCCGACGGCAACCCCGGCCTCATTCGTGGCAATTGCGCTGATGCCGACCGCCAGTGCGGCGTTACTGCTGGCCAGCGAGTCGTTGCCGATGGCCAGCGAGATAGGTCCGGAAGCAACAGCATTAGATCCGGCCTGGAACGAATTTCCGCCGGTGCCAGGAGACCGGATTGCGTTTCCGGTATTGACGAGATTCGAGACCGAGAGATTGCCCGTGCCGTTGTTGATGTTCCCGGAAATCCGAAGCTCCGTGATGATGTGCTGCGGACCGACAGATGCACCCTTCGTGATGAAGTTTGAATTAGCCGTCGAGTTGGTAGGGAACGCCAACGTCGAGAAGATGCCCATCCCGTAAACCAGCGAGCTTCCCTGGTTCGTCCGGTTTGTCTCTCCGACCATGTTCTCCAGCGGCCAGAGCGCCGTGAACGTCGTCGGCCCAGACTGCGTCGAAAGCACACCGTAACCCCACGGACCGATTACACTGCCTGAAAGAGTTGCGCCAAGCGGCGCGGTGAACTCGACGACGTTCGTTGAAGTCATCCTGTGGGTTACACCGGAACCAATCGTAAACCGTGCGTAATTATCCCAGAGGTTTGTTGCCGTTCCGTTTAACCCGGTCAGGTTTGTAAGGATCGCCGTTCCGCTGTGCGCGTTGGTGAAGATCCGAACCGTGCCGTTTACTACGTTGCTGTAACCAGTTACGGCAACGTTCGTCACCGTGACAGTCCACCGGATACGATCCGAGTTCGCCGCACCAGAAGAGAACGCCACGCAAATGAAAAGGAAGGCTAGTAGGTTTCTCATACTGGGATTATTTGATCAACCGGCTGGCCTTCGTCCGTGACTCCAAGGATCCGCTGATAGATCCCTCCTGGACTTGTAATTGTGAGCTGAACCCCTGCGGCGTTGATTGGCTTAAGGAACTGCGCTTCTGCCTGCGCCATTGTGTAGTAAGAATCAACCGGCGAAGGAACCACGGCACCAACCTGCGCAACGGACTGGTGAACGGTTACAACGGCCTGGTAGATTTTGGATATGTTCGACCCCTCGGAAATCTCCAGCTCGAAGTAAGCGTCTTTGCTTTCAGTCGTTGAAAGCCATGTGTTTAAAGCGGATGTCGCAAGGCTGAATTCCCCGGTGAATGTGTTAAGCGTCTCGTCTTTAGTAAACGTGTTCTGGTATGCCAGCGGTGAGGCGTCGTCATACGTCTCATTAAGCGCCATCCGAAGGCTTAGATTCGCAATTGGAACCCTCTGGAATGACAGCACGCTCCGGGAATCTGGGTCAGGCTCAAGGACAACAATCTCGAAAGGAATTACCTCATACTTATGGAAATCAGGCAGAATGAACCCGCCTCCGTTTCGGTCGGAGATCTGGAGTCCCTTCGTAGACCAGTTGGCGAACAGTTTGCGCGTTGCCGTCGGCATTTAGCGGCAACGGCAATACCCGAAATGGTGCACGTCAAGGAAGGGTCAAGGGAACGAGTTGGGTGGAATTATGTAGCGGCGTCGAACTGCGCCAAGGACCAGCGTCGAAGCCGGAGGCACTGGTTGTTGCGGAAGTTCTGAGTAGAACCCAAGCGGGAATCCCTCAGGTTCCGCGATTTCTATCCCGTTTGGTAAACTGGTGCTGGAAGTGACCGTAAGCGCGCTTGAGGCGCCGTTAGTGACCGTGAACTTAACCCGGCGATCCTCCGCTGGTGTCGTCGATAGGTATCGAGCCTTGCGCTTGGATGCCAAAACGATGACACCTGGCATAGGACCGTAAAACGGGAATGGTGACGGGATGTTTGAGAATCCGACGTTTGAGACTTGCAGAGCCGCATGAACCAGGCCGCCCTGCGCAACGCCACCTCCTGATGGACTTATGAATTGGACACCTGAGTTTGTGACTTGATACGCATCTACGCGGGTTGTTCCAAACGGGAAGGCGATCAGGCCAGGGAATGCAGCATCGATCGAATCAAACAAAAGCTCATAATCACGATGCTCGCCACCGACATCGAACTGGGTGCTGAACAAAAGCGTGTTGTTCGCATCGTTGGTTCGCCATTCGCGAATCATGCTCGTGTCGCTTAAGACGATTGTGCTGATGCTGACGAAGACCCCAGACGGAGGCGGGTTGTTGTTTAGTTGCTGATTAGCTATCAGTTCAAACTCCGGATTTTCCGTATGGTTGAAGTAATCAGGCCACTTGATTATCCCCTTGTTCGTGCGGTAGATAGTTCCGCCTCCGGAGAGGTTTTCCAGCCGGACCGAGGTATAAGTGCATTCTGAATACCACCCCGACAGGTCGATGGCTCCGGCGGTCCATCCGGTAAACCCGTGGCAGATGCCACTCAGGACGATGAATCCGTTTCCAGTGGCGCCGCGTCCTGGATTGCGCGCCTTGTTCGTGGACTTTACGAAGACTTTATTGCGGCTGCTCGCAAAACTGAGAATCGGCATTTTACACCTTAGCCCAGGCGCGGCCGTCGTTGTTCAGGTCAATCCAATCGACGCCAGCAACTTCGGTTTCCGCGCATTGCGCTGCCACGATGTGATCAAAGCCTGGCTTCATTACCGGGTTCAGCCATTGGCGCTCCACGACGTTTCCGATTGTGACCTCGCGCAGAATCGGACTTAGGTAGTTAAAGGTGGCCGAATACGCCGCGCCGTTCTCGTCGATGAATTCGATGGTATTCCCATGGAACGGCGTGCTCCTGTGAGTCCATGCGCGCGCGACCGTTAATTGCTCGTCGGTTTCGAGGTCGCGACAACTGAGCGTGTCGTTGCCGACAGCCAGGACCATCATCATTGAAACCTTGCCGGCAGTTCCACGTTGCTTTCCAGGGATGATCTTGTAAGCGGTTCCGTTTGATTTCCGGTCCACTAAAACGCCTTGGCTTCCTGACTGCTGAGGCGCAATCTCCCGGCAGAAGTCCAACAGGAGGTTATGAGCCTTCCAGACCTCTTTAAAGACCCCAGTCTCCCGTTGTTTTCTGGGACAGGATTGCATTACCAGTCGAGGTTATCGGTGGACACTTCATAGGCCAGCGACGTTGACCACGGAGCGAAGAGAAGTTCTACGGTCTGCTCCACGAGGCTCCCAATGATCTCGACGCGCTGTGAACGCTTGCGCCAGCCCCATGTGAACAAGTCGGAGATGTCCGACGGAGTTGCGGGTAGAGCAAATGCGACCTCTGGAGGAACATTTAATTGCGACGTGCTGTAAATCAGCAATCCGGTATCTAGGCTGATTTGATAGCTCGCTACAGATCCAGCCTGAAGCCGTCGCGTCCTTCGTAGTCCGATTAAGTCAACCTGCCACCCAGTCACGCCAGCGCGTAAATGACGCACGACAAGGAATGCGTTTGGCTCGGCTTCGATGAGCGCCGCCACCGAACTTGCCGCCGATTCGCACTCCTGCTTATACGTCGGCTCACCTTCAGAAAGTCCGGCGTCATAGCCTTCTGCCTCAGTCACTACCTCTGGAATTTCAAACAGGCTCTTTTCCGTCGATTCCGTGAACACTTCCCATCGGTCCAGATTCTCGTCAATGTCCTGCTCTGGAACCTCGACGAAAAGCGACCAGACCGGCCCTTGATGATCCGTCCTATAGGTCAGGCCGTCGGCAATTAATTGCGCCTCGAGCCCGCGCACTGCCGCCTCAGTCCCCTGATATTCCGTTACGAAGGAATAGATCTTAGTCTGCGCGTTGTATTGCGGCGCTGATTTTACAAGCGTGACCCCCTGAAAGCCTCTGACCGTGAAATTTGGCATTAGTCAGTCCCCCTGATTAGGATGCCGCGGCTAATGAAGTCCTGGCGCATTAACTCAAGGACAGTCAACTGGCGACGCATGACTTGGACTTGCGCGGATTGCGCAGCGGACCCGGTAAAGGCGCCGATGCGGCCGAACTGGTCGGATTGAATCCCGGCCGGTTTAGCTGTGGTTGTTTTGGCTGCGGCAATATCCCAGAGATTGCCAGGCTCTTTCGGTTTATGGCCCGCCATGTTTGCCAGTCCAGCCTCTGCGGCGTTGCCGGCTGGTCTTAATCCTCCAGCAATGGCTTCAGCAAACTCTTCCGCTAGCCTCTCTCTCCCGCCAAGTCCCGGAAGAAAGCTAGCGAGTTGAAGAACTTGAGCCAGTTTCGTTGCGGCAATCTGGTCGAGCTTCTGCTTGAACCGCTCGAGGTATTTAACTGCGGCGTCAATTCTCTGGATCGCGTCGTCTGAGATTACATCGATCTTTGTTGTCCCGAGGTCGCTGAGGATATTGACCAACTTTGCGGCCCGTGGCCCGAGCAGGTCCATCAGCGCCACTTGCTCTTGCGCTGTGAGATTCCCTTCCTTTTGAGCGGCGGCAATCTTCTGGAGAATGTCGAACGTGCGAAGTGCCGGATCGTTGAGGTTTTCCAACGTGATTCCGAATCTATCAAACGTCTTAAGTAGCTCCTCGTTACCCTCTGCGGCGTCCCGCCTATGCCGGCCCAATGCGGTTAGAGCCGAGCTAAGATCCTCGAACCTGAGACCGCTTTGCTTTAGCGCAAAGTCCGCCTTTTGGACCTCGCCAGCCGTCACCCCGTATTGTTCTGAAAGGTCTTTAATCCGAGTGACTGTATCGGTTAACCCGTTGAGGTATTGCGCCATTGCGGCAACGCTGAAGGCGCCTGCGAGTTGCGCCGCTAGGCCGGCACCAAACGACATCACCTGATTCGTTGCCTTGGTCATCCCGGCGTCAAACCCGGTCTTATCCAGGCCTAGCCTTGCGGTAAGCCTCAGGTCGGCCATTGGCCCTCCTTTATCCGTTCCGCTAATGCATCCGCCGCCGCCTGCGCTTCCTTCAACTGGTCCGAATCAACTAGGCTGATATGTCCCGCGAGCGCGCGAATGGTCACGTAATCCCAAAGGCAAAGACCCCACGGACGATCCATCAACTCGGCTTCCCGGAATCCCATATCCCGCATGAGTGTCACCTTAACGATCTGAACGCTGGGACACTCAATCTGCTTGAAGTCGTCGGCTCGGTAGGAATAGTTCGGGATCTTTGAAGCGCGCTTAATGTATTCTCCGAATTCGACGGCCTTTTGCGCGTAGTCAATCTCGCGAAGCTTCCGGAATCCGAGGCGCGTCAGCCAAGATTCACCGGCCAGCCTTGAGTGCCATCTCTTGAAGAATCGGTCAAGGTTCCGGTTGTTGAAGAGCGAAAGACCGTCGGTATAACTCAGGCTGCAAATGAGAACCGAAAGCGCTAGGTCATGGAGAGACAGCGGTTCACCCTCCGTCACAAACGACGATCGAACCCGACCTAGTAAAATTACGTGACCAAGAGAGAACGGACGAAGCCGCAGACCCAAGACGGTCGTCGGCTCTGGAATCGCGGCGGAATAGAAGTCGTCGGACACATTAAGCGGCGCTTGTGCTCAGGTCTTCTTGTGCGGCGTTCTCAAGCTCGATGTCCACCGTGACGTTGCCGTCAACTGTTCGGTTTTCCGTGCATGACACGACGATCCAATTGGCCTCGATGCCAGTCGCCCCTGAGGCGTCGGCAATCGTCACCTTGGTTCCCGGTGCGATGATGTGTGCTTCCTTGGAAGTCACCGCGGCAGCGATGGTAGTGGACGAAGGCACGACCGTTATCGAGACAGTCTTGAGACCGCCATGGTAGACAATCGTTTTGATATCCCCACCGTTGTCCTTGATCTTCGTGTTCTCGGACGTGCGCGCGTAGCGAAGCGACTGCGGCATCGACGGGTTGCTTGCCGAGACAATCCCGGCCGTGAATGTCACACCGCCCATGCTCCAAACAACCGCTGTGCCTTTAATGTCTGCCGCCATATGATTTGCCTTTCGTTACGGGAAGTCCGTGTCCCGAAATGGTGCACGTCAAGCTAGGTCGAGCCGGCAGCAGTAAGCCTGGAACGTCAGGACTGAGAGCCACTGGTTCTCGTCGATGGTGCTTCTGAATTCTCGCTCCCTGATTCCAAAGACGTGAAGATCGTCCGCCTCTGATGATAACTGAGCCGGCAACGCATCAACCATGAATTGCCCAAGGACATCAGAGGCGAGTTGCCGGAATGCCGGCAACCCATCCTCAATCGCTTCCTTACGAAGCTCGCAATTGACCGTGACGTAGAAGTTCCCAGATCCGAGCGGTTCCTCGCGGCCCGTCTCGGCGTGGACAACTAGCGACGGGTTCGCCTTCGTGTAATCGCTTTGGCCGGTGAAGATAGAGACTTCAAAGTCCCCTTCCTCGACGCGGTATTTCAGCGCGTTTTCCAGCGTGTTGGCGAGGTCTTGCAATTATTCTTTTGGGTGTTTCGTGCTGATCGGACCAACGATTAGCATAAGGACGCCAAAGGAGATCGCGGCTAGGCCAATGAGCATTAGCCAGATCATGCGTTCGGGACGATGTCGGCGAGTGCGGTTCCCTTTGCGAGCAGTGCCGCCAGCGTGGCCGAGGCAGCCTCCGGGATGTCCACGTCGCCAAGTTGATCTTGGAGTTTCTTAATCAGATCGACGATCTCGGTTCCGGCTTCGTCGAGCTTTGCTTCAATTGCCGCAAGTGCTGCGGCGAGTTCAGAGAGTTTCATGATGATGTATTCGTTCTGTCTTTCGATTCTATCGAGTTGCGTTGGTTTTCGTTTGCGCTCCCTCACCCACTTTAGGATCGAGAGCATGAGATTAGAATTTAATCCCCACCCCGAAGGATAACCTCAGTTCCTGCGGTTGTTCCTGCCAGACGATCCATTCGGACTCGCCGAAGGCATAGAGCGGACCGTAGACCGAAGCTGTTGCGCGCCCACCTAGAGCCATTCCCCAGTCCTCGAGTTCAAAGCCGTATTTCACGCCGCCGATCGCGTTGAGTCCAAGCTTACCGTTTGCGCTCTTCAGAAGCTTCGCCTCAACGCCTGCGCTGGCTTCGTCAACCAGATTGCCGGAGCCGTTGGCCGGCTCGTAGGACAGGACGCGAGCCGTAACAGCAACGAATTTGTTGGCGCTGTAACTGGCGCCGATGCCTGTTGCCCATTGGCCTGCACCCCCTTCCGGAAGCCGGATCGCGGCAACGGTTTCAGCGGACAGTTTATCGGTGATGTTTGCAGCCAGACACGCGATGAGCGTGAGGCAATAACAGGTTATTGCGGTCAGGATGGTTTTCATGGTGTTGTTGGTTTCTTGGGAGAGCTTCCGCCGAAGTAGAAGGCCACTGCGGCGATTGCTAGAGAGTAAAGAGGCTCACCGACGGTCGTAAGGGATCCAACCTTGTCTAGATTGCCACTCCTGACGGCGTCCACGAGTGTGGCGATCGTCACAAGGACGTGAGTTATGCAGACCGTGAAGCAAAGGCCGATGGCTATCCAGGCGCGGATGCTTACGCCTGAGATCTCGCAGTTCTCCGGCTTGGTGATGAATGTCGTCCCGGCTGGATCGGTCATTTCGCACTCACTTTCTTAAAGTCAGGATCCAGCCTTCGCTTTAGTTCTTCGATCATGTCCCTGGCTGAAAGGTTTAAAGCCTTCTGAAGTCCAGCCATGGCCGGCTTCATTGGGTTGCCTTTGGTTTCCGGGTGAACCGGGATCTTATTCAGCGCCGTGTTGACGATCTCGCAGATGATAAGCGACCGCAGTGAGAACCGTGCCGGTTTTGCGTTACCCTTTGGCTGGCCCCTTAAACGTGCGCCCTGGCGTGAATTGCCGCCCACGCCAGCAGGCTTTTTGCGAATAACTGCCGATAGCGCGCGGATTGCCGGAATCCAGCCAGATCGCACGAAATGAGAGGCAGCCTTGCGTGCGCGTATAAGGCTCTGGACTTTGTCGTCTAGGGTATTGCCACGGACGCCAAAGCTTCCGGTTACGGCGTGCCTGGCGGTCAGGATGCGATGGCCAAGGGTATCCTGGCTTGCGAGGTTGTAGCCGCCACGGACGGTTCGCGTCTTGCCTGTATTCTTACCACTGGTCAGAGTCTTGAAACTTACACTGCGGCCAATGGCGCCTAGTTCACGCTCGATTTTAGCGCCATCGGCATGGGTCGTTTCACGCAAAGCCAGGCTAGCCACCTTGAGACCTTGTCCATTTGTGAAATCGACAGCCGTCCTAGAGGATGTCTGGAACAACTCCCTTGCCGCGGCCACCCATTCGCGGGTGTCAAATGTCATCGTCGGGTTCAAATCCGATGCTTGAGGTTGACTTGCTGGTGCCGGTGACGGTCGAGATAGCAACGCTGCGCTGCCATGGTCAAACGACGGCATTCCCGATAGCTCCGGCCCGTTCCACTGGCGACCGGCTGACCACAGGCGCCTTCAACACTCCACCGCCAGCGGCCGGGCGTGGAAGGAACAGAGCCACCTCGGCCAAGTCCTGGTTCGATACATAGTGCGTTTACCTTGAAGATTCGCTTCCCTCTCATTTGTGTTTGCTCCTCAAATCCATTTGCAGGCATTCCTCCAACGAGTCGATTTCTGTGCGTTCAATCCGGTATTCAACCTCCCGCACTGAAATATGGTCCCCAACCGACGGACGGTCCTGTCCGAACACTTCGTCCCCATCGTATCTACGTAGGTTTACGGCTATTGTCAGTTCCGGCATTTCCTCAAATCCACCAATTTCCAAAGGTCGCCGAGCGTTGATACCACTCGAGGCGCCACGATATTCTACCGACTGGTAGGTAAAGACGATCGGATCATCCTCGATCATGTTGATGAGGTCCATTCGAATGTCTAGCGGCAGCACGGACATTGGCCCTTGCGATGCCGCTTGAAATGGTGCGCGTCAAAGGGAAAAAGCCCGGTGAACTTTCGCTCACCGGGCCATCCTATGAGGAGGTATGAAGGACTGGTTCAGCCAGTCATGCTTTGGGTCGACCACGACGCCGGGGAGAGTTGCCGCCGTCGCGGTGAGTGATGGGGATGTCTTGCGTGGAAACTTCAGGTTCCTGGAACTGAACGGCATTGACCTGGGATTCGGCCAGCAACCCGAGGCGTTTAGCCTCTTTATCGCTAATCTTTGTACCGGGAACTCCGAGCAGGAACGCTGCTCGCTCGTCGCCTTCTTTGACGACTGAATTCTTATCCTCGGTCAGGTATAGCCGTTCAGTGAGGATCATTGCTTGATTGACCAGGTGAAGTTCGTAATCCAGACAGTTTGCACGTTGGTGTTCTGGATCGATTTGACGCGCAGGTAGCGCATATTGCCGATGTGCACGTTAGCTGAGGCTGCGGTGATGTTCGTATATGCCGTGTACGGGCTCGTTCCATTCTGCGGGATAATCAAGACCGGGAGCGCCGCAGTTGGGTAGTCGATCCAATCCGTGCCGTCAACGGTCCCCTCGAGGGTGATCGTCATGTTGGTTGTGGTCGATGCGTTCGTGCCACCAACCGTGAGCGCGAAACCAACGCCGAGCGGCCCTACCGGGATGTTTTGCTGAAATGCCGTCGCAACGTTCGTGAACCCGGATCCGTTCGCAAGGAACGGTGTCGTGGTAAGAAGCGCCGATCCGGTCGCTGGTCCGGCAACGAATTGCGCCTGAGCGCCGATCGCGAGTGTGAGCACCGCAACCCCGAAGAGTCTTTTAAGCGTGTTCATAAGAGTGTGTTCCTTTCAGGGTTAGGCAACGGCCGGGATTGCCGTCACAGTGCAGAACGCCAGCGGTCGGTAAACCGCAAGCGCCAGGCGGGTTTCAACGCGAATAGCGATTCGGTTGTAAACGAAGTCGGACGCATCGGAATTTGTCGTGTCGATCCGAATTCCTTCACGTCGGAACAACTGCGCGCCGAGCTGGAAGGATCCAACCAGTGCCGTGCCTTGAGCCAGGAAGCTTGTCGCTACCACCGGCAGGCCCCAAAGGTTGCCAGCCACCGCATACCCGCCAACACCATAGGCGCCAGTGAATGGACCTCCGGAGTAATATTGGCCGTTGCTGTCTTTCGAGAGGCGGATGTTTTGCCAGTCGCTGTGATTTACGACGATGTAATCAGGCGGGAAGAACCCGGTGGCAGACACCTTGATCATCGCCTTGAAGATCGCGTCAATGACCGTGGAACTGGCGCCGGCCGATACCGTCTGAATTCCGGACGTTGCAAGGATGCCAGTGATCTCACTCGTCGGGTTATTGTCCCCGTTTAGAAGGTCGCTGTCTTCCGTCGCTCCAACCATGTAAACAAGCCGGTTGTTGACGTAGCTTTGGACTTGCGGGAAGTCTGCGAACATTTCGTCGGATACGCGGCCAATGACCGCTATCTTCTTAACCCCAGCATCGACCTCCTCCAAATTAAACGTGGCTTCCGGCTTCTGGCCCTCTTCAGCCACCGCGGTTGCGGCGTTGGTGAAACTCGTTTCCTTGGTGAACCGAATCGTTGCCGCACTGGTCGTTCCCTGCGCGAACAGCATGGAGATTGCGAGCGGTTGCTGGCCAAGGGTAACGATGCCAGGCGGCCGGTCGTAACTTGTGACCCCAGTCGTGGTGAGCAGAGTCGCGCGGGACTGACCAGCCGAAAGGAAGCTTGGGATCTCGAGGCTGATACTTCGGTGCAGTCCGGCTTTGATGGCGTTTCGGTAGGCTTCTGAACTGGTGAGCGCTTCTCCCAAGGTTCGGTGAACGGCCGGCGCGTTAACCTGGGAAACCGGGTTCGGGTTTGAGACCGTCGCGATTTGCTTCAGGATTTCAGTCTGGAACCTCGAAAGGTCCATTCCGTCTTTCAGCGCGGAATCGTAGAGGTCGAGTTTGCCGTGCGCGCGAGCAATGAGGAACATTTCCCGTTGCTGGTCGGACCTCGACATGGTCGGGACGGCCGGGACTTGGGCATCAGCCGGCGTGCGGCCGGGAGCTTCGGGACTGGCAGGAGGTCCGCTTGGCTCGTTCGGAGACGGCTCGCGGAGGATATTGAATCTTTTCATTATGGGATTAGTAAGAGTGACCTTGTTGCTGTCGGTGTTTTCGCTCCGTCCGACCCCAACAGAGAAGTCGGCGGGAACCGATACGATCGAGATCTCCATAGGCATCCAGCCCGTGGCTCTTAGGGTGTCCAGCCCTGCTTCCTCGACTTTCTCGACAACCAGTTTCGTGACGCGGTATCCGACGCTTACCAGGCTTCGAATCCCATCCTTCACGTCCCGGAAAATTTCATCTGCTTTGGCGCCACGGCCGAAACGGACCTTGGCTTTACCCTTACCGCCATCCAGCGAGACGGACTCGACGACTCCGATCTGCTGTTCCCGGTCGTGCTCGAGTAGGAGTGGCGCGCGAGCGTTCAGGCGGGACATGTCCACGGCGCCAGGGGAATGGTCGAGGACCTCCATGTACATCCCGTAATCACGGTTGTATTGCTCCACTGGAGTCTCTGAAGAGAACGACAGATCAACGGTTCGATCCTCGTCCGTGCCGACGGTGCCGCGGTCGATGGTAAAGGACCGGAAAAGGATCCCACTCTCCAGTGTCTCGAGTTGCCGTTTATCTGCCTGTGCTACCATTGCCTTTCCGGTTTGTTTCCGGAAATGGTGCACGTCAACAGACTATTCAGTAGGTCCGAAGTCCTGGCTTGCCGCCGTAGCCTCTGCGACCTCTAACTTAGAAATCAACTCCGGCAATGTAATGTCGCGAGATTCCAGAGCTTCATTGTCGGACTGTATCTCGTCCAATAGCTCATCTCGTTCAATGTTCTGTTCGGCAAGTAGCCTCGAGATTGAAGTCTGGCCAGAGTTTAGCCTACGGATGTCCGCCTCCACATCTTGAGCCGGGTTTACGTGCGGCCACCTGCGGCCACGGAAAACAGGCGAATTGAACTTCTCGAACTTGGAGAAAGGCAGGTTTATCGCTCCGCCTACAAGGCACTGCGTCAACCACGCCTCAAACACTTCCTCACAGAGAGATTCAATAAACCACGCCTGAAGCGCCTTCCAAACCTCGCGCTCCTCCATGAGCCCAAGCTTGCCGCTGGCGAAGTTCACAGACTCCATGTCGTTGGCCAGCGAGTTGTATGACACATTCAGGCCGGCAGCCACGCCTCGGAGAGCCGTCTTTACAAATGCCTGGTAGGCCGTGGACGGGTGCTGCCAGTCAACGATCTTTAGATCCTGACCTACCTGTAATTGCTCAAAGGCGCCAGGCTCGGCGTCCATGATCTTGTTGCCTTCGCCATCATCCTCTCCCTGGTATTCCGTGTTTCCGGTGTTCGTTATGAACCCCATTTTCGACGCAGCAACACGAGCCGCAGTGACCTCAGCTTCCTCATACTTGCCGACCATATTCATTCGATACCCGCTGGTAATCATCCATGGATTGTATCGTGTCTGATCGGCCCGTCGAATGACTCCCAAATGGATAATGTCAGAAGCCGGAACGCGCTCACGCTCGAATTTACCAGTGCGAAAGAAGTAGTTCTCGGCTGGATCCTGGTTCAGCAGGTGGTAATAAAGCGGCCGGCCGTCCTTGTTGATCTCGACCCCCATCCGAATCTCGTTGCCGTCAACGCTTGAAAGCTCGTTCATCTGGTCATCAAGCCGACTGCCTTCGTAGAGTTTTAGCGTGAATCCAAACGGGTTTTCGTCCTTGGTGGTCCGAATCTTTCGAATGATGTGCTCGCCGTCCGTGGCCACACCCTCGAGCGCAACCCGCTGAACATCGCACCACGTCATTTTGCCGGTGACGGTGCAGTATTTCTTGGTTCCCCACTTCCACCAGTTCTCGGTAATCGTCTTGCGCGCGAACACGTCAGGCGGACCCGGAAACATTTTGTTTCCTTTGACCAAGTCCGGTTCTTTAGCCCCGCTCTTGAAGTGAATTCCAGCCTCTCCAAGTACGTTCGTCTTGACCATCGAAATAAACTTCGCCGCATAGTCGTTATCGTCCCGCAACTGTCTGGAACGTGCGCGAGAGATGGACAACCCCTGCCGAGCCTGCGAATCCGCGCTGGCGCTCGTGGTCGTCCATGACTGCGTCAGCCGGTTTACGGCGGACATTTGGAAGTTACCCGTTGGCGCCGCGGCACGCTTGCCGGTTCGGACCCACCCAAGCCGCTTTGCCAGTCGTTCGATCAGCGTCATAGATTGAACCTGACAAAGACGTTCTTGCCGGTCCCCTCACCGCGCGCAATGGCTTCGGCTTGTTCCTCCTGGCTCACGAGTGCGGCGTAGTAGTCCCGGAAGTCCAGCAAGTCCTTTATTGGCATCTTATCTACAGACCGGCCGACAGCTTGGAAGACATACCGCTGCTGGTCGGAAGTGGCCCGGCGCTCAATTACCGCGTTGATTGAGTCCAGTGTGCGCCTGGCGTGCGACCTGCCGTCCGTTGGGTCGTATATGTCAGACGGGTTCTGGACTACTTCCATCCGGCCCTGCGCCACAAGCTTACGGTCTGAGGCGCTTGAGACGAAGGCAGACCAGTAGTAAGTGCTGGGAACGTAAGCCGCGGAAGTATCCGGCGAAACATCCACCGAAAACTCATCCCCGTCAGCCGTGGCGACTATGTCTATTTGCCCGCCAGCCTTGTCTGACCGCAGGTAATAAGTGAGTGTCCACTCATCAGCCGGAAAATCGCTAAAGTCCCGCGTCCATTGGAGACGGTCCCCGGCATATACTCTTTGAGGCTCAATTTCCGGAATGCTGAAAGCCATTTCCGGTGTGCGTGCCGTCTTAAATGGTGCACGTCAAGGAGTCGAGCGCGGCGGGAGTCGAACCCGCACGGGCCAGAGCGGCTATCCTTTAGGCCCAGCCATATCCCGCAGCACAGCAGCTTGCGTCTACATTCCGCCACGCGCTCATAACCCACTTCACAAACCCTACCCCACCTATACCCACTTCACAAACCCCACACGGCGCCGCGGTTTCGGCGGTAAGCTCGCCTCCGACGCCGGCTTGAGTATAAAGGTTTTCGGTTCTTTCGGTTCTTCCGGTGGCGGCACGGCCGACTTGCGCAAATTGTCACTGACGGCCTGAAGGTTGACGTTACGCAGTTCAAATGCGGCATGTCCATAAACTCTTAGATCCAATCCCTCGTTGCGCGCGCGTAGTTTTACCCACTGGCGCTTGCCTTTGTTGATGCTGACAGCCTCGGCGGTAAGTTGCTTGAAGTATTCCTCGTCGTAACCGCGGCCAACGCCGAAATGGCAGTAGCCTGGACCTGGGGTCATGATGCTTAGTCGCTCGTAGATGATGGATTTAGCCACGTCGCCGCCAACGGACTGCAACATGATGCCGTTTTTCTGGAGCCGGCCGACTACCAGAGGCGAGCCCAGTTCTGATGAGCCCTTGCACGCGAAGATATACCGGCCCTGGCGGCGCCTGACGAAGTTATAGACCGGCTTCGCAAACGCCTTAGCGTCATGTTGACCACCAGAATCAA
>Ga0137334_1000025_pt1 | contig 42374 bp, 67 predicted proteins | sample EasRivERMLT262_2_FD_104776 | JGI IMG/M metagenome (GOLD analysis project Ga0137334, IMG submission 104776) | Soil microbial communities from meander-bound floodplain in the East River, Colorado, USA - East River MetaG ERMLT262_2 | ecosystem: Environmental > Terrestrial > Soil > Floodplain ...
CGCCGCGAGCGTCGTGGTGGGCGCAGATCCAGGAAGGACCCGTGAACATCTTGACTGCCTTCACTTCACACCAAGCCCAACACGCCCGAGCACGAAGTCGAGCTCATGCTTGAAGGTGGACGGGAACTTGGTGGCGACGAGCTGCGTGAGCTCGTCGTCCACTCCTTGTCGTGCGAACTCTCGCGTGATCCGTGGCCCCCACACTGGCTCAATGGGTAGCCTTGCTTTGCCCAGGCGGTGCATGGCGGTTCTGCCGCCGCGGATGAGGAACGCTCCTCTATAGACCTTGCGCACGCCCCAAGCGATGGAGCTCACCCCTCGCCGCGTCTGCCTGGCCGTGCCGACCGATGCGATGTTGAACGTATGGGCAATGACCTTGATCGCCGAGGACAACTCGGAGTAGTTCGCACGGTCGAGCGAGACGTACTCGCGCAGCTTGCGTACCGTGACCCCTGTTGCCTTGGCCAACGAACGCAGGGTAAGCGTTAGGCCCTGCTGCCCTATCTTGTTCAGGGCGCGCCGTGTGGCCGTTCGGGTAGCGTTCTCGGTTTGGCGCAACTGGCGCGTGACCTCCTGGACGTTCGAAGCCACCAGCATCAGAGCGCCCTCACTGGCACGGTGATGGTCTTGTCGATCGCGTTCCCACTGCTCGGCGTCATGCGGCACGTGATGTCGTAATCGACCCCGTCCGTTCCCCCCGAGAGCGTGATGGATGCCACCAACCCGTTCACCTGGGACGAGTCCTGGGTGATTCCACTCGGTAGCGTCCACACGGCCGAGGATATCGTCGGGATGACCGCGTCCGCCGGGTGCCGGCAAGTCAGCACACACGACCCATAGCGAACCGTTTGCCCGCTCGACCTTGGCAGGTTTCGCGGGTGGCTCACGCCGGTTTTGCCCGCCGTCGTCACCTCGTAATAGAAACCCGTGTCCTGCGCGAAGAACAGAATCAGCCCCAGCGCGTAGTCCGTCCTGGGCAACGCCTCACGCACGACTTCGTCATGGAAGTCGATCGCATACGTGGTCGGTACGTCGGGGTCTTTCGCGTCAAGCACTCAAGTCGTCTCCGTTCGTTTCGGTCTTCGCCCCTTCGCCGTCCTTTCAGGAGGCGCGACATTGAGCGTTCTATTCCGCCTGCGCGACCGCGAGGTACTGCCGTCCGTCGGCCTTGAGCGATCCGTCTCCGGATGCTCGTCGAGCTCGAGGACTTCGCGGACCGTGCGCCAGCCATGCCGCCTGAAGGCCTCGGCCAGCTTCCATGAGCTCGGCTGCTGGAACGGCGCGGGCGTCGGCCGATAGAACGGAGCATGAGCGGCCACCTGCCGCGTGCGCGCCGTCTCGCTACGCCTGATGGCATCGACGCGCGGCGTTGCCTCGGGCGGCTGCGCCTTGATTGTCGACGCGATTGGCGGCGGCTGCAGCAGCGTCCGTCGCCGCTCGATCCGGTTCGCTGTCGCCAACCGCCACGCCGTCACCGGTTGCGACGGTGGTGACGGCGGATAGGTGATCTGCGGCGCCTGCGGGATCAGTCTCCGCTCGCGCTCGATCCAATTCGCTACTCGCGCCCTGAAGGCGCTTTCGGGCTGCGCAGCAACCGCCGGTGTCTGCGGATGCGTGAGCTGCGGAGCCGCTTTCTGCAGCTTCCTGGCTTGCTCTATCCAGTGCTGTACTGGGGCTCGCCACGCGCTCGGCGGCTGGGCCGGAACCGCCGGCGTGGCCGGGTAGACGTCATGCCGAACGTCCAGCCGTTGCCGCTCGTGCTCAACCCTATCCGCACGCCGACCGAGCCACGCAGTGATCGGCTGAGTCGGTGCGGCCGGCGCGGCCGGTGCACTCGGTATGCCCAGGGCACTCTGCAGCCTGCGCTCCGTCGCGCGCCGCTTGAGCGTCTTCTGCGTGGCGTAGCTCGGGTACTGAGGCTGTATCCGTGCCTCGACCAGCCCACCACCCGAGAGGAAAAGTCCCGGTCGGTGCTTGCGGCGCTTCCTCCGCTCGAGCGTGACGGCTGCAATCTGAACGGTTGGCGCGGCCGGCGTGACAGGAAAGACGTCGTGCTCGATCCCTTGTAGGCGTCTTTCCTGAAACGTCGGGGCGCGCTGCTTCGTCGCCCAGGCCGGATATTGCTCGACTGGCGGCGGCCCTGTCGTCGGCGGGAACAGGAGCTGCGGTGCCTGCGCCTGGAGCTTTCGCTCGAACGCGATCTCGATCACCTTCAGCGGAAACCACGCGATCGCCGGCGGCGTGTAACGCTCCACCACCACATCCGGAGCTGCTTGTACTTTGCGCTCCGTCTCTCTGCGCCGAATCGCCACTGGCGCAAGCCATGCAGTGATCGGCGCCTCGCTCGGGGGCGCCACACCTTGCGCGGTGAGCGCGGCCATCCAGCCCATCGACTGCGCGCGCTTCGACGCGAATACGCGGGTGACGAACGGCGCCTCGAGCGTCCGGTCTACCGATGCCGGCGGCGGCGACGCCGGATAGTCCTCGTTCCAGTGCGCATCGACCCTGCGCCGGTGCGTAAGGTTCTTGCGCTTGCGGAAGTACTGCCGCGAGTCCCACGCGTTCGGGACCTCGGTGTACTCGATCGCGATCGTGACGAAGTCGCACTGCAGCGCGTTGATCGTGTCGGTTGACCAGATCGACACGCCGAAGCCGGCCGCGTTGACGATCGCCGGGGTGAGCGTCGCGCTCCAGAGATCGCCGATGCCACCACTGGTCGAGATCGTCGGACCAGTCGTGATCGTGATCGCGCTCTTCGCTGCTCCTATCAGCGTCGGCGTCGTGTTGCTGTGAAGCTGCGGGATGTAGTTCGACGAGCCGGTGCCCGTCTCGGCCATCTCGATGCGTACGGTGACGCCGCGGATGACCGCGCCGGCCGGTATCGCGAAGCCGTAGCCAGACGTGACGAGATAGTCAGTCGGAACCGTGCTGGTGGCATTCGTCGCGTTGTCGCTGACGACGTTGCCGGGATTCGTCCACAGCGTCGACCCAGCACGGTCGACGGTCGCACCGACCGTCGGAAAGACGTTGCCGGTGTTTGCCATGGCTCTAGCTCACTGGGCGGAGTTTCGCCTCCGAATGCAGCTGCTTGCGCTTCGACGTCACGATGTACGGCTTGCCCGGCGTGCGGTGCTCGATGCGGTTCAGGTCCACGAGCACGAGATATTGGTTCTCGTGCTCGAGCTCATGCACCTCGAGGATCTCGCCGACGTTTGGCCGTTCCTGATACTCGCCCCGACCAGCGGCCACGCCGTTCATCTGATTCGGTACGCGAGGATCCGGAGTCTGCGGGTTGAAGCTGATCTCAACCCGCTGACCCACCTTGAACAGGGGCATGGGCTAACCGCCGATCTCGCGCAGCGTGCAGCCGTAGCTGAAGTTCATCGAGCCGCTCGGCGCAACGTCGAGGTTGATGCCAAACAACGCCGACGGCGACATCACGATCACTTCGTCGTCGTTCGCCGGCGTCCAGAGCAACCCGGAGAGGACGTTGAAGCCTTCCTCGATGATGTTCGTCGATGCGGTGTAGGTCGGCTCGATCGTGCTGTTCGTCTCCGGGGTCGCACCGTACGCCGGGTCGCCGACTTGGAACGGGATCGGCGTCGTCGCCGTGCCGGTGCCGGTGGTCGTGATGCGCTGAAAAGTCGAGCCGAGATTCTCCGACGTGTCGAACGACGTCTGCTTGATGTAGACCCGCTCGAGCAGCGTCACGCCATCTGCCGCGCTCACGAGCTCCATCAGCGTCTTCGACGTCGTCTGCGCCTGCGAAGCGATCGCCAAACCATACATACGACCGATCATGTTGCAACCCTCCTACGTGGGTGATCTCTTTGCCAATCGTCCGCTCGGTCCACTTTCTTCAGCAGCACGCCGCCGAGTTGTATGGCCGACTCTCCGGGGAGCGAGTACCGCTCGCCTCCCACCTCGAACAGCACGACGCCGCCGAGGTACAACGCCGCGCCGCCATTCGTCGCAAGCGCGAAGCCTAATTTGTGCGCAACCGGCGTCGTCAGCTCGAGCTGGTGCCGGCCCATCAGCACGTACGCCTTGTCGAACCGGAAGCGCGCACGCAGCTGATCCGGCGGCGCCGGATAGATGCCCTTGCTCAGGTGATCGACGACGACTTTCTGCTCGCCGGCGCGCAGCTCGAAGCGCTTGCCCCTCACCACGTCCGGCATTGAGTAGCGACGCGGGTCGTGCTTCACAGAAACTTCTCCACGAGCAGGTGTATGCGGTCGGTGTCGCCGTCGTTGCGCGACCAGTGCTCGACCGTGCGATCGACAACACGCGACTCGCCTGGCTTCATCCGAATCTCTTCACCACCGAACACCATCACACACTGGTCGTTGGATTCGACGCAGTAGTGCGTCGTGATCGTGTTGCACAAATCGACGTGCGGATGAACCATCCCGCCCGGCTTGATCTTCAGGAAAAAGGCCCGGTCGTGCTGCGGCAAGCGGTCGCCGATATCCCACACCCAGTAGTCGGTGCCGGGTCCGTGCTTATGCTTCCACTGCGCGTCTTTCAGCCACTCGCGCAACACCGCGAAGTCGATCACGCTGCGCGGCGCCATCGGTGCCGGCGGTTGCGCTGGGCGAGCAGGCCGACCGGACCGACCGACGGTCCGCCGCCGCCCGCGGCTTCTTTGTACACGGCAAGCGCCGCGGCAAATCGCTCGGTCGTCGGAGCCGTCAGCGAGAAGGAATCGGTCGTGCCGACCGCCACGATCTGATCGCCTGTTGACCCAGTGGCGTGGGTAGAACCGTCCTCTTCTTCAAAAATCAGCGTGTACGCGCCGTCGAGAGTGTGAGTAGTGGGCGCGTTCGTGGTCGTAGTAGTAACGCCGACGAACAACGCGGCACCCGCGCTTGTAGAGTCGCCCGAGTTCGGCGCACCCGTCGCGGCCGACGCGCTGCTCGAATCTTCAAGTCTCGATCCGTCCCAATTTCCGCTGTACTCGTTAACGCCAATGATGAAGAACGACCCGGCTACGCTGCTGCCGACTTGCATCGTGAGCGAACCGCTGCCGGTTACAAGCGCCGACCAGATACCGACCGCGATGCAGTCCGTACCCGCATAGTTGAAGTTGAGCGAGACATCGAGCGTCGGAGTGTCGATGGTCGCCGTGCCTGCCGACTTCGTGCAGTCGCCGGCGACAAACGCATCCACCGTCGGCGTGTACTTGCCGCACAGCACAACAATCAGCGACCCCGCCGTGACGTTGACCGTAAACGGCTCCGCTACCAGCGTGGTGCTATCGGCGACTCCGCCCGATGCTTGGCTCGCGACGCGCTGGATCGTCATGCCTGATCCAGCACGAGCACCCGCTCAGCGGGCCATGTGATCGACTGCGTGCCGCTCGGCGAGAACGGCTGGCCGGCCACGTTCGCGTATGTGCCGGCGGTCGGATCGAAGAACCGCGCACGCACTGACGAGACGCCGGTCATGGCCGCCATGTTGACCGTGCTCGCTCCGCTGTTCGGCCGCCACACGAGCGCCAGCGTCCCGTCAGTCGCGAGCGCAGGACAGATTCGCGTCGCGCCCGAGCTCAGGCTCGTCGTCACGAGATCGGTCCCGGTCTCCGGCGCCAACTTCCACCACGCGATGGCGTCGATCAGTGAGCGCATGCGCGCCATGTCCTGCCGGCCGGTCGAGCTTAGATTGCTCTCCCACGTCCCGGTGTACGCATACAGCGCCTCCGGGCTCTCAAAATTCCAGATCGGGTTGTTGCCTACGAACTGCCCGCACGCGCCGTTACATAGTGCGTCGTAGGCTTGCTGGCGAAACTCCGCGGCGCCAATCGCCGGATCCGGCTCCTGCTCGTACTGCGACTCGCCCATGAACACCGGACCCGCGCCGCGGTTGTAGTCCGTCTCGACGTTGGCGTAGACGTTGCTGTTGTAGGGATACGCGAAGTGGAGGTTGTATCCCGCGTATCCGTTCCAGTACGTGAACGAGTGCCCGTCGCTACCGCTAAGCCCCTCCGGCCCGGGATGCGCCGTGATCAGGTCCGTCGTTCGCACGGACCGAATGCCGGTGACGATGTTCCACTGCTTGTCGCGCTCGGTGCCCGTGCCCTGATAATCGCCACCGAGGCACCAGATCACGTTGCCCTGCGTGTACCGCTGAGCCAGGCGTTGACCGTAGGTCTGCAAGTCGGCCCCACTCTCCGCGGTGACCTCGGCCATCCACCCCTGCCCGCCGCCGTCGAATCCCAAGTACGCGGGATTGATCAGGCAGACGATACCGCGCGCCTTGGATTGGTCGACCGCGTAATCGACGCGGTTCCAATATGCGGTCAGCGCCGACGCGAAGTCCGTCATGCTCGTGAACGGCGCGACACCGTCTACGTTGTTGTAGAGCGGCGTCTGCGATGTGAAGTTCTTCTCCGGCGCGTTGAACATGATCGCGCTGAATCCGCGCGACTGCGTGTCGTCGAGGTACTGCACGATCTCGGCATTGGTGAGCTGCGCCACCAACGACCAGGGCGTGTCGCCCTGCAGAAAAAACGGCGTGCCTTGCGCCGTGACCAGATACCGGCCGCTTGCGTGGATGGCGAGCGGGAAAATCCCCTCCTCTGCTGAGACCCGAACAGCGTTGACACGCTCGCGGGACTGGCCCGGAAAGGCTCGGCGGTACATCCAACCCCCAAAAAAAAACCCGCGCAGCGGTCTGGCGGGTTTCGTTAGGGGGCAGTACCCCACTTGGCCGGAGATACTACGAAAACGCCGAAACCGCCGTCAAGTCATTGTTTCGTTTAGAGCGCTCGCGCAACCCTAACGCAGTCGCCTCGACATGTGAGACCGCGCTGTCCCGCACCACACCTCGAGCACCTGCCGGATGGCCTCGTAGCGCGGCGAAAGTACACGGCGCCAGACGTTCGGATAAACCCCGAGGCACGCGCCCCAGAGGTCGAGCTTGCGCAGCATCCAGCCGTTGTGCTCCTCGAGCAGCGCGAGGTCCACCAAGTCCTCGACGTACTTGCCCTCGGCCCATTGGCCAGTATTCAAGTCCAGCCTGCGAATGAACTTTGGCCACCCCTCCTCAAACCGTAGGTCGATGGCCTCCATCAGTAGCGCCGACCGCAGGCTGCCGAGCACCGAGTCGTCACGCGCCCAGCGATAACGGAAGGCGTACATGCACACGTTGTGGAGCTCGTAGATCCGGCCGTCGTCGATGTAGCGGCTGCAGGCCAGTGCCGCGTCCGCCGGCGTCCAGCGCGCCCCAGTCGTCGATACGCCGGGCTCGAGACTGTTGGATCGAGTCGAGCAGCTCGCGATCGCGCGTTCCGGTGTCACTCTTTGGCTCCTTCCAGGTAGCTTCGAATCTGCTCGGCGGCTTCTTCGAACCCATAGCACACGGCGTGCCGATACCCCGCCGCCGTCGCGTCGGCCGAGAATTGCGCTTGCTCGGCCGACACCGCGGACGAGGCCTCGCGGGCGCTTCGAAACTGCTCGCGGCGCTTCTTCATCTCGACCCAGAGGCCGTGCCAGCCGCCGGCGGCGATCATCACGAAGAAGTCCGCAGCTCCCGGTCGCAGGCCCGCCTTCTTGAGGCGCGCCATCTGCGCGGTGCGCTGGCCCGGACTGCCGGCGAGATAGGCGCCGTTTGGGATCGCGACGATGAAGCGGCGCAGCGGACCGAGCGGTGCGCGCTGATAGTCCGCCCATTGCATGACGGCCACCTGCTCCGCTTCCTCGAGGTGCCGCGTCATCCGCCGCTCGCCGCCCGTCGTTGCCGCTCGAGCTCGTGGCGCTCGGCCGCCTCTTCTGCGGTCCGATCGGCCTCCCCTTCCACCGTCAGCGTCGACGCCCGAATGTTCACGTCGAAGTGCACCACAAACACGCCGGTGCAGCCCGGGCAGTACTGCAGCACGCGATGGCGGACCGGCGTTTGGCAGAGGACGTAGTGTTCCCGGCGGCAGTACGGGCAGAGCACGTTGCGCCCGGAGCGTCCGTCCACGGCCACGAGCGGCACGCTCATCGAAACCTCGGCATCGGATCCCACTCTGGGATCTCGGTCAGGAGGCGCGAGAAGCGCTCGACCGGCTTGCCGTCAAGGGTGGCATTCCACGCCTGTATCACCCAGCCGAGACGCACGCTCGACGCCGGCTTCACGATCTCGTCCATGGTGGACGTCAGCCGCTCGCGCAGCCGCACGGCATTCGGCTGGGCACGATCGGTCGGATCCGGATGCCCGGAGAGCGCCCGAAAGAACGCGCGTGCCCGCGGCTCGTCGACGCCGATCGCCATGTAGAACGCGAACATCCGCTGGCCGGGCGCCAAGATCTTCGTGCCGTACGGCAGATGGTCGGCCTCGGTCGCGAGCTCGATGAAGCGCGTATGTCGCGCAAGCAGCGCATCGAGCGCGGAGTTGGAGATCCGTTTCCGCGCACCGAGCTGCTGCGCGAGCGTGCGATGCAGGAGCCGGCAGGCGACGGCGACGGCGTTCGGGTTGTAGATCTTGCGGATTGCGAACACGTCGGATGCGCTGCGCTTGCGGCCGGTGTCGAGCGTCTTGAACACCTCCGGATCGAGCTCGCGGACGACGAAAAACCACTGCGCCGTTTTCGCCTTCACGATCGCGGCCAGGCGATGCTGGCCATCGACGAGCTCGCCGTTCCAGTCGAACTTGATCGACTCGCCGTTCACGAGCCACTCGCCGGCGAGCATGGCGCCGACGTAGCTGTCGACGATGCTACGGGAGATCGGCCGGTTCGAGCGGTTCGCCTCGAGGTACTTCGCGGCATCGAATGGCGTGATGCGCTCGAGCTCGGCGTGCGGCGTCCGCAGCTCCTTCGCGTTCGCGTTCATGGTCGAAACGGGGCCAGCCGGTCGGCGAGATCTACGACTCGCGTCTCCCGACCAAACGCGGCGGCGCCGCCGGCTGTGCCCACTGGAAACACCGTGCTGAGCGTGATGCGCTCGATCAGCAGTCCGTCCACGTTGACCCGTCTGGTCGTCACCAGGCAGCCCTGCTCCGTCACGAAGCCATGCGGATCGATCGGTGAGCATGAGCTCATGCGGCGCGCTCCTCAGCAGCGGTCTGGAGATCCCTAGCGAGCACACGATGACTGGGCCGCCCACACGGCTCGCAGCTGGCGATCTGCACGCCGCTCACGATGCCGGTCCGTGCATCGCCAAAGTAGTTCCACGGCCGCTGCAGCTGGTGCTGGCAGAGCTGCGAGCCGAGCGTCGCCGTCGTGTGCTCGCACAGCAGCTCCGGAACCGACTTGCCGCCGCGGTCGGCACGCGCCGGGATGGCGGCCTCGAGCTGTCCAAGCGTCGGGGGATGGGCCGGTGAGTTGCGGCGCACCGTGAGCATCGCCTCATCGAGCCGCTTGTCGTCCGTGCGGTCGATCAGCGCTGACCAGTCCTCCGGCGGATGTTTGCCGTACTGCTCGCCGAACCGCGTGCCGTACCAGGAGATCAGCCGATCCCACGCGCGCTGTGCGCGCTTGCTGATGCTACGAGCCATTGACCAGCACCTCCTCGCTCCCCACCATCTGCTCGTACTTCGTCAGTCGGCCGGCTGGGCGGCGCTCGAGCGCTACCGGCACCGGCCACTGCTGCAACCACGGCTTGTCGGGCGCGCTGAAAAACGTGGCCGGCGTCAGCACGTGCGCGCTGCTGCTCGCCCCACCCTGCGCGACATACGCCGAGTAACGCTCGACGGCCTGGTGCATGTCCTCCCAGCTCAGCCCGTCGGTGTCGATCCGACACCGGCAGTGGTGCTCGGCCTGCAGCCAGTTCTGCCGGCCTGCGAACGGTGGGTAGGCGGCCTTGAGCTTTTCGAACTCCGCGTGATGCTCGGCTTCGGTGACTGACGATCGCCTCGCGCACGCGCGCGCGCTGTGTGTGTCTTCTATGGTCTTGGTCTTGGTCTGGTCTAGGTCTGGTAACGCTCGTGTCACGCTGCTGCGTGACGCTTGCGTTACCTCTTGCAACGCATCGGCGTTACGCTTGCGTTCTTGGCGCTTCTGATTCAGCGCTTTTTTTTTCGACTCGGTGCCGTTATGTGCATGGAAATCAGGAAGTTTCACGCGCTGCGCGTCGACGATCTCAAGCCAATCCGTTGGCATGAGGCCGGCGAAACCTTGGAGCCCGACGAGCTCGTCTATCTCGTCGACTCCGAGGTCAAGCGTGTCGTCCTCACGCACGTGGGTATCGGCGTAGCACCACAAAACGTCGAGGCAGCCAAGCACTAGCGTGACGTGCGCGTTCTGCGTGAAACGCTCGTGCGTGACACCAGCGTGACGGAGTTCGCGCGCCATCCGTAGCACCCGCGGATCGTCGCGGCGATCTTTCTCGAGCTTGATCCAGCCGCTCATGCCACCTTCTGCTCCGGGCCGAACTGAAAATATAGTTGCCCGCTGCCTCGCAGGAGCCGCTCGGCCTCGAGCACCTCGATCGAGTGCTCCGCGTGGCGCTTCGCGATCTCGTCGAACCAGCCGAACGACCAATCGTGCTTGCGGATCCGTAGACGCGGTCGATCGACGGAGTCGAACAGGTGCGTGCCGTGCTTGTCGACGACGCGCTCGAGGTGATAGAGCTCGTGGTCGAGGATCGCGATCTGGCGCTTCGACTCGCAGCTCTCCCAGACGCACTTGTCGATGACCATCTGCGCATCCGGCAGACCGGCTGCGCGATCGCGGGCACCGACGATGCGAATCAACGCCGCGGCCGGATAGCCGTGATGCGTGAGCACCTGGATGTTCTCGTCCTGGTCGAAGACGAACAGCGCGCCAACCGTTACGCCATCGAGCGAGTCGTAGTACTTAGAGCGCAGCGCTTCGATGCGCTGGTCGATGCCGGGGCCGGCCGACTGATACTGCTTGCCCATCAGAGAACGCTGCGCAGCCACGCCACGGCCGCGTAGAGCGACCACACCGCCACGGCGAGCGCGAGGTAGGAACCGATGGCGATGAACACCCAGGCCAGCATCAGTCGCCAGCCGGAGAGATGGTCATCTGCGCGGATGGCCTCGATGGCCGGTGCATTATCCGCTTCGAAGGTTAAATCGGCGGTCTTCTTATGCAGCATAGGATCCTGATTCCGTAAAATCGCACCGCTTATGGCAAGGACTCAGGGCAAAAAATCGGCCAGCTTGTAGGCTGGCCGCTAACAACTCGAACTAGGACACCCCAGCGCGCTTCTCTTTCCCGCGCGCATTTCCAGCCGTGCCGCGAATCACTGCCCAATCGACATCGGGGCGCAGCTCCTCGCACGTGACCTCCCCTTCGCTTTCGCGCTCGAGGTTGATCGCGAGCGACTCACCGCAGAGCCGATACCCGTACGAGACGTTGCGTAGATGGGCCGCCGTCGTGTCGCAGCGCACGGCGAGCGCGTCTCGATCCTTCAAGCTGAGCGTTGCGAGGTAGGTTTTGAGTTTCACGCACGCATTATCACCATACGGTGTTGAGATTTGCAACACCGTTCAGGGATTTCACCAAACGGTGTCGAACGAGCAGAATTTGGGGCTGTGAAAAAGAGCCCCGAGCAGGCCGCACGACGTCGCGTTCTACGAGCCCTGATCCAAGGGCGCTGGCGCGGGAACGTGTCGGCCTTTGCGAAAGCGGCGGGCAAATCTCAATCTCAGATCGCCGACATGCTCGACGGGCGCAAGGCATTCGGCGAGAAAGTCGCCAGAGAGATGGAGCAAACGCTCGGCCTGCCGCGGCACTCCTTCGATTCAGACGACGCGAACGAAGTCCGCGAAAGCCCCGGCGCGATACCGGCACTCTCACCGGCCGCAGTTGATTTCGGCCGCACGTGGGACGAGTTGCAGCCGGAGCTTCAAGCCGCCGTGGCCACTCTGATACGTGCCCTAGTTAAGTCCTAGGTAGGCCAATCACCGTTTGGTGTTGACTGGTAATCACCTAACGGTGTAGGCTGCTCCCCGTCGTCAAGATGGAAGCAGCCGAAGTGACCCCCGCCGCCGCCAGCGAATCAGCGAAGCGCCCCACTGCCGCCGACCAGGCCCGCAAGGATCGCGAAGACGATAAACCCGATGATCGCGAGAATGATCGCTGCCGGGATCATCGCGATTGCCGCCTTCACAAACAGCGACACGAGCTGCCCAAAGCTGATATCGACGTCGACGACGCGCACGAGCTGAACCGGCGGCGCGGTGTGAGTTGCAGCAGCGATCGCGGCCTGCGCCGTGACCGGCGGTTGTTCAGCGACCTGCGGTTGCTCGAGTCGCTTCATCGCCTCGGCCGCTTCTGGCGTCCCCGGATAGATCTTGACGACCTGCTTGAAGTAGCCCCACGCGATGGCCTTATCGCCGCGACGTTCTGCATCAATCGCCTTGGCCAGCGCGGCCGCCGCCCTCTGTTTTTCTTCCGCTTCCACGGTCTTTGTCCTTCGTTGTTTTTGACCGAGTTCTGGATCGTATCACCGACCGGGGCGCAGCGATGAACCGCGAGCGATTAAGCGTGGTTCGTCCCAGCGCAACCGGCCGCGCCCGCCTCGAGCTCCGCTACCCGCGTCTCGGTGAACGTAACCGCCGGCCGCAATCCTTCGGCGAGGAAGCGCATTTCTACTGCTGGTGGCGCCGCGCGGTTATTTACCGCCTGACGAGGAGAGCCGCATGAGGATCCAGGCGCGCGCGATCGAAGAGGTCTGCCTGATCTGCGGCTGTTCGGAGCATGACGCGTGCTACGACGACGTCGAAGGCTCGTGCTCCTGGTTCGTGCCGCATCTGTGCGACTTCTGCGTGCTCGGCTGGATGCGACCGACCTATCGCCAACCACTCTACGAACCGCCGATCGAGCTCGCAGCATGACGACACAGCTTGCATCACAGCCGGCGGCGCCGGAAGAAGACCGCGGCATGACGTTCGAGCAATGGCTCGAACAAAACGCCGAGCGCATCTGGACCGTGCTGCGCGCGAGCGAGCGGCGCGACACCTCCTTCAACACGCTCGCCGAGGAGCTCTGGAGCCAACTATGACCCGCGCGATCACAAACCACCGGCGTCCGGTCCAACAAACCGGCGTTCCCCTGACGCCCGACGACCGGAGTGTGTGGTCGCGCGCGGTCATCCTCGGGCAGCTCATCGGTGGAGGACTGCTCGTGCTCGCCTATTTCGTTGCGCTGGTCTACGCCGCCGCGTTTCTCGAGATCCTCATGACGCCGCCGCCGTGCGAGAGCGCCGGCACTTGCCTGGAGACGGAGTGATGAGTCTGCAAACCATCGCGATCGCGAAGCTCCGCCCATCGCACACCGATGCCCAGGTGCAGCGGCGCAAGTACTTCGACAAGGACAAGATGCAGGAGCTCGCGGAGAGCATCGCTGCGCACGGCGTGTTGCAGCCGATCGTCGTCCGGCCGATCGAGCGAGCGGCGGGGCTGCCCTATTTGCCCGGCATCCCGACGCACGAGATCGTCGCCGGCGAGCGCCGCTACTTGGCCGTCAAGCTGGCGAAGCTCGTTGAGATCCCGGCGATGGTGCTCGAGCTCACCGACGAGCAGGTCATCGAGGTCCAGCTCATCGAGAACCTGCAGCGCGAGGACGTGCATCCGATGCAGGAGGCGGAGGGCTATCACGAGCTCGTGACCAAGCACGGTCACAAGGTCGACGACATCTACGCCCGCGTCGGCAAGTCGCGCACCTACGTGTACGGCCGCCTGAAACTCATGGCGCTCTCGCCGAAGTGTCGCAAGGCCTTCCACGCGGACGAGATCAGCGCCTCGATCGCCGAGAAACTCGCACGGATCCCGGTGGAGAAGACCCAGGACGAGGCGCTCGAACTCGTCACCGAGAACGACTGGAGCTACCGCCGCGCGGCGGAGCTCATCCGCGCGCGGTTCATGCTGAAGCTCGCCGACGCCCCGTTCCCGGTCGACGTCGAGCTCGCCGGCGCCGGGCCGTGTGGCACGTGCCCGAAACGCACCGGCAACCAGCCGGAGCTCTTCGGTGATGTGAAGAGTGCGGACGTCTGCACAGACACCGTGTGCTTCGCCGCCAAGTCCCGCGCCCACGGGCAGCAGCTCGTCGAGCAGGCGCGCGAGCGCGGCCAGCCGGTGCTCACCGGTGCGGCGGCCAAGAAGGTGATTCCGCACGGGATCCGCGGCGACCACTCGTACATCACCGGTGGCTTCAAGAGCCTCGACGACCGAGCGCTGAAGGGCGGCAAGGTCCGCAAGGTCAAAGCGATCGTCGGCAAGGACGTCGAGCGGACACTGGTGGTCGATGGCGAGACCGGCCGCGCGATCGAGGTCGTCGCCGAGGCCGACGTACGCGAGGCCGGCGGCGGCGGCAGCGCGCATTCACCGGCCGCGGGCGTCTCGGCGGCGGAGAAGAAGGCGAAGCTCGACAAGCGCGTCACCTACGAGACCTATCGGCAGGTGCGGACCAAGCTGCCGCCGCCGAGCTTGCTCGAGATCGCCGGCGCCCTGTTCCAACGCCTCGAGCACGACGCCACCAAGGTCTTGTGCAAGGTGCGCGGGTTCGAGCCGCCGACGAAGACCGAGCAGTATCGGGGCAAGGTCACCGACTACGCGGCGATCGGCAAGACGCTCGACAAGTTGTCGCAGGCCGATCTCGGGCGATTCATCAACGACTGCATCTACGTCCGCGAGCTCATGTACGGCGGCGATTACTTCCACCGCGTCCTCGGCAGCACACCGAAGATCAAAGAGCTCGCCGAGCTCCATCACATCGACGTCGCGGCGATCCGGCGGGCGCTCGCGCCGAAGTCCAGGAAAAAGAAGCCGGCCACCAAAAAGAAGGCGAAACACTCATGAAGAAACGCGTCGACGATTCGATCATCACCGCGCTGCGCGTCATGCGCCACAGCGGCTTCGAGTTGCTGAGCGAGGCCACTGTCTTCTTCGAGGTGCTGCGCGAGCAGCAGGCCGGTCGACGGCCCACCGTCGGCGACGTCGTCAGGCTCACCGGGTTCCCGTTCTCCACGACGTCGCGTCTGTGCTGGAACCTGCACGAACGCGGTCTCTTCGCGTATGAAGCCGACCCGAAGGATCGGCGCCACAAGATCCTGCGGGCGATCGAGGAGAAGCTCGCGGCCGCGGAGAAGGTTGCGTGAGCGAGGTCATCGAAGCGTATCCACTGAGCTGGCCCGCCGGGTGGCGACGTACTCCGGCAGACGCCCGGACGCGCGCACGATTCAACCGGCGGGAACAACAGTACAGCTCCGCGTCGCAGATCACCTGGACGCGCAAGCGAGAGCTCACGGTCGCAGACTCGATCGCGCGCACCCAGACGGCGCTCGAGAGCATGGGCCTGGCACGCGACGACGTCGTGATCTCGACGAACCTGCCGACACGGCTCGACGGTATGCCGCGCTCCGGCGCCGCTGCCCCTGCCGATCCCGGCGCCGCCGTCTACTGGACGCACGGCAAGGCGACGCGGTGCATGGCAATCGATCGCTACGATACGGTGGCCGGCAACCTGGCGGCGATCGCGGCCACGCTCGAGCACATGCGCGCCATCGATCGCCACGGCGGCGCCGAGATCCTCGACCGCGCGTTCACCGGCTTCACGGCGCTGCCGCAGCCGGAGCAGTGGTGGCAGGTTCTCGGCGTAACGTCGAGGGCGAGCCGCGACGAGATTGACGCGGCCTATCGGCGGCTCGCGATGGAGCACCATCCGGACCGAGGGGGCAACGACTCTGAAATGGCCCGCATCAACGGCGCACGCGATCAAGGCTACGAGGCGACGGCGTGACCGTGCAGTACGTCTCCCCCACCGAGGCCCGCGCGCGTTTGAGCGTCTCACGGACGGTGTTCGAGTCGAGATTCCGCCCGCAACTGACTGAATATCGGTTCGGTGAGCGAACCATCCGCTATGACGCGCTTGAGCTCCAGCAGCTCGCGGCGGAAGCTATCGCTCCCCAAGAACAACAATCAGAGGGGCCCATGCTGTTTTCACGCCGGTCGGTGAAGGATGCGCTCGAGCACGCGTGGCGGTTGAAGTGGCGGGACTCAAAGGGCGCGAGGAAGAAGGCACAGCTCAAGAAGGTGTGCGAGGACGAGATCGGCGACACCCGGCTCGACAAGTTCGACTACAACGCCCTCGAGGAGTGGGTGCTCAAGATGCGCGACAAGGATCTCGCCGTCGCGACGATCAAGAGTAAAGTCTCGTGCGTGCTCTTTGCGTTGAAGCTGGTGCAGCCGAAGGGGTGGATCAAGGTCGTGCCGCAGCCACCGGAGATCGGCACCGCGGACGAGAAGCTGCGCTATCTGCTGGACGCCCCGGACGAGGAGGCCGCGCTTTTGAATGGCTGTGAGGAGGCCTTCGCGCAGTACGTGATCGCGGACGTCATGCGCCGCGTCATCATGTTCTTGTGCGACACCGGCGCTCGCGTCGGCGAGCTCGTGAAGGTCCGCGACGATTCGGTCTCGCAGCGCGGAGTGACGTTTCTCGATCGCAAGGCCGGCGACAGCCTGACGGTCCCTCTCACGAGTCGTGCTCGCGACGCGATCGAGTGGCTGCTAGTGAGCAGCTATTGGCAGAAGCGGGTCCGCGGCGCGCGGGAGGATGCGAAGCGCGCGAACTCGGCGCAGATGTGGGTGACTCACCGATTCGGTGAAGTGCGAGACAAAGCCGGATTGAAGGACGTGACCGCGCACACGCTCCGGCATACGTGCGCGTCCCGGCTCGTCCAGGCCGGCGTCGACATCTACAAGGTGCGCCAGTTCCTCGGGCACTCCTCGGTTCGCATGACCGAGCGCTATGCTCACCTCGCCCCGTCGTCGCTGAACTCAGCCGTCGCCGCCCTGCAGAATAGAGCGACGAAAAGCGACAACGTGGTGCCGTTCAAGAGGCCCGGAGACGATGCGTAGAGCACCGCATTCCATGCGGCAGGCGCCGCAAGCTGCTGAAAAGATTGGTGGAGCAGAGGAGGATCGAACTCCCGACCTCCGCATTGCGAATGCGATTCAGAAAACGGCCGAAGGCACTGAGCAGTCTCACAAAATACCGGAAGTCGGTGCGCGGCGCCGAAGTGCTTTTTTCTGGGTTTGGCCGCCTTCGAACGCTTTTGGTCTATCCGACGACTATATAAGGTGTCGCCTGCCGCCCCGACCGTCCCCTGTCGGGAGTGGAGTCTGATGTACCGCCCGCTCGTGTCGTGCGTTCATCGCGACAACTACGGCGGCTGTCGCGTCCACAAATATCCGTGGCTGCTGCGCTGGCTCGGTCGGCCAGCGTGCGTGTTCAACAATCCGATGCCGCCGCGCGACGGCGAGCGCACATGCGCGGAGCAATACTCCGGACACGTACCGAGAGCGCCGGGCAAACCGCCACCACCACCGTCACCACCAGACCCACCAAGGAGAAAGGCATGAACGAGCAGATGGTCGATAGCACGAGCGACGACCGCACCGTCAACAACGTCATGCGGCATCAATACCGCGTTCTCAGCGACGCGGAGAAAGCCAGCATGAAGGCAATCAAGGACAAAGGGCTCGAGCTCCACGAACTCGTCAAGTCGATCGGTACGAGCCGCGAGCTGTCGCTGGCCGCTACGAAGACCGAAGAAGCGGTCATGTGGGCGGTGAAGCACATCACGGGCTAGTCCGATGCGTAAGAGGCTCTTACGGGTTGTCTGGACCTGCAGCGACTACGTGCACCACGAGCACCGGTGGCGTTGGACGGCTTGGCTGTGCGGCAAGTGGCAACGTTTAGCGAAGGCGATCGGCCTGGCGATGCTCGTCGGGGGCTGCGCCGCCATCGATCGACCCGGCGAGCGCGCCGCCTTCATCGGCACCACGATCGCGATCGCCATCATCATCCACCAGCAAGACGACGACACCCTACCGGCGGACCAGCGGCGCCGGATCCCGGGCAATCCGTGCGCAGAGCGCCCGGAGGCGTGCTTCTGATGGTCGAGCACGACGAAGAGCTGATTACGTGCTGGTGCGGCGCGAAAGGTACATACGCGGAGCTGTTCGCCCCGCTCCCTTCGCGCTGTGGCGGCTCCGGCGTCATCGAGTGCGAGTGCGGCGGGGATCTATGCGTCTGCCACAACCACGGTGAGCAAGACTGCTTCGGCTGTCCCGACTGTGAGGGCGACGATGGCGAAGACTTCTATCCGGACGAGTAGAGGTAAGACAATGGCCGTTCCAATTCAAAGACCTCCGTTTCCATCTCGCGAGCTACTCGACTCCTGCACGCCCGAGGAGCGCTTCGAGCTGTGGAAACTGTGGGACGCCGCGTATGTCCGCTGTAACCCTGCCTACTTTCATTCGGACGGCACGCAGCGATCGTTCTGGAATGTGTTGTTTGGCAGTCGAAGGTAAACCATGTACCAGCAAGTTGAGTGCCCGACGTGCGGCCGGAAGGTCGCCAAGAAGCGCAACGGAACGTTCTATCCGCACTTCATGATACCGGGCAGCCTCGAGCGATACGCCGGCAATCGGTGCCCGTTGAGCAACAAAGCGCCGCCCCCTTCGGAGGACTCGCATGAGTAGCGATGCCGCAACTTGCTGGAGCACCGGGCACTACTGGGAGTGGGTGCCGTGGATGATGTTCGGCGAACTCGTGTACCGCTGGACGTGCGCCAAATGTGGCGAGTGTCGGAGGCCCACATGACCATTGCGGCCGAAGAAGTGCCGAAGGACATCGTTGCCGCTACCGCGCTCGGGCTGTGGGTCGTGCTCATGCGTGTCGAGCCCGGCAAGATGCCCGACGAGATGGGGCTGCGCACGATCGCGGCGAACGTGCTGAACGCGGCCAACTGGAAGCCGTCTCGGGAAGGCAGTGCCGATCAAACCTGAAAACCGCGGCCGCTACCCGGACAACTGGCGGGAGATCGTCGAGCTCGTGCGCGAGCGCTCCGGCGATCGCTGCGAAGGCTCGCCCGGGTTCTATCCCGACTGCCGTGCGGTCAACGGACTAGAGCATCCGGTGACAGACTCGATCGTCGTGCTCACCGTCGCACACCTCGACCACACGCCGGAGCACTGCGAGCTCGCAAACCTGCGGCACATGTGCCAGCGCTGCCACTTGACCTACGACGCCGAGCACCACGCGCAGAGCGCCTACATGACGCGGCGATGCCCTGCCACCGAGGATTGGATCGGCGAGCCATGACGCGCTTGGCCTACTACCGCGCCATGGCCCGGCGGTTCGCCGCCCTCGCCGCCCGCAACCGATGGATGCGGCGCGACATCTCGCACGAGCTCTGGGCCGAGCGAGCGCTGGCGGCGTTGATGATGATGCGGTGGCAATTGGCCGTTGAGGCTGAAACCAGCTCGCACCCGGTGGAATGACTAAAGGCCCTTGCCGTCGTCATCGCCCTTTTCGTAGTCCAGCGCCAATGCAAACGTCTCGCCATACTGTGGATGCAATCGGTCGATCTTCTCCATGAAGTCAGGCCAGTCGTCGCTGAGCTTCATCATCGTGACAACCGACCCAAGATGCTCGCGCAGTTTCGGATACCCCACGTTGGTGGTTAGAAGCTGAAAGAATCGATGCTTGTGCATCCCGCTTGTATCCCGGCGAGGTGTTAGACGCTTTAGCTCGGTCAGCACGCCAGGCGCCAATCTTTTGTAGATCACGTTATTCGTCAGAACTCCGAAGTACTGCGGGCGCTTAACCGTGTCCGTAGGAAACTTGAGTCCACGAAGTCGGAACATCTCCCGATAGAAATCAGCCGGGAAGGTCTGAACCCAGGGCTGCAACTCCTTGTCGATAAACGCCTCGAGGATCTTTGCAAGGGCGTCCTTGGCACGATCGCTTTGATAGCCAGTCGCTTCATCAACGAGGGCAATGATTCCGATCCGGGCAAAGCCACGAACCAGAATTTCGCAGCGGTCCGCTAGGTGCATTTGCTGTGGTTGAAGAGCTCCCTGCTGTCTTCTCGCTCGCAGAATCACGTCACAGATATCCGCGAGGATCGTAGCCTCGTAGCCGTAAACGCTTCGGCCGCCGCGCGGCGGGATGAATCTAATGGGCGTTTGGATGCGTACCGCCAAGTCTCCGATTTCTATGCCCTTTTGGCCTAAAGACTCTAGAAAAACCGCTAGGCGCTGCTCGCCGGTTCTTGCTGACCCACCAGACGACATCCCCACCCCCGTCTGCAGCCCGCTCTGCGACAGCACGCGCGTGCCGTCGGCAAGCACGTAGCACGGAAGCTGAATATCACCGATCGTCAATGGATGGTCAGCCGATTCATGCGTGGCGCGCCTAATCTCCCCGTTCCAACGGGCCAGGGCGCCACGTTTCGCGATCTCCGTGCGTTCCTCCGGTGACAAAGCCTCTGCGCGGGCGTGGCCGCCTTTCGCCTGTGCTGATTCGTCTGGTTCCATTGCAAGCACTCCAAGGATGTTGCTTGCAGTCTGACAGCAGAGCCAGGGTAGTGCAAGCATCAAACACGTTGTGCTTGCGTGCGCCTCGTCCTGAAGGAGGAAGCCGTCGCAGCTGGATAGCTCGAAAACGCTTGACTTGTAGGCCCATTGGGCCTACTATACTTCCAACGGCCGGCACTTCGCATGGCCAACTACCGGAGAAAACCGATGACCGACGACCAAATCATCCGCAAGGCCCTTCGCATTCTCGCCTCCCGCCTGCAAACGACTCACGGCTACCTGAGTTCGCCGGCGGACGCGGCGCACTACGCCGTCCTGAAGACGGCTAACCGCAAGTCCGAAGTGTTCGCGGTGCTGCTGCTGAACACGCGCCACCAGCTGATCGAATATCGCGAGCTGTTCCAAGGAACGATCGACGGAGCGACCGTCTATCCGCGCGAGGTTGTGCGGGCGGTTATCGAATCGAACGCGGCGGCGGTGGTGTTCATTCACAACCACCCGTCGGGCATCCCGGAGCCGAGCGAAGCGGATCGCGCGATCACGTCGAAGCTGCAACGGGCCCTAGCGCTGATCGAGGTTCGGGTGCTCGATCACGTGATCGTCGGCGGCACGCAAACGGTGAGCATGGCAGAACGAGGCTTGGTGTAAGGAGAAAGGTATGACCGAGGAACGAGGGATTTATAGAGTGGAGGGCCGAGTGGAGCCGCGTCGGGAGACGCGGCTACCGTTCGCGAGCTCGAGGTACCGGGCGCCGTCGAAGGACGAGTTTCGCTCGGTGACGCAGACGCTCGGTCTCACCGGATCGGTGGTCGGGCAGCTGCTGGGAGTAGATCCGCGGACGGTGCGAAAGTGGATCGGCGGCGAGCGCGAGATTCCCTATTCGGCGTGGAGGCTATTGCTGCTCCACGCGGGGCTCGCGATCGAGGACCCGGACGAGCCGGACGTCGAGCGGATCCGCGCGCACGCGCGCGACGACATCGCAGCGCAGAAGGTGGCGGACGGCGACGAGCGGTCCTGACTCAGCACCCCGCCTGATCCCTGAACGCCTCGCGATCCATACAGATGGAGTCGTCAGGCTGCGCCGAGCAGAGGCGGCCGATCGCCTCCTCAAGCGTGCGGCACAGCGTGTCCTTGTAGGGCCCGGGCTCGACGGCCGCCGCCTTGCCGACGACGTCGAGCACGAAGCCGCGCTCGTTCTCGGCGACGTGGCGGTGGTATTCGGTGATCGGCGTCGCCCAGTAGTACATGACGACAAGCGGAGTAGCAGCCGCGGCACTGCCGCCGGCGAAGCCTTTGATTAGCGCAATCGGGTCTATCATTTGTCGTCACCTCGGAGAGTTCGGACGAGCTTCGTCGCCAGCGCGTCGCGGTCACTCATCTGCTTGGACAGCGCCTCGAGCCGAGCGACGATGTCGGCTCGCGCCTCCCTGTGGTCGGACTTATTCTCCAGGCGTAGCGCCTCGATCTTGTCGTAGATGCGCTGGTGCGCGTTCTCGTCGTTTTCCTCGAGCGACGCGATGCGCGCGTTCAAGCTCCGATAAACGAGGCCGACGAGCGCGAGCACCACGGTCGACAGCCACTTCAGCGCTTCGCTGAGTACGTCGCCGGTCATCGCGTCTTTTCGTAGGTCCGGTACGCTCCAAGCCCGAGCAGCGCGAACAGCAGCGTAAGCAGCGTGTCGATCTCCAGCGACGGCGGCGGCATCCACGAGCAGATCGCGGAGCCCCACGCCAGCAGCGGCCGGAACACCATCTGATAGGCGAGCGCGGCGACGCAGACCCAGCCGGTCATCGGGCGCCAGCCACTCTTGAGCACGCTGTCGCTCGCCGCCTCGATCTGGTTTGTCTTCGACTGCTCGCTCGCGATCTGCTTGTCTCGATCGATCAGCGCGAGCTCGAGCTCGTGCGCCCGCTCGCCGATCGCCATGTTGAGGTCGTGCACGAGCTTGGCCGCCTCCGCCTTGTTCTCGATCCGGTTGCCGACGAGCTCCGCGATCTTGCCGCCGAGGCCTCCGCCGAGGAGCCCGCCGATCTTGTCGATGATGCTCATCGACTACTCCAGCTTCTTCAGTTGCCCAGGCGGCATCGGCTTCACGCCCTGCCCAGGAGGCGGCCAGTTGCGCGTGATGTTGATCGAGTTGCAGACGACGTTCGATGGGTCGCTCTCGTTGCCGAATACGTCCACGCTCGTCGCGTAGTAGTACCAGCCACCATTCCACAGGCTGCCGAACGTGACCGACGCGATGCCAGGTTCCACCGAGCCGATCTGCTCGAAGTCAGCAATGGCAGGAGACACGCCGCACACGGTCGTCGCCGTGCGCGCAGCGTAGACTCGCTGCTCAGCCAACACCATGAACGTGCCGTCGGTGTAGCTCGTGGCAGGCGTCCACGTCAGTATCGTCGCACCCGTGCCGGATGGTTGCGCCGACGCGATGAACGACGAGAGCAGCAGTAGACAAGCGAGGGCGAGGTTACGCATTGGGATTCCCCACGATGGTGAGACCAGATGGTGGACGTGGCAGCGCCGGTATGGTGACCGACACCGTCTCCGAGAACTCCGACTCCGCAGAGCCGACACGAACAGCAAACCGGAAGCAGTGCTTGCCGTACGGGCGGTCGACGCCGAGCGTGATTCCGGGACCGGGCAGGAAGTACTCTCCCAGCGTCAGCCCGAACGTCGGCTTGTCGTCGGCGCACGTGCCCCACTGAATCCGCGTCATCGTGATCGCCGACAACAGCAGCGGAGTACCGTCGGTGTACTCGCTCGGCATGATCCACTGCACGATGACGGTGTGGATGATCGGCGGGTACACCGCCCCGGTGCAGAACGCGAGCGCAACTAGAGTGACCGCGACTCTCGCGAGAAAGCCGCCGCGTAGGTTGGTCACTTGGTTACGCACGCGTTCAGCGCGCACTCGTTTGCGACGCGACCGGCCGCTGCGTCGGCCGCTGCTGCCTCAGCCTTGAGCTGCTCGACGCGCAGCTCGGCCATACGCTCTGCGTGCGCCCGTGCGGCTCGCATGTCCTCGATGCAGAGCTCGTCGCGCTCGAGCACGGCCGAGAGCTGGACCAGGCCGAACACCCAGCCCTGCCCGCGCTTGAGCCCCTTGCCCGGCACATAGCACTCCGGCGTCGCCCCGTACGGGATCGGCGCCTCGTTGCCGAACGCGAGGCCAAGCGAGTCGTAGTCGCTGCTCTCGTAGAGATTCGCGCTGCTCTGCCCGCCGCCTGATGCCGCGTTGATCGTCGGCGCGTTGACCGGGCTCACCGTCGTATTGATCGTCGGCGCCGGCAGGTTCTCGCTGGTCTTCGGTGTGGTCGGGAGGTGCTTCTTGCCATCGGTCTCCCCGGCCAGCACGCCGGAGGCGAACAGCACGACCAGCGCCGTCAGCGCTACGCACGCCAGCCAGTAGAATCCTTTGCTATTCAACCTCACGCCGCTACCTCCCACGGTTTGTATGCAGTCGAGCCAGCCTCACGCGACGCCGCCAGAAACACCCGGGCCGGCTCCGACTTGTTCGGCGCCAGCGACACGTGTATCCATGCGCCAAATTCATAGATCACCTTTGCTACGGGTAGCGAACGCGCGGCCGCGTGCACGATGTGCGCTGCGTCCTTGATCGTGTGGTCGAGCGCGATGAAGTCTGCCGCCATCCCGCGAAGGTGATCGGAGTTAGCCGAACCGCCGACGCCGATATTGACGGCCGCGGGCCGATAGCCGCTCGTGATGTACATCGGCCCGAGCACGTCGCGTAGCGGCTCGAGCACCTCGACGCACAGCGTCGCGAGATTGCCGATCACGCTCGCCGGCGGCGTCATGTCGATGCCGTGCCTGGCGGCGTACTCCGAGCGCGTGAACTCGTGGAGCCAAAAGTGATCGCTGAGGCGCGTGCTCATGTGCGCGGCTCATGGATGTGCGCTTCGCCGTCGTCGTCGTCGATCGCCGAGTCGATCGCGTTCAACTGCTTCGCCCAGAACCCCGCGACCTTGCCGCGCCACCCCTCGGTGCGGTAGTGCCGCTGCACCCGCGCGCTGAACGTTGGCTCTCGCAGTCGCGGCGGCTCGAAGAACATCAGCGAACCGAGCACGTAGTTGAAGAACACGATGTCGCCCAAGGTGGCGAGCACTCCGAGCGGCAGCAGGTTCACGCGCCAGAACAGGTTGAGCTTCGCCCGCGCGTTGATGCGCTTCGCGTTCATGATCGCGACGAACCCCCACACGGTGCCGAACCAGAGGACCAGCATCCACTTCAGCATCAAGCCTCTCCACAAACTGTTAGCTACGCCGCGGCAGATCCGGCGGAACGTGATAGGATCAGAACTCTCGAAATTGAGAAGACGTCACAGCGGATGAAGCTGTCCATGCTCCTGCTGCTAGCCGTGGCGCTGCCCGCCGCGGCCGAGTTCGCCGTCGTCGAAGAGACCGAGACGATGACGGTCTACCGCGAAGGCGATCAGTTGATCGTGCTCACGGACGGTACGCGCACCCTCCAACTGATGAAGGTAACGCTGTCACGGGCTCCCGATGCGCCGTGGATCACCTACATCTGGGACAAGGAAGCCCGCCGCCTCGGAGTCAAGGCGTACTACAGACGAACTCGATTGCTCGACGGCGAGCTCATATGCGAGAAGGTCGCGATACGGCCGCCGCCGGAGCATCACCAATACGTGCTCAAATTGATCGCGGCTGGTCCTTGTTAGGAGAGATCCGAACGCAGCGTCGCGATCTCGTCGTCGATCTGCTGTAGCCGCTGTTTCGCCGGGCCGTCCGGTAGCACGCTGATCAGCGCCTCTCGCACCGCTCGTGCCTGCTTCCACTCCACGGCATCGATCGCCTTGCGCGCCGCGCGCCTCCTGATCTCGCGCGCTGCTGCATCTTTCTTCAGCCGCCAGCGACGGTCGACCCACTCATGGTCTTCGCTCGGCTGCGGCGGCTGGTAGTCGATCACGGCGCCGGTGGCGAGCTCGACGCGCTGGGAGAGCGGATCGTAGTGACCCTCGACGGCGCCGGCCCCGGCCGGCGTATTGGATGCGAGCACCGAAGCATCCGGCCCAGAGAGCGTCTTGCCCAGGAGGCGCCCCGTCTCGAGGTCGTAGAAGTGCCAGTGTCTGTTCACCGCTTCACCAACAGGATCTGCAGCTTGATGGCGTAGAAGTCGACGCTGTGCGGCCCGGAGAGCACGCAGTCGAGGCCGACGTCGAGCGTGTGCTGGGAGAGCGTGAACTCGTGCGTGATCGCGTACGGATGCCTCGCCCCTCCCGCCTCGACTGGCAGGCTGTCGCCGTTGACGGTGGCGCTGTTCTGAGTTTTGAACAGGCGCACGTTCACGCCCGTGCCCCAGTCGACGCCGCCGACGGTTTCCTCCGCCTCGAACACGGCCGTCACGATCGCGACCCAGTTGCTGTCGGTCGGTGCCGGGATGCTGGTGTAGCTGATGACCGTGGTCATGCGATGTTGTTGACGTTCTGGCTGCTGTCGAACGCAGCGTAGTGAATCGTCGCCGCAGCCACGTCGATCTCCGGCGTGCCGACGGTGCCAAAGCGATTCGCCACGATCGAGCTGAAGGTCGCGGTGGCGGTGCCGGAGCCGTCGGGGACCATGCGCAGGTGCAGCTCGCCGAGGATGCGCACGCCGTCGTCGAGCGTGTAGGTGGTCGGCGTCCACAGCCGCACCGGGATCGTGTAGTAGGTGTCGTTGGTCAACATGAACGGTGTCACGTCGACGTCCACGTTGCCGAGCGAGGCGAGTGTGTCCGAGCGGTAGTAGCTCGCCCGCACCACGATCGAGGACACGTCGGAGTTCTTCTTGGCGCGCACCACGGCGAACACAACGTCGGCCGGGTCGGTCGGGAACTTGCGCCCGTTCTTCACGTCCTGCGTGACGCTCGCATTGTTCGTGAGCACGAGCGCGTTGGCCCCGCCCTCGCCGCCACCCGAGGAGATCGAAGCGCCGGCGCCGGCGACCGTGAGCCACGCCACCTCGAGCGCGAGACTGAAGTGCCCGTCCACCACCACGCCGATCGTCGGCAGCGGGATGCCCGGGTAGTCGATCACGCCAGCCGACGTGCGCGTGCCGTAGTCGCCCTCGATCGGATCGCTGTACGCGAGGCTGTCGTCTTCCTTCAGCACGAGCTCGACGCCGACGAGATCGACGTGCTTCAAGCCGATGCAACGAAACGTCTTGCTGCTCCAGCCGAGCTCGGCGATCGACACCGTGCCCCGGTCGCCGGGTGCGATGTTCAACCCGTTATAGCCGGTGGGAAACACGAGCACGCCCGAGCGCGATGCTTGCTCGAGCGCGCGAAAGGCGATGCGCTGCGCGAGGTATTCATTCGTCACCATGGACAGCTCTAGCTCTTTCCAGAGCGTGAGCCCGTCGTCGCGGTTCGCCTGCAGCGTGGGGTCCTCGACCGGAAGGTACGGCGATACCTTGTAGCCGCGATTCGCGTCGAGGTACTGCCCGCGCACCGCGTTATAGCGCTCGGTGCGTTCCGGTGCCGCGCGGTAGGTGATCGGCCCGACGAGGTGTGTCTCGTTCAGTGTGAAGCTCGAGGCACTCGGCCACATCCCGGCGGCCACGTGGAATTGCCCGTTGTAGTACCGCATCGTCCCGGCCATGGAGGAGAGCAGCTTCTCGAGGTTGTCGCGGTGCGTGTCGCCGCACGAGAGCACGCCGTTGCACGTGAACCGATCCTGAGTCGTAGCAACCGGCACCGCCACGTTCACGTCGCACTGGTCCGCCGCGACGGCAGCGGAATCGTAATCGATGCGCGCTGAGTCAAACTTCGCCCCCACAACCTGGTCGATCATGTAGTCGGCGACGCACAGCGCGGGGTTCGCGGACCAGGCCCACGTCGCCGGATCGTTGAGGCGGTGAGCTCCAGAGCCTGCGCCGTACGTCTCGCCGACGAACGTCGAATCGAGGCGCGGGTCGTAGACCTTATGGCCCTTGACGAGCGCGCTGATGTTATTCGGCGGCCCCTTGTCCCACGCCGCTTCCGCTCCGGCAAGCCGTTCCATGATCAGCCGCATGTAGGCGATGCCGCGCCCGCGATGGTTCGATGTCCACTCTGTGAAGAGCGAGTCGGTGGTCGCATCGGCCGTCTGCGTCGAGGTGCCGGTGTAGCCTTTGATGTAGAGCACGTTGCGGCCGCCGACCGGGCCAAAGCCGTGGCTGTTCGTGTCGGCGTTGACGCTGTAGTCGCCGCCGGTGTTCACGTCGGCGATCGGGATGAACTTGTCGTCGAGCCAGTAGCCCTGGAAGGAGTCGATCTCCCGCCCCGCGACAGCAATGATTGTGACCAGCTGGAAGTTGTCGGTGCCGGCCGCGTTCATGAAGACGAGCGGCCCGGAGACCACGGCCTGCCCATAGACGATCTTTCGCGGCTCTATCGTGCTGCGCACGAGGAGCTGCTGGCGCGCCATCCCGCCACCGCCCTCGCCCGGATCGCGGAGCTTCAGCGAGCGGTATGCGTTGTAGCTGACGAACCCTATCGTCGCCGCACCGATCGCGAGCGCGACCGCCGTCCCGCCGAGCGTCAGTCCGACGCCGGCGAGGATCTTGACACCGAGCGCTATCGCGAAGTTGGGCATGGCCAGAACTTCGTCGCGAGCGTCAGATCGACGGGCCACACACCGCCGTCTGTGCGCCGCACGTAGAACACCCGCCCGACCGCGACGCCGAGTCCCTTCTGACCCTGGAAGGCCGTCAGCACAATGTCGCCGTCCCGGCACTCACGCAGATCGTCGTGGGCCGGGCCGAGCACCGCCGACACGGCAGCCTCGAGCCCACCGCGGGCGACGAGCTCGCGCTTCGCCTCGGCCTCGGTGCCATAGACAATGCCTTCGAGCGGGTCCAGGCCGGTGCACTTCTCCACGAGCCCGGCGGCGAGCGTGGCGCAGTCGACCTTGCCCCACTCAAACGATTTACCGTTCTCGGCCTTCAGGTACTGGAGCACCTCGTCGCGCCTCATGGCTTCGGCCTGAAGACTTCGGCCGGGATCGGCAGGTTCGCGTGGCCGATCCTCACCGTCGTCATCCCGGCGTAGGAGTCGATCCCCCACGCCACCGACGCGTCGAGCATCTGGTCGAGCAAGTTGAAGAACAGGTCCCCGCTGTACTGCCCCTGGAGATCCTCGTCGGTGTACCTCGAGCCGTTCGCCTGATCGAAGAACCGTAGCTCGTTCTCAGACAGCAGCGCGAGTGCGTCCTCGCCGCCGAGCCGGATCGTGATGTGATCCATCGGTCCCGACCATCGATGCTGTGGGTCGGCCACGAGCACGCCGTTCTCGTCGAGCAGCCCGATGTACACGGTCGCCGGACGGTTGAACACCGACTCACCCTCGGCGATGGCGATCAGCTCCGCGTCGAGCGCGTTGAGCGTCATGGTGACGGCGTACGGCGAGAGGTCTAGGCCCTCCTCGAGATCTCCGATCTGCCCGAGCGCGCCGATGCCGGTCCACGTCTGGCTGCCCCAGGGGTAGGTGCCGACGCCGTTGTGCACATACTCTGTGCCGGCGTCGAACTCGAGCTTAACGAACACGAGCGGCCGCACATGCGGCGCCGCGATCGCCGTGAGGTTGCTGGCCGATAGACCGCGGCTCATGCCGCGATATCCTCGACACCCGTGAACTGCACCGACTGAAACCCGTCGCCGCTCACGCCCCATTGCACCGACGACTCGTCGAGCAGGAAACGACCGAGCGGATTCCGGACAATCACTGCGGCATTGTCGGCGGGTGACTCGCGCAAGATGGTCTCGAATTGCAGATACCCGCGCCCCCCAGCGTCGGAGTTTAGCGGCGCAATCACGCGCTTCAATTCACCATACGTCGGCGTGACGAATTCGACCCAGTCACCCGCGAGCAATAGCCCGCTAGTGCTGACTGGCAAGCCTTTCAGATAAACCGCCCCGCCCGTCTGCGATGTGCCGGTAGTTGCCGCGCTCGTCGTTTGCACGAGCCGAGTCGGCACACTAGATTGTGCGAGCGTGGCGCGCCACATGTAGAGACCCGCCGTCGCGCCGTCGCCGACGTAGACCACGTCGTTGTCTGCCTCGGCACCGACAACATAGCAACCGATCGAAGTATCAGCACTGCTCTTGTAGGCAACGATTGAAATCTGGTACCAGCCGTTGCCCAGCGATACCACGAAAACTCGAAGGTTAGAAAAACTTCCGGCGACCGATTGGAGACCTACCGCACCGGTTGATAAGTTAACGTAGGCGTTCGCAGTCGATCCGCTCAAGTTCATCTGTATACGGCACCACGTGCGAGCTCCAGCCTTCACAGCTACTGTGTAGGAATAATCCCCGACCGAGGAGCTAATCGTTACACCGGTTTGTCGCACCTGATGCTCGATATTGTTGACGCTTTCTATGAGTGAGTCAGCGGTCGTGGCTGCGTCCGGTGCCGTGGTCGCGTTCGCGCCTACAGTGCACTCCGTCTTTAACCACGAAGCATTATCGAACTCGTCGGACCGCACCAGCATGTTGACGCCGTTATCGACGAGCGCACAGCGCGCGAACGAGGTATAGGGAACCTCGCGATAAGCTCCCGCAATCGTGCCCGCCGCGCCGCTGTGGTCGATATATCCAGTACCGGTCGTCTGCAATACCACCGCATGCGCAGTCTTGAGAGTCGGCGACGAGCTATACGAAGTAACTGTGACAGAACCCGCCACGAAACTCGCGCCGTAGTTCGTTTCTCCAGGGGTGGCGAAGTGAGTCAGCACGCGCATCGCAAATGGCGCGTATTGCACTAACGTAGTTACAACCTGCCCCGCGTATACCACACTGCCTGCCCCGCCCGTCGTGCGCGTCAATCTGAGCACGCTATCGCTTGCAGTCAATGCGGTTGCAGCAGATGGACTCCACCCGGTCGTGCCGCTGGAGAAAGTATTGTTGCTGAGTAGCTCGCTCGCCGAGTACGAGCCGCGAATCGATTGCTCTGCGACCGGAGCCCAAAACCGATTAGCCCCGCCGCGCTGCTGATGGATGAACGCCCGCAGACGGCCGATCTCCGTCGCCTTCACCGAGTCCCAGTGCCACGTCACGGCGAGTCTCGCGCCCGTGCGCTCGAGCGTTCGCACGGTTCCGGATAGCGGCGATGAAAACCGGGCGACATTCGAGCGGAGCTCGTAGCTCATCCGCTGCGGCATCACGCCCAAGTAGTAGTCGGTCACGCGAATCGGCCTCGCCGCATCAACTCCGCGATCTCGGCCTTCAGCCGCCGGTTGTTCTCCGCCAGCGCCGAGCTGATCTCCCGTACGTCGGTCCCGCCACTGGCGTTGATGTTGTTGACCTGATTCACGGTCACACCACCGCCGCCGGCGAGCGCCGTCGACTTCTCGTGGCTCAAGATCCGGCCAGCCACGTCCGGCACAAAGAGCTCGGGGCCACCCTCACCGACCCATGAAGGTTGACCGACGGGCGGCCGTCCACCGCCAGCGAAGCCGAACAGACTCTTGAAGAACCCGCCTACCCCACCGCCACCGCCACCACCAATACCACTCAACGAGGACGCGAGGCCTTCCGCCAACGGACGCAGTAGCGTCAGCCGGATGATCATCTCCGCGAAATCCTTCGTCAGCCCGCGGAGGGCGCCCTTGATGTCGCCCGACAACAGCGCGTCGATGCCGCGACTCTCGAACGCCGAGGCGAAGGAGTCCGCGAACTCCTCCGCGCGTTCCTTCGCCCGTTTCAATTCCTCCTCGAGCTCCTCGGTGCCGATGCGCTTGACCTTGACCTCTATCGGCTGCAATAGCGTCTCCTGCAACCGCTGCACCGTCTCCGGATCGATCAGACCCTCGGCCAACAGCGCCTGCGCGTCACGCCACTGGACGACCTGCTTCTCGACGTCGGTCGCCATCGCCTCCGTGAGTTTTTGCGCCGCCTGTGCTTGCTCGATGAACGCGCCAAGCGCCGGCGACAACTCCTGACCTTTGCCGATCGCCTCGCGTTGCTGCTGTCGTAGCTTGTCCTCGAACTCGAGTTGCCCGATCAACGTCTCGAGCTCCGGCGATAGCTTCTGCCCTTTGCCGGTGGTCGCGCCGGACTCCTCGTCGTCTTCGCCGCCGGCGGCGCGGCGGTTCGGCGCCGGCGATTCGCTCAGCCGTTTTTCGAGCGGTTGCAGTTCCTTGAGCTCCGCCGCGTAGCTGGCGAGCATGTCCTTAAGCGTTTGGATCTGCTTAGCGCGCGCGTCGCCGGGAGCGCCGCCCGCCGACAGTTTGTCGATGTCCGTGGTTAGCCGGACGATCTCGTCGTTCAGGAAATCGATGCGCTTTGCGGCGTCCTCGCCGGCGGTCGGAAAGAGTAGCTGCCGCCACCAATACAGCGAGTCGATAATCGCGCCCTTGAAGGACACGCCGATCGTGTTGGACAGCGTGGCGAAAGCGTCGTTGATCTCGTCCGCCTTACGGACTTGATCGTCGGTGAACACGCCTTGCACAGCTTCCGCGAGCCGGTTGATCTCGCCGGCGCCCTGGCGCAACTGCTCCGCCATCTGCGAGCCGGCCGACTTGCCGAAGAACGCCGCCGAAATCGCGGACTGCTTCGCGGCGCTGTCGACCTTCACGAGCCCTTCCGCGACCGCGTCGAATAGCTGTTCGGCCGTGCGAATCTTGCCGCTCGCGATGTCGTGCTCGAGGCCGAGTGCTTTGATCGCCTCGGCGGCCGGGCCCGCACCAGTAGAGAGATACACGCCGAGGCGCGTATTCAGCGTCCGCAACGCCCCCTCGAATTCCTCCGCACCGACGCCGCCTTGCTTGAACACTTCGCGTAGCCGTTGGAATCGCTCCGCGCTGAAGTCGACCGCGCGCGAAATCTCGCCGATGGAGTCAGCGGCATCGAGCGCGGCTCCGGTAAACTGCACGATGCGCCGCACCGCTTCGATGCCGCCGAAAATCGACAGGCTCGCGCGTAGGGGCCCAAGCGATTTCGTGATCTGACTCTGCATGTTGGCGAACGCTGCTTGCGTTCGGCTCGCAAAGCCTTGGACCTGCTGCGAGGCGCGCTGCAGATCCGTGCGCAAGGCGCCCGTGCTTGCGGTGATCCGAAACTCTAGGTCTTCAATCTTCGCCATGGTGGTTCAACGTTTCCGAGGCTTCGAGCATGGCGACGACCTCGTGGGTTGTTGATTCCCAGAACTGTTGGGGGGTCCATTTGAATTGAACGCACACGAGCCCAGAGAGCTCGCGTCGGCTGGAAGTCACGGTCCCGGGGCGGCCAGCTCTTTTTTTTCCGGGTTTGCTCCGCCGAAGAGCGCGTTCACGATGAACTGCATCACCGGCTCAAAGCACGCGAACCGTTTCTCTGCGATGAGCTCGGCACATTGGTCGGCGTTCATCTGTTGCAGGAGCTTATCGTCTCGCTCCTTGCCCGCCGCCTTGGCGCCCTCGGCAACGATGACCGACATCTCCCGCAGCGTGAGGCCGACGCCGTGAGTCGGTGCGCCCCGATCGTGCAACGACTCCGCAAAACGCCGAGCTCGAGTAAACAGCTCGTCCAACGACACACCGAGACGCCGCTCGACGGCCACCTGCGCCTCATGGCTCGGGCGCATCGGATAGAGCTTGCCGCCGAGGGTGACACCGACCTCGCCCCGCTCCGGGTTGATCGTGTACTCCGTCACGCGCCCACGCCGTCAGTTGTTGCCGCAGCGGAAGCGGTGAGCTGGAATGCCCAGGTCGCGCCTTGCTGGTCGGTCATGCCACGGTTCAGGTTGCTGACGTACACCGGCCCTGCAAACACCAAGTCCGTCGAGCCAAATGGAGTGAACCTGACTTGCACATTGACCGCTGTCTGCGCGATGCGCATCGCATTCAGCCGCTCATATCCGTTCGGATCCGGCACGCGAACGAAACCGGATACCTGCGCTGTGAAGTCCGGCCGGCCCGGCGCGCGGATCTTCAGCGGGTCGCCTTTCGCCGTGACATCGATGAGATCTTGTGGCTGGTCTAGCGTCAGTTCGGTCTGACCGGCGACTGCGGTATATGCGCCCGAGCCATTGTCGACGAAGAGTTTGTATTCGTGACCTAATCTGTTAGCCATGGGTGCTGCTCCTTTAGGTCACTGCGCCGGCAGCTTGTACGCCGCTAACGTTGACTTGAAGTTTGAGGTTCGCGGCCGTGATGCCGATCGCCAGCGCGGTGATGAACTCCGAGCCGGCGATGTCATCCACCGGGATGATGCCGCCGGCCGTGCCGATCACATACGCCTTGCCGACCGCCGCGGTTCCGCCGATGTTCACCGTACCGCCCGGCCGGAGGATCTGAATCGGTTGCCCGATCGAGCCGCCGTTGAGAGCGATACCGACGAGAGTGGAGCCGACGCCCGAACCAACCGAAGTCGCATTCGTTGCGATCTGCACCGCGCCGTTGCTGTCGACGTAGACCGCCATGCCGGTCGTGATCGTCGCGCCTGCCAAGTAGCCGTTAACGACCTCGCCGTCTACGCGGAGGACGCTGCCCGGTGTTACCGTGATTGCTGCCATGATGGCTCCTAGTGGGTTGGTGTCATTGGGTTGTCGTAGGCCGTCGCGTAGCGGAACTCGTACGCGAGTTCCGCTGTCATGTACTCCTGACTGCCTTCGCTGCTGCGCTCGAAGCGGACCTCCGTCAGTCCGCCGTTGTTGGCCATACCGCCGAGCTCGAGGTCGAGCCCGGATTCGATCGCCGCGCAGTAGTCGTCGCAGTCGTTCTCCGCGAGCTCGCCGGCGGCGATGAACACCTTCACCACCACGACGATCGCGCGCTGATACATCTCGCCTTCCTTGACGAGGCTCTCGGCCTCGAGGTAGACCGAGATCAACGGCAGCGTGCGAAGAGCGAAGAACACGCTCCCATAGACGCGCTCGTTGATTCCGGGGATGTCGGCGGCTTTCAGGATCTCGACGACGCGCTCGCGTAAGCGCTGGCGATAGTGCGTCACAGCTCGCGCAGCCTGATCGGCGTCATGCCAGTTCCGTCCGGCTGGATGCCGGCGACGCCGTACACGACACCGCCACGCACGATCACGCTGCTGTCGTTGACGTGCGCGAGATCGGACGAACGCCCGAGGATCTGCGGCTCCGAGCTGTCGAGCACGTGCTCACCGAACGGCAATGGCGTGTGCGGGTCGACGAAAATGGCCCATACGTCGACCTCGTCGACGCGCACTTGCTCGCCGCCTGTCCCTCGGATGAGGGACAGGCGGTCGGCTTCGGACTCGAGCATCAGGTCGTGTACTTCGGGTGCGCCATCATCTGCGCGCCGATCAATGCTGGCCCAGTCACCAGCGTGTTTATCAGGCGGATGAAGCCACGCGTCGCGCCGGCGTTGACGGTGTACTTGCGGTCCGTGTTCGCGACGAGAGCCGTGTATGCGCCCTCGTTGGCCGCGATACTTGCCGTCCCCGTCCCCGCCGCGTCGGTCGCGTCCTGAATATCCGGCGTCAGAGAACCAGTGATTGCGCCAGGGTTGATGAGGAAAACGAGGTCGCCCTCGTATTTTCTAACGTCGATGTAGGTCGTGCTCGAACTGGCGAGCGCCGTGGTCGTTGCCGACTGAGACGTGACGAGCTTCACGAGCTCGCACGCTTGGCCTTGGTTGGCTAGCATGAAAATTACTCCTTACCTTTGGCTCGACGCGGCTTGTCGCTGGCCGGCTGTTCCGGTGCTGGCTCCTGCGGCGGCTCTGCCGGCGCAGCCACTGGCTCCGGCTCTGGCAGCAAGGCGCATTTGTTCGCCGCGTGCATCTCAAGAGCGAATACGCGCGGTAAGTCCACCTCACTGCCGACCGGGAGGATCTGCTTGCGGTGGTCCTGGAACTGGCGCAGCACCTTCACGCGAAGCGTGGCCGGCGGCGTGTTGGGTTTCTGAGCTTGCATTGATTTCTCCGACGGGTAGATGCCGCCGACCAACGCCGAGGTGTTCTCGATGGTGAGCGGCGGCATCTAGTGCCCCTTGCCGACTAGGTGATCGTCGTAGCGCGCGAGAACGCGAAGGGCCGGCGAACGCCGACGTCCATCGAGTAGATCGAGCGAACGCCGATGATTCCCGCCTGGAAGTTGGCGTACGGGTTGACCTCGATCTCGAGGACGCCCCACTCGCCGACCACGACCTCCTGCCAATCGCCAAAGATCATCGTCGCCGCCGTAAGCTGCGCCGACGTCATCGACGGGAAGTCGAACATCGAGCCGTTCCAGACGTTGCCTTTCCAGAGGCGCTCCGTACCCGTCGACGGCAGCTCCGGACGAACCATCAACAGCGCCGCAACTGGCGCAGTGGTGACGTACCCGCCGGCCATCGGCGTGACGTTGGCGGCAGCGACGTCGGTCTGGAACTCCAGAATGCCGGCCGCTGACAACGTCGTGCCGCTCACTGACCCGATGCCCGCAGTGCCGGAGATGCCGGTCGGCTGACCGCCAGCACCAGAGCCCTCGAGCACCGCGAGATCCACAGCGATCGCGACCACCTGTGCGAGATCGTCCGTCACGATGCCCTCAGCACCCGGAGACGATTGCAGCAGGAGTTGCCGGCTGATCTCGGTGTAAGCACCGACGGTCTTCGGCGTGAGCGCCATTTGCACGAACGTCTGTTGGCTCTCCGTGATAGTCGACGCTTCGTTCGCGAGCCACACGGCCGTCGCCGCCGCGCTCTGCCGCGGCACCGTGACGCTTCCCTGCAATCCCGAAAGCCGACGAGCACCCATGCGGAACGCAACCGACCGGTTGCGTAGCATCTCGATGAACCCGACATTCTCGGTCTCGACCAAGAAACCACCCGCGCCGGCCGTGGCTACCGTCAGATCGCGACGGCCGAATGCCGCCATCGCGAGCAAGCGCTGCATACGCTGCTCCGGCAACTCCATGCCGCGCTGCATCGCCTCGAACGGCACATAGAACCTATGTGCTTCAGCGACCTTGCCGAGCTTCTGGGCGACCGCCCGCGAGCACTCGAGCTCGAACCCGGCCTTACTCCAGTCGTTGTCCTTGCTGGCGGCGGCTAGAATTGCACGGCCCAAGCTGAAGCGCTGCGTCTCCTCCGAAGTCAGCCCGAGACGGCTCGCCGGCGTCGGGTTCGACTTGCCCCGCTCCTCGAGGATCTTCAGGATGTCATTCGACACCTGCTCGAGCGAGTAGCCCTGACGGACCCACGCATCGCGAACGTTATCCGCGATCTTGTTGGCCTTTGCGAGGTTCTCGATCGCGCGCTTGCGAGATCCCTCGAGGTCCAGCGCACTGCGCTGTTCGAGTTTCTCGCGAGCCTCGCGCTCTTGGCGCTCCATTTCGGCCTTCGAATCGGCGCTTGCGCCCGCCGTGGCGTTGACCGGTTCGGTCATGGCTTCGCTCCTCACGGCGGTTTGCGCCGGCTGTTGTGAAACATCGGGAGAGGCGCGGAGCATCCGCACCTCGAGTTCTTGGCCGAGAGCTCGGCCTACGCCGATGGTCGTGTCGGCGGGCACGCTAACGATGGAAAATTCAAAGGGCTCCCAATCGCGGGCCGTGTAGGTCTCTTCATCGACGTTTTCTTCGACGACGTGCAGGCGATAGCCAAGCGAGACGTTACGCAGTCCGCCTTCGACCATCTGACGAATTTCCTCAGCGCGATCGGTGCCGAAGAAGTGCGCGTCAACGACGAGTCGCTTGTTCTCGACGCGGGCCGAATCGATCATCCCGATCGGGTCGTCCCAGTTGTGGTTGAAGAGCAGCGGTGCAGAGCCCCGCTCTATACGATCCATGCGAATGGCGCCGGACTCATGCGATAGGATTTCTTTACCCCACCACCGCTCGACCGGCGTCTCGCTCGAAGCGGAAAACGTCAGCTGCGTCTTATCGCCGTCCTTGCGGATCGTGATCGACGTCGAGTCAATCGCGCGCTCAAGCGGCGTCAGCTTCTCGGGAAACGCTCGCGCAGCCGTTCCCCTCGGCGTTGCCGCCGATGCGTTTGCTGTCATGTATTGCTACCTCTGCAAATGAAGAACCCGCCGGTTGGCGGGTTCGTCGGTGGACTCGTCGTCCGGGTCTTGCTCGTCGTCGTCTGGCGGGTCGGTTGCGGGCTGCGGCGCCGGCTCCTTCGCTTTGTCGTTCGCCGGATCCGTGTCGAGCACCAGATCGGCCTCCTCGGCGAGCTCGCGCTCCTTCTTCCGCTGATCGAAGATTTCCTCGATGTCCGCGCCACTCTGGGAGACGACATCCTGCAGAGTCATAAAACCGCAGCGCACGGCATCCTTGAACGCCTGCACTTCTTTGGTCGGATCGACCCAGCCCCAGCCGCGCGGACGGAATCGCACGGCCTCGTACTTCCGACGATCGAGCGCCCAGGACTCTAGCGAGAACGTACTGAACGACCGAGACAGGACCGATTGCTGCAACCACTCGCGATGGATCGGTAGGCGGAACGAGCACAAGAACCACGCCTGAAACGCACGCCACACATCCCGATCGTCCAGCAACGCCAGCCGCGAGCTCGAATAGTTGCTCTGCGAGTAGTCGCCCGACATCGACGCGTAATTCACGCCCAGCCCTGAGGCGAAGTCGCGCAGCAGGTACCGCATGAACGGCTCTACCTGCGGGTTCGGCGAGCCAACCGCCGGGACGTTCATCTTCTCGCCCGGGTTCAATCGCTTCGCGACGCCCGGCTCGACGCTCATCTCGACGGAGCCGTCGCTCTGCGTCTCGCCGAACGAGGACGTATCGTCCGGTGTCTCAATCGTCCACGGAATCGAGGCCTGCGAGCGGGCGCGAGTGATCTCCGCCTCGACGTAACCAGCCGAGTTCCTGACGGTGCTAATCACCGCCGACATCCACGGCTCGCCGCGCGTCTGCGGCCAACGGTCACCCACCGCGAGGTGAATGATCTGACTGGCCGGAACACGCTCCACCATGTCTGGACGGTTGTAGGCGAAGCGAACCTCGCTCGGATGCCGCGACCGGACGTGATACGCGACCGGACGGTAGTACCCGTCCATCTCCACACCCATTCGGATTTCGTTGCCCGACTGGGGGGTGAGGTTCGTCGACATGAACTCATCCGCGATGCGCTCCGCTTCGATCAGCTCGAGCGCAAACGGGACGGACGAGGATCCGAACGGCCGATAGTGCTTGCGGACGAACACCTCGCCCGCCTCGAACACCTGCGCCATCAACGCTCGCTCGAGCAGCGAGAACGAGAACCGGCCGCCGGTATGGCAGGAGTCCGCGGCCGACCACTCACACCACACGGCCTCGATCTCGTCATTGACGCGCGAGTTCAATTCTTCGCGCGTCGTGTAGACCTGCCCCTGCATCCCGATGCCGGTGCCGATCACGTTGTTGACGACCAGCGCTTTCGAGCGCTTGGCGTAGCCAACATCACGACAGAGCGCGCGCGAACGTGACCGGAGTTGCGTCAGGCTGCTGGAAAGCTCCGAATCCGCGCTGGTGTTCGACGTCTGCCAGTCGCCGGTGAGCCGCGACGCTCGAGCAGCCGCGTACATACGCGATCCGTATTCCTTCCCACTCAGAGCGGCCCACGCGCGAGCGATCCTCTTTCCGACAACCGCCACCGGTTTGAACAGATTGCCGTCCAGGGTCAGGTTGATGCTAAGGCTGGCCATATCGAACCTTGATGTCGCGGCCGAGCCCTGCGGCGGACCCCTGCTCCTCGGCGCGAACCTCGCCGCGCAGCTCGTTGCGGAACTGCATCAGCTCGGAGATCGACCACCTCGAGATAGAGCGGCCGGCAATCGACATGGACTGCTGCGCCGTCGTCGCATTTCCCTCGAGGAACGTGTCGACTGCGTCGAGAGTTCGGCGCGCCCAGGATCGGTGATCGATCTTGACCGCCGACGCTGGATCCGCCTTGACCTCGCACCAGCCGGACTCGACCGTGGCAGGCGACGCACCATCTGTAACGCGAACCTGGACGTAGTACTGTCCCGCCTTGAGCGCGGCCGTCGTCGCCGCTGTTGCAGCAAACCGTTGCGCCGTACCGTTCGCCGTCGACGCAACGCTGAACGACTCGGACGCATTCTCGAAGTACGCCGTCGCGACCCACGTCGGGCGCGGGTAGTCGCCATAATCGGCGTCCCACTGCCACGCATCGCCGGCGATGAGCGTGTGAGGGGTGTTCACCGAGGCCCGCCTGAGCAGTACGTGCAAGTCTCATCGTGGCAGCCTGCTGCGTGCCGCGGATGGATCCAGATTCCCAGCACGGCGAGCACGGCGCCGAACACCACGAGCGCGATGGTTACCATTGCTTCACCCAATTCCTCGGCGGCGCTTTCGGCTGTCCGCTTTGCTTTGATCGTTGCTCGGCGCGGGACTTCTCTAGCCGCACCCGCTCTTCGATCGGCACCGCCCACTCCGGCGGCGCGTCCCATTTGATCGCCTCGGCCTTCAGCACGATGCACGCCGCCCGGTTGTAAGCGTGGAGATCGAAGGCCTCGTTCGGCGTATGCGCGTTCTCCCGCTCCCAGCCCTTCGCGCCCCGCGTCTCGGCCGTGAGCTCGTTGAAGTAGTCCTGATCGACCCAGTCCGGCAAATGCACGTAGCCCGGGCCCGGCACGATCCGCGCGAGATCGCCGGCGACGCCGTCCTTCAGCACGTTCACGTTCAGCAGCCAGACCGGCACGTCGCCACGGCCGGCCTTGCGATCTTTGCGAGCTCGAGCGTCCGGCCAGGTCTGGTGCACCCGTGGCGCATTCACGTTGCCAACGCCTTTCACCAGCATGAACCGCGAGCCGAAGCCCTTGGCGCGCATCACGCGCCAGAACTCGTAGGCCTTGTCCGTCACGCCCTCGCGGCCGCCGGAGTCGCACAGCGTGATCATCGGCGGCAGCGCGAGATCGCCGGCGCGGTAACGGCGCTCGATCACCTGCTCGATGAGCACGTTCCAGTCCTCGGCGTAGGACGCCGGATCGAGCCCAGCGAACCGTTCGCCCTCCGGTCGGTTACTGGACGAGAGGCTGAACCGCTCGATGAGCCACGACTCGAGCCCCACACCCCAGCCGTGCACCTGGACGACGAATCGGTGCGCCTGCACGTCGACGGCCGCGGTCAGGAACCGCACGCCCGCGGGCACCGTGCCGCGCTCCCACTGCTCGAGCCGGCTCACGAACTCCTCCGGCGTCCGCCGCTTGCCGGCGGCGCGCGGCAGGTAGGCCGCACCCTGGTCCGAGCTAGATGTCGTCTGCAGCGGCTTCTCATCGCCCGTTCGGACGTACGTGAGCACCGCCTGGAAGTACTGATAGAGCAAACCGTCCCAGCGCTGATAAGGCGCCGCGGCCCCACCGAGCCAGAAGCTCGCGTACGGCGTCTCGCGTCGATCGCCAGTGACCTCGCCGGCGGCGTTGATCTCCTGGCCCTCGTGCACCCAGCGGCCGCGGCGGTTCATCTCGCGCCGCTGCTCCATGTCGTGGAGCGCCCCACACTCCGGGCAGACCACGTGCGCAAAGCGCGCGGCCAGCGTCATCGGATCCTCGGCGACGACGAGCTTCTCGACCTCGTCATGCTCCGGCACGCCGAACACCGCGACACCGGGCCGCGGCTCCCAGTACTCCCCGCAATGCAGGCATGGCCAGTACCACCGGGCTCGCGTGCCGCGGTTGTAGAGCTCGAGGATCCCGAGCGCTGGCGGCGCCTCATGCGGCGATCGCGGCATCCACCGCGGATCGTCGTACGGATCGCCCGGCGAGCTCTCGGCTAGGCACTTGCCGCGGCTCATGTACGTCTGCACGCGCTTGTGGCCGAGGTCCCACATCGTGCCCTCGCCGCCGACGTTGTCGCGGTTCTCCGGCCGGTCGTAGTCCGTCATGAACACGTACTTGATGGTCTTGCCGGAGAGCTGGCTGATCGCCGGCCAGCCGAGCTTGAGCACCATGCCGGACCGAAAGAACTTGTCGAACGTGTTGTCGTCCTTCGCTCGAGGCGACAACCGCTCCGCGATCGCCGGGCTATGCCGGATCACGCGGTCCACTTCCATGCGCGAGAAGTCGCGGGCCGTGTCCTGCGACATCTGCGTGATCAGCGTGTCCCCGGGCGCGCACGTCACGATGTACGTCACGCCGGCGTGGATCAGGCTGAACGTCTTACCGGTCCGCTGCGGCCCGACGAAGATGATGCCGGTGTACTCGCGACCGCCGAGGAGATCGAGCGGCTCGACCATCATCGGCGCGAGCTCCCGCGACCAGGCACCCTTCTCGTTGCGCAGGTACGCTTCCGCCGCCTCGCTCGGCTTCATTCGCCGCGGCGGCCGGACGAGCTCGGCGACGCCGCGCGTCACCTCGCGCGCTCGAGCGAACGGTGCGTCGAGCACCTAGTTGAAGGCTGCCAAGGCGGTCATGCGGTCTGGCCGTCTTGAACGCCTTGCTCCGCGAGCAGCCACTCCCAGCCCTTGCCGTGTCGACGCGCGACGATGCCGAGCTTCGCCTTCGCACGCCGCAGCGACGTCTCCGACAGATGCCGTGCCGCGGCCTCGGCGATGAGCTCCGCCGCGAGCCGCGGGCCGGCCTGCAGCGCCTCAGTGAGATAGCTCCCGGCAACGTCCAGGGCGCCACCCGATGGCGCCACGCGCTTCGAAGCTGCGGGCTGCCGCGGCGACTGCTCGTTTGGCGCCGGCTGCTGGGCGGCCTCCTCTGGCGTCGCTTCCGACAGCCGTGAGTGGAGTTCCTCCCGGCACCGATCGAGCAACTGCTCGAGGCGCGACAGCTGCGCCGGCGTCGCGCCACAGTCGCGCTCGATGATGTCCGGCATCGTGTCGAACAGCTCGGCGATGATCTTGAGTAGCGCCGCTTCCTCGAGCTCGACCTCGAGCCGCGGGATGAGCTCGCCGCGGTTCTCCTGCAGCTTCAGCCGATCGAGCTCTGCCTGATACCACGCGCGCCGGTTGAACGGCGACAGCGTCTCCGGATCCACCACCTGGCCGGACAGCGCCCAGGCGCGAAACACCTCCGCCAGCCGATAGATCTTGTGGCCGGCCCGCTCCGCCGTTGGATCGACACCGGCATCGAGCAGCCGGCGCCGCAGCGTTTCTCGATCCGTGCCGAATGCGCGTGCAAACGCGCTGAGCGATGCGACGACGTCGCTCTCGCCGAGGTTCGATACCGTGGCCCCGGGCAGCATCTCGCCCTGGCCATCGAGTTCAGA
>Ga0137334_1000026_pt1 | contig 41212 bp, 63 predicted proteins | sample EasRivERMLT262_2_FD_104776 | JGI IMG/M metagenome (GOLD analysis project Ga0137334, IMG submission 104776) | Soil microbial communities from meander-bound floodplain in the East River, Colorado, USA - East River MetaG ERMLT262_2 | ecosystem: Environmental > Terrestrial > Soil > Floodplain ...
CACGTTGCGAACGCGCTCCGGGCCTACGGCCGGTTCGTGTCGTGGGAGCCCGGGGGAAACGGCGTCCTCCTGCGGCCGGCCGGCCGGAATAAGAAGAAAATGATCGAATCCGCGCTGGCGTGGCCGCTGAACAACGGGAAAATGTTCTACTCGGACGCTTGCCCGTCCAATTACATCGACCGGATCCTCATGGAGATGCGGAATTTCCCCGTTTGGCACGATGACGGAATCAATATGTTCGCCTACCTGTACGACATTCTCCGCGATTTCTTCTTCGGAATGGTCGAGGAAGCCTCGGAAGCGGAGAAGCGGAAGCGGTATCAACCGAAGCCGGCCGTTCGCGGCTGGATGAGTATGTAGGGGGTCCCGTGGCCGAAACCGACACCGAAGGTCAGAACTCGAAAACCCCGAACGAGCGTATCGGGGTCTACAAGGGCTGGCACAGGGAAGCGAAAGAGCTCTCCGTCGATTGGAGAAACGACTCGAGCGAGGATGGCCGGTTCTACCACGGTGGCAAGGGCCAATGGAAAGACGCGGATATAAAAACCCTCGAGGCAGAGGGCCGGCCGGTGTTCTCCATCAACCGGGTCAAGCCCACGATCGACTTGCAGAAGGGAATCGAGATCCGCAGCCGGACCGATATCTCCGCGCGCCCCCGGGGCGCCAAGGACGGGGGCACGGCAGACGCGATCACTTCCGGCTTCAAGTATGTCCAGGATCAAAATAACGCAGACCACAAGATTTCAGACGTTTTCTTCGACGGGCTGAAAGCCGGCATCGGATGGGTCGAGATTTGCGAGAACGAGGATCCGATGGAGGAAGAAGTAGCCGTCAACTATTGCGATTGGAGAAAGGTCGGTTGGGATCCCCTCGCCCGGGACCTTCTGTTCGACGATGCCCGGTTCATGTTCAAGGAAAGATGGGTAGACCTCGAGGTTGCGAAGAAGAAATGGCCCGAAAAAGCCGACGAGCTTGCGACGGGCATCGAGGAATTGAAGGGAGAAGGCGGGAGCACACACGTTCAGGTGAAACCCGATCAGTACAAGTCCGGGGAATCGGTGCAGTATGTCGATTCCCACCGGAAACGGGTCCTCATCGTGCAGATGTATTTCAAGAAGCCCACGGACGCCGTGTTCCTGAAACTGAAAGACGGCATGGTGAAGGAGATAGACCCCCAGGTTCTCCTGGCGAATCCTTCGATCGTCGCGTCCTCGTTCATCATCAAGGTCATCAGGAAGCCCGTGGACAAGATTTGGAGATGCATCTTCTCGGGGGAAACCGTCCTCGAGGAAGAAGCTCCCATCCTGGCCAAGCACAACCGCTACCCGCTTATCCCGTTCGTTTGCTATGTGGACGAGGACGGGAATCCGTACGGGATGATCCGGAACATGAAGGACCCGCAGCGGGAAATCAACAAGAACCGATCGCAATACTCCCATATCATCACCACCCGCCGCGTGTTCTTCGAGACGGGGGCGTTGAAAGACCCCCTCGGGGCACAGAAACAGATCAGCCGCCCGGATGCGTGGATCGAGCTCAACCCCGGCGCCCTGAACATGAAGAAATTTCAGTTCCAGCAGGATACCGCCGTGGCCGCGGAGCATTTCAAGATCATGCAGGAGGCGAAGCAGGAGCTCCAAGAAGTCTCGGGCTCGGTCGAGGAACAGATGGGACAGCAGACGAACGCGCGGTCCGGCGTGGCCATCGAGGCGCGCCAGCGCCAGGGAGCGACCGTCAACACGGAGCCCTTCGACAATCTCCGTCTGATGAAGCGGCGCATGGGAGAGCTTATTCTCTCGGAAATGCGCCGTCTTTGGACGTACGAGAAGATGATCCGGATCACCGACGATCAGACCGGCGCGGATAAATTCGTCACGTTCAACCAGGGCGGGACGAATATGCTCTCGCAAGGCCGGTACGATATCGTCGTGTCCGATCACCCGGAGACGGACACCACCAGGAATTGGATGAGCCGGACCCTGATGGACTTCGCCTCGAAGATGAGCCCGGATGTTGCCTTGCCCGTCATGCAAGTGGCCTTCGAGATGGCCGATATCCCGAACAAGGAGAAGGTCCTCGAGAGGCTGGCCCAGGCCGCGGCGAAGCAGGACGAGCTGACGCAACAGAAGATCCTTGCCGATGCGATCAACAAGACGAAGCCCCCCGCGGCGCCGGCAGCTCCCGCGAAGGAAGAACCGAAACCGATGGGCCCCGCGCAGCCCGGGATCACCCCGGAGGAAGCCCTGGACAAGATCCTCGCCGGCGAAACATGGGGAGGGGTCACACAGATCAAGGATTCCACCGTCGAGAAAGCCGCTGAATTTCTGAAAGCTCCAAAGCCGCCTGCCGATGGCGTAAAACCGGCCTCGCCTCCCAAGGCGTAAAAAGGGGGAATCATGGGTGCAGATCAAGCAGAACTGTTCGAGGAAAGAGAGTACACGGAAGCGGAGCTCACCGGCGAAACCGTGCCGGATCCTCCCCCGGCCGACCCCGCAGCCCCTCCGGTGCCCCCGGACCCGGGCGCGGCCAACCCGGGAAAGCCGGCTGAACCGGCAGCGGAACCGGGGAAAGAACCGCCTCCCCCGGAAACACCCGCGGCGAAGAAAGAGGATCGGGTTGTGCCGTACGCGGCGCTGCATGAGGAACGCCTTGCTCGGCAGCGGTCCGATGCGGAAAACAAAGCCCTGAAAGCGAAGCTTGCCGAAACGCCGGCGAAGGAACCAAACGTCCTCGAGGATCCGGAGGGCGCCTTTCGGGCTCTCCAAGAAAGGGTCGAGACGCTGCAACAGGAACTCCTGAGCCGGGATATGGAAACGAGGATCAAGGCCGAAGTTCCGGATTTCTTCGATCAGGCTCCCGTCATGGAGAAGCTGCTCCAGGACGAAGGGATGTCGGAGGATGCCATCCGGTCCATGATCGGATCCGTCGGGGTCGAGGCACCTACGCTGTTCAAGGTTCTCTCGAAGCTCACGAAAAGCCCCGATCCGGCAGCTTTGAGGACGCAGCTCACCGCGGAGCTCACGCCGGCGATCACGGCCCAGGTAACGAGGAACCTCATGGAGAAGTTCAAGATCGTCGATTCCGGGACGAACCTGGACAGGCTCCCCGGGGCCCCCGCTGACGGGAAGATCATCGTCGATGGAGAGAAGGAATTCGCAAAGCTTTCCCCCGAAATGCAGGAAAAGTGGCTGCGCGGGGAATAAAAACCAAGGAGTAACCGAACCATGGCCGAAACAGAATTTGGAGTAAACCACGCATTAGCCGTGAAGCGTTGGAGCACTTCGCTTGCCCACGAAGCGGAGAAAAGGCAGTATTTCGCCAAGTTCATCGGATCCGTCATCACCAAGCTCACCGACCTCGAGAAGAAAGTCGGAGACAAGATCACCCACGGTCTGCGCATGAAGCTCCGGGGCGCCGGCGTCACGGGGGACGCGACCCTCGAGGGGAACGAGGAAGCCCTGACGTACTACGACGATGCGGTTCTCATCGACCAGCTTCGTCACGCGGTCCGGTCGAAGGGCAAGGCATCGGAAATGCGGGTCCCGTACAGCACCCGCAAGGAAGGCCGGGACGCGCTGGCGACCTGGTGGGCCGAACGGTTCGACGAGCTCATTTTCGTCTACCTGTCCGGCGCCCGTGGCGTGGACTCCACCCTCACCCTCCCGCTGACCTTCACGGGATTCGCGGGGAACGCCCTGAACGCTCCGGACTCGGCGCACCTGCAGTTCGCCAACGGGTTGGCGAAGGCGACGATCACCACGGCCGATATCCTCACCCTCGGGGAGATCGACCGGCTGGTGGAGAAGGCCGAAACCGTCGATCCGATGATTCAGCCCATCATGATCGACGGCGAGAAGCACTACGTCCTTCTGGTACATCCGTACCAGGCGACCGACCTCCGGACCAACACTTCGGCGGGTCAATGGCAGGACATCCAGAAGGCGGCAGGGGCGCGCGGCGCGTCGAATCCGATCTTCAAGGGGTCCCTCGGGATGTACAACAACGTCATCATGCACTCCCACCGGAACGTGGTCCGGTTCAGCGACTACGGCTCCGGCACGAACCTCCCCGCGGCCCGGGCCCTGTTCCTCGGTGAACAGGCCGGCGCGATCGCCTTCGGGAACGGCGGCGGGGATACCGTCTCTCGGTACTCCTGGGTCGAGGAACTGTTCGACTACAAGAACAAGCTCGGCGTCTCGGCCGGGTCGATCTTCGGCATCAAGAAGTCCGTTTTCAACTCGGCCGACTTCGGCGTGATCGCGTTGGACACCTACGCGATCGCCCATTAACGGAGGGGGGACACCATGGCGTCTACCTTCCAGAGTGACAATGTAAAAAACGGCAAGCCGGCACGGACCGGGCTTGCGGCCGGATCCGTCTCCGGTCAATACACCTTCCTCGCGGCCCTTGTGGATGAGGATATCATCCAGATGGTCAAGATCCCCGCGGGGGCAACCGTCACCGATTGGGTCCTCGATATCCCGGCGACCGGCCTCGACACCGGGACCGCGATCGTGTGGGCTCTCGGGGATGGGACAACGGAAGCCCGTTACGTCACGGGCGCCGTGCAGGGGCGGTCCTCGGCCGGCGCGCTTGTCCGTCCGGGTTCCACGGGCTCCGTTGTGGGGTCCTCGCAGTTCAAGTACACCGCGGAGGACACCATCGACTTCAAGGTGAAAACCGCGCCGACCACCGGGGTTGCCGAAGGCATCCTCAAGCTCACCGTTTTCTACACGATGGATCCGTAGGGGGGGGGCGCTATGGCGACAACCTTCTATTCGGCTCCGTGCGCGGTAGGAAGTGGCATCCAACCCCGGGCGAAGCTCAATTACGAGACGGTTTCGGCCGTCTACGCCCTGACCGCGGCGCTCGAGCTCGATGACCTGATCCACATGGTCAAGATCCCGGCCGGCGCGACCCTCCTGGACGTTATCCTCGACGTTCCGGACCTCGACAGCGACGGATCCCCGGCGATCACCTTGAGCGTCGGGTATACGGGGGCGCTCGAGGCTTTCATCAGCCAATCCACGGTCGGACAGGCGGGGGGGATTGTCCGTCTCTCCGTCCCTGGGGGATCGCAAAAGCTGTTCGCGGCCGCGGATACGATCCAAGTTTCCGCGACGGCGGCGCCGGCGACCGGGGCAACCGAAGGCACGATCAAGCTCACCGCGCTCTACACCATGGACCCGTAGGCCGGCAACCAACCTGACGGGGAGGGGGATCATCCCCTCCCCACCTTGAAACGAGGGACCCATGAGAAAAGCGATTGTCTTTGCAATTCTGATGCTGTTTCTGATGGCGGCGCCGGCGCTGGCCGTCACGTTCACGGCCGTCGGGACGGAACACCAGGGCCCGTTCACGGCAATCACGGGCGTTGACAATTCCGTACTCTATGTTGTGACCTCGACCGGAAAGCTCTATTCACAGGCGATCGCCACGGGGGCGCTCACCCTGCTTGCGACCATCCCGGGGGAAAAGATCACGGCAATCGTCTATCCCGCCTCCGGAACGTACACCTACATTGGGACCGCAAGCGGGAGGATCTACCGGCATACGATCTCCGGGAACGCCATTTCCAAGACCACCCTTGCAGCCTGTACCACCCCGGGAGCCGGGATCGCGGCGATGAAATGGGACGCGACTCTTACGACAATCTGGCTCATCACGAACAAAGGGAAAACGTATTTCTGCACTCCATAGCCTTCGGAACACCACGCGCGGGGCCGGGAGGGATCGCGCGATCCTTCCCGGCCATGAAAAGGGGTGGGCATGAATTACGCGGAACTGTCACAAGCGATTTCCGAATGGTCGAGCAAGGATTCGATCGACAAGGTGATGCCGACGATCATCCGATTCGGCCAAAGGGATCTCGAGGACAATCTACGGATTCGAGCGATGGAGTATCACCCGACAACCGCATCGGTGACAGCGGGTTCCAGCTACCTCGCCCTACCCGCGGATTTCCTCGAGATGATTTATGCACAGATTATTTTCCAGAATGTGAAGTATCCCCTCGATGTTCGCGTGGCCCCTCGGGACCACAACGAGGCTTTCCAGAGCACGACGGACACGGGGATGCCCGAAGTTTGTACCCTCCTGGGGGATAATCTGTACTTCGACGTTCTGACGGATCAAGCCTACACCCGCGATTGGGCCTACTACCGTCGCCTTCCCGTGCTGACCAAAGACACGACTGTTCCCGTCGGGGGCTCGGCTCCCAACTCGAATTGGTGGAGCGAGAATGCGGAGGAAGCGTTTCTGATGTCGTGCCTGAACAAGCTCTCCCTGTACGTTCCAGGGATCCCGGATGGAGACAAGAAAAAATGGGCCGAAGCGGCGCTTACGACCAAGCAAGCCCTGAAAACCCGTGAAGCTCTTGAAAAAACCGGTGGGACCACGCTCCGATCGGCAAATTGGAAATAGGGGGAAGAAAATGAGAGACAGATTCCTATTCGTTTTCATCGTGGCTTGTTTCATGGCGCTCGGGTTCATCGTGGCGCCGGCCTTCGGGTTCGACTCCTATCGGCAATCGGCAACCCTGACGGGGGGCGCGGTCGCGGATAATACGACCGTGACTTTCACCCTTCGCGCCGGCGTCCCAAAGGCGATGTACCTATACGTTCCGACGATCGACTCCGCGGCGATCGCCTTGAGTTGCAGCGTGGACGGAACGGCCTTCGGCACCATGGCCACGAATTACAGCGCAACGGCGCTCATTGATTTCACCTACGCGGCCACGACGGGCGGGAAGGTTCTGAAACTTCCGGACATATCCGCTTGCCGGAAGCTGAAAATCACGGCCGGCGCAGCGCAAGGCTCGAATCGAACCTTCATCCTTTTCGGTAACTGACGGGGGTTTTCGTTGGCGATTGATCTTACCAAGGAATCTTCTGTGGCGAACGGCAGCGGTAATACGACCACGCTCAATGTGCCGGCGAACACGGTGGACGGAGATTTCCTTCTGGCGTGGATCTATGTCCAAAGCAACACCGACAATCACGCCTCGGCGAATGGATTTACAAGAATCGTGAATCAACTCAACGCAACCGGGAATATATCCAGGGCTTCTCTTTGGTGGAAAAGGGCATTAGGAGAGGGCGCAACCGTTGTATTCACTCATGGGAACTCGACTCGCTCCGGTTGTATTAAGCGATTCCCGGGAGTGATCGCAACGGGGAATCCCCTGGATGCCTCGATTTCGCTGAACTCGGTGGAGCTTGGCCAGGTAGTCACTTGTGCTTCCATATCGACAGGAAGTAGCAATTCGGCCGTTGTTTTGGTTGGAGCTCGGGTCGCGGCTCCGACATGGACACTTGAAACATTAACCGCCAGGATTAAACAGGACGGCGTAAATGGCGGGGCCTCAATGTTTGCCGACATTCAGGCGGCGGCGGGGGCCACGGGGGTTCATACAGCAAAAAACGGAACGACGAATCATTATCTGCACGGGGCTTTGATCGCCCTCAAGCCTCTCGTAGAAGAAACAACCTATATGCCTGACAAGTGGTGGAGAAACACCGAACAGCCCCCGGCCTTTTTGCACAAGAATCGGATCGTGGGCTACTAAACCCGGGAGGGAAAGACCATGGCTCGAAGCTACGGGATCCAGAACACGGCAGCAATCGCAAGCGCCTCGTTTCCGCAGTTGTGCATCTTCATGGCGACGGCCGCGGGGGTCCGTGCCAAGATTTACGAATTCCTCATCAGTTCCTCTGCAACCCCGGCCGACAACGCCTCGCGGTTCTCGATCGACCGGCAAACGACAGCGGCGCCCACGGGGGGATCGGCTCCGACGATCGCTCCGCTGGAATTCGCGGATCCCGCGGCCCTCGTCTCGGCATACCAGGCGGCGACGGGCGGCTGCACGATGAGCACGGTTCTCATGCTCGTCGCGGTCAACCTCCGGGCGACCTTCCGGTGGGTAGCAGCGCCGACGAAGGAATTCGTCATCCCGAACACGCAGTACGCCGGCATGGGGATCCGATCGGCGGCGCAGACGGGCGCGTACAACGTCGATACCTCTCTCTATTGGGAGGAATGATGTTCAACGCGACCGCGCGGAAGCCGGCCGGCAACGTCCTCATCACCGAACCGGGGGCGCCGGCCAGGGAATTCGACACTCTCCAATGCGTCCATTGCGGAGGCCATTGGCAAGTGATCCCCGGGTCGGGGATCCTCCGGGGCTTCTGCACCCGCTGTCACGGGCCGTTCTGTGGGCCTCAATGCGCGACCTGTCTCCCGCATGAGAAGTGGCTCGATCAGATGGAACGCCAAGGAGCGAAACGGCCGTAATGCCTCTCCAATGGCAATATCAGATTCGCGCGGAGCTTCTGCCGGCCGACAAGCTAACCGGCGATTGGGACGAGCGAACAGATCCAGGGAAGTGGGGCCCGATCCTCCCCGCCGTCTATTTCCCGGATATCCGGTTCCGGAAGGCCCTCCTGCCGGCGATCCGGACGCACATCAGCACGGCGGCGCCGCTTTCGGAAATGGTTTGGAAGTTCACGATGGACAAGTGGGCTCCAAAACTGCCTGACATTCAGTTCCGGGCGAGATATCTCTCGAAGGCGATTCAGCCGAACATCTCGACGGAGCCCCGAATGGCTGCATCCGTAAATCACGGGTGGGGGTGGAATGAAACCGTGGACCCGGAGAAATATGGCCCATACCTCCCGGCGCGCCGATACGAGAGGGCCTACCTGACGGCCGCGGTTCTCTCATATCCAACGTACACGGAGGAAATCTGGCGATACGGTGGACGGGCATCCCTGACGTTCATCATGGAAAAAACAAAGACTCGATTCTGATGGGGGAGCGGAAATGAAAAAGATATTTGGTTTCCTTGCAATTCTCGTCACGATCGCGGCGGTTGCCTTCGCCGTTCCCCTGACTCCCGGACTCGGGATCGCGCCCGGGCCCGTCCGTCAGCTCACGACTTGGCACTCCTTCGGGGGGTTCCAGCTCTCATCTACGACCATCACGATCGGCTCGAGTGGGACCTGGTATCCGATCCATAACGCCACGGACAATCTGTGGGTCGCCATCAACGGAGACGGGGTTTCCGTAACGAACGACAATCTTGTGTTCGCCAACAAAGGCGACTACATGGGGCACATGACGATCTCGATTTCCGGGACCAGCGGCGACGATATTTTCGTCCGGGCCTTCAACGTCACCGACAACGTGGCTTCGGGCTACACGATCGGAGTCACCACCACGGGGGCATCAAATTTTCAGGGGCTTTCCCTTCCCCTGCACTTACAAGCAGACGCGGCGAACAAAACCTTTCGATTCGAGGTTATGAACAACACCGCGGGGCGAAACATCACCGCGCGGAGCTCGGTGTATTTCATTTTCTATCTCCACGATTAGGGAGCGGCCATGATTGCTTTCGTCCGGTACACCACGGGGCTCGGGGATGCGGCACTCTACGCGAGGATCCGGAACGCCACGGGGCAGTTTTGGGATTTCGTCGCGCTCTCCTGGGGCGTCATCGGAACGGATTGCAAGGCTTTCCTCGCGGAGTATGCCGACTCGGATCCGGCGACCTCCTATTTCGCCGCGGAGATCGTCGTGCCATTCAACGGCGTCTTTTGCATCGAGATCGTGGTCGATTCGACGAGCCTTGTCATCGGGTACGAGTCCACGAAGGACGCCGCGGCCGACGTTCCGGAGACGGGGCTTGTAGTGGCCGACGCAAGCAATTCGATCATCAGCTTCAAGACCGATCTCCCCTCCACCACGGACAATTACTGTTCGGGGTCTTTCGTGAAGTTCATCGCCGGCGCGCTCATCAATCAGGTCAAGAAGATCGCCACACCCGGGTACGGGGGAACGTCGAAGCTGATGCTCGTAACTTCCGGGTTCACGGAGATCCCAACGGCAGGGGATCGGTTCATCATCATCAATCAGTAGGGGGGGCGAAATGACGATCATCGCGGCGAATTTGGCATTCTACCTGACCGGAGGGGCCGGGAACGCGCTCCCCGCCGCGTCCCTCGGGGGAGTGATCTCGAATACCGCCTTCACCGACAACACCCTCCAAAACCTGTTCGCCAACGTCACGCCGGCCGAAGCTCTCGCGGGAAGCGTGAAGTACCGGGCCCTGTCGTTCAAGAACCTCGCCGCGGAGACGGCGTACGGGGCCATAATTTATCTCTCCCAGGAAACGAGCTCGGCCGATACGACCGTGGCGATCGCCTTCGATTCTACCGGGACGCAGAGCGTAGCCGACGAGGACACGGCGCCGGCCGGCCTATCCTTCTCGACGCCCCTCTCCCTGGCCGCAGGGATCGCCCTGGGCGATATCGCCGCCTCGGGGGTGGCACGGATATGGTTCCGGCGCACGGTAACGGCAGGGGCGGCTGTGGCGTCCGACACGGGCAAGTTTACCGCCGTGGTGGGATCGGCGCCGTAGCATGAGCTTCTATATCCTTCGAGACGAGTATTCCATCTCGGTCGAAAAGACCGCGAAATGGAATCTTTTCGAGGGAGTGTCGAAGGAATTTATCTTCAAGTACAGCGTTTTCCTCCGGGTGCTCAAGGAATTCACGGCTTCTTGGTATATTCTCGTATACGTCACGAAGGAATTCACGTTTCTTTGGGATGTGTACTCTTACATCGGCAGGGAAATGACTTTCTTGTATCGGATCGCCATGGATTACAGCGCGAAAGCGAAGTACCGATTCTCGAAGGAAGGTTCGATAACCCGATTTTTCAGGAGTGGCAGGAATGGATGATCCTGTCCTGACAGCGACTCTTTCAGGGAAGAAGGCCATTCTTCTGACCTGGACCTACGGGCAGAACGCTAACTTTGAGATATTCTGGAAATCGAGCGTCCCGGCCGGACAAGACATGGTTCTTCTCGGAAGCACGAACGCCTTTTCTTTTACCACACCGGATCTCGAGCCGTCGAAAACATATACTTTTTACGTCCGGGCCAATGTGGGATTGATTTACCAATTCAGCAACACGGTAGAGCTATTTGTTTCGTGCGGGGTGGGGGTGGTTCTTGTTGCGGATCCCCCGCCTTCTCCACCGGAACAAAAGCGGGATATCTATGCGGCGGCAAGCTCGGATGACATATTCCAAAGGTTTTCCGGGACAGGGAGTTTCGGCCCTCTTAGTCAAACATTCAGATCATGGGCGGGGGTTTGCATTGGATTAAACGGAGACGTATACGCCTCTGCGGGGGATCGAGTCTATGTCCGTGCGGGAGGGCAGGGGGATTTTATAGATATCGGCGGGCCTCCGGTTGTCCCTGCAATAGTAAGCGGCAATTTTTGGGGAATGTGTGCGGCATCGAACGGAGATATCTACCTCGCGCATTATACGGGCGGGGCCGCGAACGATATCTATGTCCGCGTGGGAGGGGTCGGGAATTTCGTCGGAACAGGAGCGCCCTCCGGGAAACAATGGACTTACCTGGCAGCGGCGCCAGATGGAAGCATATATGCGGCTCACTCCAATTTCGGGGTTGCAGATATTTACAAAAGGACCGGAGGGGCTGGATCTTGGGGGGCCCTCGGGCTGAATCATTTTATAGGCTGGCAAGGTTTGGGGGCCGGGGTTGACGGTACGATTTATGCCTGTAGTAATTTCGGCGGCGCAGGTATTTATAAGAGCATAAACGGCGGGGCTACTTTTACTTCGCTATGGCCTGTTGTGCGGCTATGGCAGGGGATGGGAACGACGAGGAATGGAGACGTTTACGCCACGGTAGCGGGGGGAGATATCTGGATGCTTCCATTCGGAGGAACCGACTTTCTTGCTCTCGGGGCGCCTTTTAAGTCTTGGGCCGCAATCGGATCGAGGATGTTCTGACCATGGAGAATATAATTAAATCTCCGATCGAGAAATTTCCGGTTCAATTTAATTTCTCGACGGACTTCCTTGAGGGGGAGATCGTTTCTTACGAGGCGCTGACCTGTATAAATTCAGCGACAGGGGTTGACAGCTCGGCCTCCATTATCGACAGCTCCGCGATCGACTCTCCGGATGTGTCCGTGGTCCTGAAAGGCGGGACGGAGGGAGACGAGCACACGATCCAATGCGTCATAACGTCGAACCTGGGGAACATCTATCAGCGTGACCTCCTTCTCCGGATCGCCACGGTCGTAACGGACAGTTTCAACAAGCAGCCGGCCGATCGCCTCCTGTTCGATGTGAATTATTCGCGGCGCCTCGAGGGGGGAGACGCGATCGCTTCTGGCGCGGTCCTCGTCACGAAGGAATCGGACGGGACGGACGTTTCAGCGACGATCGTAGCCCTCATCGAGACGATCACCCCCAGGGTGGGGGTTCATGTCGCGGCAGGATCCGATGGGGAAACATACCTCCTTGGAGTCCGGGGCACGACGGCCGCGGGGTATGTCTACGAGAAAAACGTCCGTATGTCTGTCCAGGAGATCCCATAATGCCGGTGAAAACCGTTCCCGTGAGAGAGCTCGACAAGGGCATCAACAAGCAATTCCCCGGGTCGATGGTCTTGTGGTCGGACGGAAGAAACGTGCGATTTACACCCGGATTCGTTTCAAAGACGCCCGGGAAGTTCTGGCTTGCGACGAGCTTTGGGGCCCTTCCCGTCCGCGCGACTTTCTCCTTCATCGGGACCGATGGGGAATTGAGGACGATCGTTTGCTGCGATGAAGCGGTCTACGCCTACAACTCGGATTTTACCTCGTACACCACGATCACCCCCTCGCCGGCGCCGACCGGGGGGGAAACGGACTTCTGGCAGTTCGAGCTTGTGGCCGGCCTTCCGATCCTATCGAACGGGAAAGACGCAATCTGGAAGTGGGCTTCATACGCTGGCGTCCTGACGGCCTTGACGGGAGCCCCCACCTGGGCCAAGAGGATTTCGAGCTGCTTACACCGTCTCGTCGCGTCGAATCTGCAGGAGGGAGGGTACACCTATACCGGACGGGTTCGATGGACAGAGCCCGGAAATCCTGAAAATTGGACGATTGACGAGACAACGAAAGCTGGCCGGTTCGATATCGTCAATTTCAATACCGGCGTTTCGGCAATCGAGAACGTCAAGGCGCAAGTGGCTTCGGGGCAAAGGATGTTCTTTTTCGTGGAGCGGGGGCTTTGGGTTTCCGACTTCGCCCAGGCGACGAAGCAATTCATCCCGATCGACCCGGAAGCGGAGATCCTTGCCTCCCGGGCGGTTTGCAAACATGGGGATCATATTTATTGGCTCGGGAAGAAGGATGTTTTCCGGACGGGCGCGGCTGGCCAGGGAAAAAGCGAACCGATCGGGCTACCGATGCGGGATGAGATTTTCGACAACCTGAACGCGGCGTATACCTCTCTCGCGTTTGCTTTCTCAATGCCCGGAACGGATGAGGTATGGTTCTGCGTGGCGACGGGATCCAACACGGTCCCGGATACCGCGTACATCTACAACGCGGAATTGAAGGTTTGGTCTATTCAGGGAATCAATTTTTCTTGTCACGGCGAAAAGGACCTCACGGGGATCCCCCTCGAGATCGTCGGGAACGCAAGCGGGGATATTCTGCGGCTTGATTACGGAGACAACGATTATTTCGCTTCGATCTACCAGGCGATCGACGGCCGGATCGAGTCCGGAGACATGAGCTTCGATAACCCGGATCGAATGAAAGTGATCGCGGAAGTGATTCCGGACCTCAAGGAACAGACCACAGTTTGCGAATTACTCGTACAGGTAGGTGTCCGGAACCGCTTGGGAGAGGACATCAAGTGGTCGGATCCGGTAGCTTTCACGATCGGCGTTTCTCAACGATGCGATTTCAGCGCGTTTCGGAAGGAAGGGAAGTGGGTCCGGTTCCGGTTCTACTCGAACCAAAGAGATACGCCTTGGTCGTTGTCGGGCTTCACCATAAACTACGAGCTCAGGGGGACAAGATGAACAGCTCCAACGTGATCGGAATGATGCCTCAACCGAAAGTAGACCCAGGGAGGGCGCAGCTCATCCTGGGGCTTCTACCAAGTCAGAATCAGTTTCTCCTGAACGCCGTGGCGCCCGTGATCCTGCCCGGGCTCAAGGAGCTCGCGGAAGCGTCCATGGAGGAATTCACGCCCTACCAGGTGATGAACGATATCCTGTACGGCGCAAAGCAGCTCCACCTGGGGTATGCCGACCGGATAGGGATCAAGCCGGAACAGTTCCAGGAGACGTTTGCGAAGAAACTGATGGAGCCAGCAAAGGATTTCGTGGGCTTCTCGGTGATCGAACCTCTCCGAAATGCCGGATTCCATATTTTCGCGGTCTACATCGTGCCCGAATTCCGCGGGTCGAACATGATGAAAAACGGCCTTGAATACCTTGAGGCAGAGGCAAGGAAGATGGGATCTCCCTATATTTCCCTGTCCACGGCGCACGGGAACGGGATCGCGTTTTCTACTCTCGGATACGTCGAAACGACCTCAAACTACAGGAAGAAGCTCGGGGGATAGGCCATGTTCCTGTGCGGATCGCATCGTAAGCTGTTCGCGTTTCTCGAGGAATCCCCCTCGAGGCGGGATCGGTTTGAGGATCGGTTCGCTTGCGAAGGCGGCGGGGGTGGTGGTTCGCAGGATATGGTAACGATGACCAATCTCCTGCCGACCTATATCACGGGGATCCAAACTTGGGCGACCGCTTACTTATCCGCGGCGATGTCCATGATGTCCGACCCGGGGAACTTCACGGAGTACCCGGATCCGACCTATGCGGCTCAGAACGCGAATGAGCTTGCCGGGATCGCGGCCCTCGCCGCGCGCGGAACCTCGGGGGCCCTTGTCGAAGCCGATGGGAAGGAATACCTCCGGAATCTGTACGACGGCTTGCTCATCAACACGAATTCCAAAATCGCCGCTTTCTACGCAAAACGGATAGAGGCGCTTCTCGAGGAATTCGATGAATCGGTCATGCCGATCATCCAGCATCAGCACGTTTTCGCCTTCGGGGGCAGCGATCACAACGTAGCGGAGGCCCGGGCGGCGAAAATAATGATGGCGAAGATCAACGAGATCGCCAAAATGTTCTACGACGATTACTTGATCGAGCGGCAGTTGCAGCATCAGGGGATGGCTCACGCGACCCCGTACGGGCTTCAATGTATCCGGGACGGGGAAATGCTCCGACAGGCTGGCGCCTACGAGCGAGAGTACGCCCAGGGGGCGCTGCAGGACGCTTGGGACCACTACAACGAAGTGCTCATCCTGCCGGTCCGGAACCTCGATATTGCGGGGAACTCTATCAAGACCATCCTCTCGACCTCGAGGACGCAGACCACGCAGTACCACAAGCCGTCTACCCTCTCACAGATCGCCGGCTTTGCGATCGCGGGGCTGTCTCTCTATTCGATGTACTCCGGGACCTCCATGAACCCGTACACGAAAAACCTCTCCGTGTCCGCGGCGGGAGCTCAGGCGGGAGCGAAGGCATATACTCCCGGGATGATGGGATTTGACCGGGAAAATCCCGAAATGATCGGACAATAGAATGTCCACCAACACCGTCGTAACCGTTCCAACGTGGGCTCAAAACTATGTGAAGGAGTACGCTCAACGGGCGTACGACCTATGGCAAGCTCAAATTCTTGTGGCCTACACGGGGTCGATCGTGGCGGCGCAGCCGCAGAACGAGGCTGACGGGATCCAGGCTCTCGCCATTCGGGGCGCCGGGGGAGACTCCGTAATTTCCAAGGCGACGGCCTTCATTGACGATGTGATCGCGGGGAACCGTCTCGCCGGGACGGAGCAGGAATTCATCGACGCCCTGGCGCTCGTCACGGGGAACTCGACAACCGATTTCGCTTCGGTGAGCTCGAGGATCGGGAAGAAGGCTTTCTATGTCGGGGATCCCGATTCTACCTATCTCGCCCGGGCTCTGGCCGCGGCGTACCCGGCCCTTTTCAACGCGAGAATCAGCGCGGCGATCTATGCCGACAATTACTCGAAAGAGCGGGTTTTCCGCGATCATGCCATGGCGTACGGCGTGGAAATGGGAAAGCATCCCGTGATCGACGCGGAGACGTTGAGGAAGGCGGGGCTTGCGAACCGTGAATACATCCAAAATTCCTACGTTCTGAATCACAAGCTGTTCATTGAGCAGCAGGAAATGTCCGTAGCGAACCTCGAGATTTTCGGGAATATGCTCCGGTCGCTGACGGGAAGCCAGCAGACAACGACCTCGACGGATCCGAAAAGCAACAAGTTGATGGGAGCGGTTGGAGGGGCCATGACGGGGGCGATGATCGGGTCGTACTTCGGGCCGTGGGGAACAGCAATCGGGTTTGTGGTGGGCGGTATCGCTGGCGCGTTATTCGGGTAGAAGGGGGAGGGTGGCATGGAAACAATTCAGGGGTCGAATATCTTCCAGGAGTGGGCGAAAAGGTTTGCGCCGGGGCTGTATCGAGTTGAGGGCCCAACGAAATTCAACGTGGATCCCTCGCTGTCCATGCCGGCGTCTCCGACACCGATCCCCTCGGCACCTGCCATTTCTCCGGCAGCGGATCCACAGTTTCAAGAGGAACACGCCCTCGATGTGGCTGAGGGCAATCAAGACCAATGGACCGGCCCCACCCCCGGGGCGCCTCCCTCGCTTACCGACCGATTCAACGCGGGGCTGTCTCGAGTAGGAGAGGGGTTGAAGGACCCCGCGAAGATGGGACTCCTGACGGCGGGGCTTTCGATGATGGCGACTCCCCCTCGTCGGGTCCCGTATAGCAACACGGAAATCCTCGGGCAAGCGGGACTTGCCGGGGTGGGAGCGTACGAGAAGGCCCTCGAGGCAAAGCGGAAGGATACCCTCCTTTCACAGACGGCCGAAGAACACGCCCTCGCCCGGGAGGACCGGAGGACCGCCGCGGAGCAGCGCAATGAATACTACATGGGCTCCCTCGAGGAACGGAAGGCGGCGCAAAGGACCCGGGACGCGATCGCGGCCGACTCGGCCTTGAAGAACAAGCGGGACACGGAACCGATCGGAGAGAATCCGTACGGGCTCGACCCGACGATGCCGATGTGGAAGGTGAAGGACCTGACGGGGCTGCAGAAACAGTTAAACACCCCGGACAAGGGCGCGTCCATCGTCGAGCTCACGATCGACGGAGAGACGAGAGCGTACGACAAGAACAATCTCCCGGACGATGTTGCCGAAGCCCTCTACAACGGGACGGCGAAGCTCCCGCCGAAAACGCAGCTTGTGACCTCTGCCGATGGGACTGTCCGGATCGTGGAAAAGATCCCGGGCTCGATCATCAGGGGCGCCGGGAAGCCGATGGCGGGGGGCGCGACCGGCTCAGGAGGGGGCGGGGGGGCCCGTCCCGGCGAGAAGCAGTTCGAGTTTCAGGAACGCCGCGCCAAGGAATCGCTCATGGAGAAGGGGAACAAGGCGCCGTCGATCGAACAGGTTTCCGCAGAACGGCAAAAGCTGTTCCCCAAGGGCGTCACGAAGAACCCGCGCAACCCCCGGGCGGCGCTTGCGGGGGCGACCCGCAAGGTGAAGATGCCTGACGGTTCCATTCAGGAATTCGACGCCGCGGGGAACAGGGTGAAATGAGCGCCTACGATGACGCCCTGAAAGCGGGGGGAGTCCCTGTAGACGCTCCCGCCGTCACTCCGTACGATCAGGCCCTCAAGGCCGGTGGAGTCCCGTACGACCCGGGGATCCTCGATCGCGCCGGCGAAGCTGCTACGAGGGTATGGGATCTCGTCACGGGGAAGAAGTCCGGCACGGCGACCACCCCGGGGGCGATCATGGAACCGGACGCCTTCGGCATGGTGCCCCTCGAGGACCCGGGAGCAGCCTTCACGGGCGCCGCGGCTTCGGCGGTCGATCTCTCCAAGGGGATCGTTCAGGGGATTGCAGCGGGTGGTGCGGCAGCTCTCGCCGCGCCGGCCGCTGTCATCAGCGGGAAACCGGAGCTCATCCCGGAAGCCTACCGGTCCGTCGCGGAAGCGGCTCCAATGGAGCCCGTCTGGAAAGCGGTTCTTCCGAAGGGAGCGGAAAAGTACCGGGAGGGCATCAACCAAGTCCTTTCGGCCCCTAAAATCGCCGGGGATATCGCCGCGGAAGCCGTTTTCGAGAAAACCGGATCTCCTATATGGGCCGCGGCGACGGCAACGGCTTTCGAGGGCGCACCGATTCTCGCGGGGATGGGGAAGGCTTTCGGCCGGATCCCGAAGCCCGTCCTCGAGTCCACCTGGTATCGCAAACTGACGATCCCGGAGCGGGGGCTCGTCCTGTCCTCCGTCGATCAGATGAAGGCTTCCGGGATGAGCGAAGCCGATATCATCCGGATCCGACCGGAGGAATGGAAAAAGGCATACGAGGCTCGAGGGGGAGGGAAATACGCGACTCCACCGGCAGAAACGCCCGTGCCGGTCGAAACACCCCCGCCCGAAGCCCCTGTAGCCCCTCCTGCTACGATCGCGCCCAAGGTCGAGCCCCAGGCTCCCCCCGCCCCTGCGTCCGTTGTAACGCCTCCACGGGGCGAAAGAAGGGCCGCGGATCGCCCGATGCGGTCCTCTTTCCGCGAGGATCAGGTCCCGGACCTCGAGACGGTGGACAAGGATCTCGCCGCGGTCCAGGCGAACCTCGACGATTTAGCCAAGGATTACAAGGAGAAAGAGTCGATCACCGGGGCCGAAGGGACCATGGCGCGGCTCGAAGTTACCGACCGGATGAACCGTTGGCACGATTCTTTCGATGCGCTCGAGAAGCGAAAGCATGAGATCATCGAGGGCGCGCCCCCGGCTCCGGTCGTGATCGAGCCTCCGAAGGCGATCGCCCCGAAGCCGGCATCGGTTGTCTCCTTCGAGAAGGCCCGGGCCGAACGCCCCCCGGAACCGCGGAAGCCCGGGGCGATCGTCACCGAAGCGGCGGGTCTGACGAAACCGGAGCCCCCTCCCGCCCCCGCGGCCCCCGACTACGCGGCCGAAGCCTCGAAGCTCGGCCCGAACGTGGTATTCAGCGGGATCCAGGAAAGCCCCTTGGGACCCATCCCCATGTTCAACGAGGACCCCGGAGTGGGCTCTTTCGTCATCGACCCCCGGAAGGGGGAAAAGACCGCAGCCGAAGCCTACGCCCGGAAGGTTGCGGAAACGAAAGCCGCGGAGCCCCCTGCCGTCACCTGGAAGAAGGCGGCGATCATCCCGACCCGCGCCGGCGTGAAGGCGGTCCCGATCGAGGAAGCCTCCCCCGCGGCAAAGAACCGCGAGGACGGGCTGAATTCGCTCCTATTTCAGTTGATGAAGAACGCCGAACCGGCCCGGAAGGCACTTTGGGACGAATACCTCGGGAAGTACGGGCCCACCAATCGGACGCCGGAAGCCCTCGATGCCAAGTCCGAATTGATCGCAAAGCTGCGCGAAATGGACGTTGTTCCGTTCCCGAAGAAGGCGACGAGCGAGGCAATTATCCCAGAAGTGCTTCCTCCGGATGAGGAACAGGCGGCAACCCCCGCAGCACTTACGGCCGCGGCGAAGATCGCCGGCAGGGTGAAGGCGCATATCCAATCGGGGATCACCCTTGAATCGAAAGACTTGTTCCGGATGGCCGACGAGGCGCACGGCGGGACGCAAGCGGAGGGGAAGTACACCGTCAAGGACGCCTATGACGCGATGGAGCTCGGCGTCAACAAGGCGATCGAGGGGTCCATGGTCACGGATCCCCGGATCGGCGCGCCGGAAGCCGTGAAGCAGATCGGGGCCCTCCGGGATCTCGTCGCAAAGCTCCCGACGCAGACCAAGCGCACGGGAGAAATGGACGCCTTCCAGCAGTTCTCGACCCCTCCCGCCCTCGGATTCGCGGCGAATTGGGTTGCGAACATCCGGCCCGGGGAAACCTACCTCGAGCCCTCGGCCGGGATCGGGGGCCTCGCTATATTCGGGAAGAACGCCGGCGCGAAGGTGATCGTGAACGAGCTCTCCCCGCGCCGCGCGGAGATGCTGAAAGAACTCGGATTCGAGAAGGTGTTCACGGAGAACGCGGAGCAGCTCAATAACGTGCTCCCGAAGGATGTGGTCCCGACCGTCGTGGTAATGAATCCCCCCTTCTCGGCCACGGCCGGCAGGATGGGCGACAAGATGGAGACGATGACGGGGGCGCGGCACGTTGAGCAAGCCTTGAAGCGCCTCGCCCCTGGGGGGCGCCTTGTGGCGATCGTAGGCCGCGGGATGGCCCCGGGGGCTCCCACCTTCGGCCAATGGTGGAAGAAGATCAGCGACGAATACACCGTGAAGGCGAATGTCGGGGTCAGCGGAAAAGAATATACAAAGTACGGAACTTCGTTCGATAATAGAGTCCTGGTCATTGATAAAATCGGGGCCGGCATCGTGAAGGCGGGGGGCCCCATCACCGGAGACGTTGATCGGATCGAGGATCTGATCGGCTTGCTCCAGGGGGTGCGAAATGGCCGACCAAGCGTTGCAACAGGAGAAGTTGCCACAGAACCGAAGCCTCCTGAATCGCCGGTGCAAGCTGGCGCTGGCGTCCCTCAAGGAAGTCCCGGACCCGAAGTACCTGTACTCCCTGCAGTTGGCAAGCCTCGCCCTGGAACGGGGCCTGTACCCGTCGAGGGGCCCGGAGCTGCAGCTCACGGTGGACGGGATGCTGTCGTGGAGCCCGGAGAACGCGCAGAAGTTCCTCGAGGAAAACGCGCAGGGGGAACCGAACGAGCTGGCGCCGAAGCCCCGGCAGAGCCCGGAGCAGTTGGCGGCGTCGATCTTGGGGGAAGTGGAGCACAAGTTGAGCCTCCCGTCAGCGTCGAATTACCCGTCGATGCCCCGGAAGGGCTCGATGTAAAAAAAGCAGCGACGAAGCTTGCCGGGGAGGATTTTTCCGACTCGGTATTCGAGAACTACCGCCCACAGAAGGCCCTCGTCCCGGGGGCGAAAACTCATCCAGGAAAGCTCGTCGAATCCGCGGCCATGTCGATTGTAGAGCCCCCGGACGCGACCTACAGCCCGAAACTACCGAAGGAGCTCATCACTTCCGGGAAGTTGAGCGAGGCGCAACTCGAGTCCATCATCTACGCCGGCCAATCCCACAGCGAGATGCTCCCCGGGACCCGGGCTCTCAACGGCGTCGAAGTGCCATACCGGAAGGGGTACTTCATCGGAGACGGAACCGGCGTAGGCAAGGGCCGGGAAATCGCCGGCGTCCTTCTCGATAATTGGAACCAGGGACGAAAACGGGCTCTGTGGATCTCGCAGAACTCCCCCCTCATCGACGATGCCAAGCGGGATGTGAACGGAATCGGGTGGGACCCCAAGCTGATATTCGACTTCTCGAAAACCAAGCTTGGGGCCCCGATCCAGGCAAAGGAAGGGATCGCCTTCCTCGGATACGACCTCCTGAAAACGAAACCTCGCACGAAGATCGCCGGCGCCGTCGCGGGGAAATCCCGCCTCGAGCAAATCGTAGATTGGCTTGGACCGGATTATGACGGCGTGATCGTGTTCGACGAGGCGCACAACATGGGGAACGCCCTCGCCATGAAGGGTAAGATGGGTATGTCCAAGCCCTCGGAGAAGGCCCTCGCCGGCGTGGATCTCCAAGCGAAGCTCCCAAACGCCCGTGTCCTGTACGTCTCCGCGACCGGCGCGACGGAAGTGACGAACCTCTCCTACGCCGATCGCCTCGGGCTGTGGGGCGAGGGAACTCCGTTCGCCAACAAGCGGGATTTCATCGAGAAGATCAGCGCCGGGGGCATCGCGGCCATGGAGATGGTCGCCCGGGACATGAAGGCCATGGGGAACTATCTCGCGCGGTCCCTGTCCTACGACGATGTTTCGTACGAGAAGCTCGAGCATCCCCTCACCCCGGAGCAGAAAAACGCCTACGACGAGCTTGCGACGGCATGGCAGGGGGTCCTGCAGAACGTCCATGCAGCCCTGAAAATTACCTCGGGGAACGATCGGGGGAAGCCGAATTCCCGGGCAAAATCAGCGGCCATGTCAGCGTTTTGGGGTGCGCATCAGCGGTTTTTCAATCAGGTGATTACCTCGATGCAGACCCCCTCGGTAATCGCGTCGATCGAGAAGGACTTGAAGGCCGGCCATTCTGCCGTCGTGCAGCTCGTCAACACGAACGCCGCCGCCCAGGAACGAGCTCTCGCGCGCCTCGAGGAAGATATGGAGCTCGAGGATCTCGACATGACGCCCCGGGAGCAGCTCATGGAGTACGTCAAGAACTCCTTCCCGGTCGCGCAGTACGAGCAGTATCTCGACGAAAACGGGAACGTACAATCGCAAATCGCTCTCGACTCGAAGGGCGCCCCTGTGGAGAACGCCGAAGCGGTAGCCCTCCGGGAGATGCTTCTCGACAAGCTCGGGTCGATCAAGGTGTCCGACGGGCCCCTCGAGATGCTTCTGAACCATTTCGGCACGGATCTCGTCGCGGAAGTTACCGGCCGGCAGCGGCGGGTTGTCATGGGGAAGGACGAAACCGGGACGCACAAGATTGTGGAGAAGTGGTCTACCTCGAAATCGACGCAGGACGCCGACCTGTTCGCCAAGGGGAAGAAGCAGATCCTCATTTTCTCCTACGCGGGGGGCACGGGGCGCAGCTACCACGCCGACCTTGGGATCAAGAACCAGGCGCTTCGACGCCACTACCTCCTGCAAGCCGGATGGAGGGCCGATCGAGCCATACAAGGATTCGGCCGGACCCACCGATCGAGCCAGAAACAAGCTCCGGAGTATGTCCTCGTCACGACGGATATCAAGGGGCAGAAGCGGTTCATTTCCTCGATCGCCCGTCGCCTCGATCAGCTCGGGGCCCTCACCCGGGGCCAGCGGCAATCCGGAGGGCAGGGCTTCTTTGCGCAGCGGGATAACCTCGAGAGTCAGTACGCGACCGCGGCGCTCCGGAACTTGATCGAGGATCTTTCCCGTCGAAACGTGGCGGGGATGGACATTCACGATTTCCAGAACGCGACCGGCTTGAAGATCCTCGATGACAAGGGGAACCTGTCAGCGACCATGCCGGAAATTACCTCGTTCCTCAACCGGCTCCTTTCCATGACGGTCGATATGCAGGACAAGGTTTTCGACCTGTTCTCGGAACGGATGGACAAGCAGATTCAGAGGGCGGTCGAGGACGGGACCTTGGATCAGGGGCTCGAGACGCTCCGGGCGAAGAAGGTCGAGAAACTGCAGGAGCAGACCGTTTATACCGACAAGTCCGGCGCGGAAACGAAGCATATTGAGCTCGAAGTCACCCAGGACGCCTACATCCTGAAATTCGATCAGACGAAGAAACACGCGGGGGGCGGGTACGTCCAGAACATCAAGAGCGGGAGGATATACGCATCCTCCGTTTCAAGGACGTACACCGACAAGCATGGAGACGTTCGCAACGTCCACGGCCTGACGGCGATCGACTACAGCCGGCACAACATCCCCGTGGAGGATATGACTCCGGAGAAGTACAAGAAGCTGACGGGCGAGGAAGCGAAAGCCCTGTGGGACAAGGAAATCGCGGCAACGCCCCCGGAGATCAAGCATCGGGAACACCTGATTACCGGCGCCATGCTTCCGGTTTGGGATCGGCTCGTCGGACACCCACGGATCATGCGGGTCCAGACCTCGGAGGGGGAGCGGTTCATCGGAAGGCTCCTGAACGATTCCGATGTGAACGAGACGCTCCGGAACCTCGGGGCCTCGCAAACTGCCGTGAAGATGACGCCGCAGGAGCTCCACGCGAACGTCCTGAAACACGGGTACACCGTCGAGCTGGCAAACGGGTGGGAGATCAAGCGCCGGAAGGTTGCCGGGGATTACCGGATTGAAGTTGTGGGCCCGGACTACGAATACATCCCCGAATTGAAAAAGCATGGAGCCTTCACGGAGCGGATCGCCTATGAAACGCGGGTGTTCGTTCCGACGGGCCCGGAGGGGATCAAAACCCTCGAGGCGATCACGGCAAATCGTCCGGTCGTTTCGGCCAATCCTCCCGCGGCGACGAAGGCGGGGCTTCCCGGGCGCCTCGGGGATGAGGCTGGATTCCTCAATGTGTCAGCCCTGCGGCCCGTCGCTGACGCGGTGCGTGAGCTCTCGGAATGGTACATGAAGCCCACCGAATTCGGAACGATGAAGAAGATCATCGGGAAGTACACGGGCTCCCTGCAGGAAATCGACTTCAAGCTCACCGAAGCGGCCCGGGAGATCAACGAGAGGATCCCGAAGAAAGAAACGCAAGTGGCGATCACGAACTATATGCAAGCCGGGGGCGACATGGAGCTCCTGCGGCGGCGCGCGGCAGCATCCCCCCCGCAGTTCCGGCAAGGGTACGAGGATGCCATGTCCCTCACCCCGGAGGAACAGGGGTGGGCCGACGGATTCCGGCAGCGGTACGACGATATTTGGGAAATGGCCGCGGACGCGGGGATCCTCGAGGCGTACGTCGAGAACTACGTCCGGGGGGAATGGGTCCGTCCGGACCGCGCCGGACGGAAGCTCATGGCCCAGGTCAACGCGGGAGTCCTCAACACGAAGCCCCGCGAGGCAATGAAGAAGGTTTTCCAGACCTATTTCGACGGCGAGGCGGCGGGGTTCACTCCGAAGGACAAGCGGATCGGCTACCAGGTGATCGCCGCGGAGCGGTCGATCCAACACGCGATCGCCTCGAGGAAGGCCCTCAAGGCCATGATGGGGTCCAAGGAAGCAGATGGGCGACCCTCCGTGGTCGTGGGGGGCTCCGGGCACTACATCAACCGGGCGACCCTCGAGGACGAGAAGCGGCCTTTCCTCATCAAGCCGAATACTAAGCCCAACGGGACGGACACCACGGGGTACAAGTTCCTCGACCACCCCGCCCTGCGCAAGTGGAAATGGATCGGGAAGGACACGGAGGGGAATCCCATCCTTCTCGAAGGCAATATGTGGATCCACCCGGAAGCGTACGGACGGATCAATGCCCTCGTCGGACGGTCCAAGATCGCGTCCTTCACTATCCCGGAGAAGGTCCCGGTGATCGGTGGGACGCAGCCCGGGAGAGCCGCACTACGGGCCGGGGCTTTCATCAAGGGCACCATCCTCATCGGACCGTTCCATCAGTTCCATGTCGGGGAACACGCCTTGTTCCACAAGGTAAACCCCTTCCGGGCCCCAAAGATCAATTTCGACCGGCGCCCCCTTCTCCGCGAAGGGGTGGAGCACGGGCTCATGCTCTATAACCACAACGCCCTGCACGAATTCGGGGAGGGGCTTGCCTCGGGGGGGCTGTGGCACAAGGTCCCTATCCTGGGCGACGGGCTCCGCTGGTATCAGGAATGGCTGTTCCAAGACTACATCCCACGGTTGAAGGCGGCGATGTACGAACACGCGGTAGAACGCGCGGAAAAGTATTTCGAGAAGGAGCTTGCCAACGGGACCCTGACCCGGGATCAGCTTCTCGAGAACGTGGCGATGCAATCCAACGCGGCTTTCGGGGAGCAGAATTACAAGTATCTCGGCCGGAACCCGACGGTTCAGGATGCCCTGCGGATCGGACTCCTGGCTCCGGACTTCCTCGAGGCGCGGCTCCGGTTCGCCGGACAGGCGGCAAAACCCTACGGGCGGGAGCAGCTCTACGCGCTTCTCCGCGGCGCCCTTCTCATGGCGACCACGGCGCAGATCATCAATCTACTTTTCGGGGATGACAAGAAGATCCACCTTGACAAGCCTTTCAGCGTCCTCATCGGAGGACGGGAGTATACCCCGCGGTCGGTCGTGGGAGATATCGCGCACCTGTTCGCGGATCCGCGGAGCTTTTGGTATCACCGGCTAAACCCCCTGTGGGGCCGTCCGGTTGCCGAAGTGGCGACGGGCCGGGACTTCTACGGGAAGAAGGTTGACCTGTTGGACGCGGCCAAGGATATTCTCAAATCTTGGATACCGATTCCGGCCCAAGGGATCGTGAAGGAGAACGCCGGGGATTCGTTCGCGGGGGCCGTCATCAATTCGACGCTTCAATCCATCGGGATGTCGAATTACCCGTACAAATCCAAGGCGGCGAAACTCGTACAGGAGCTCTCCCCCCGGGTTGACCGGCCCCTCGAGAAGAAGGAGCGGGAATACTACTACCTGAAACGCAAGGCTGTTGATATGCTCCGGAAGGGGAAACAATGGGGTGATTTCCCTGACGGGATGAAGGAAAAGCTCAACGCCCTCTCGGACGAACAGCTCGACAAGATCGACAAGGAAGCCGACCGGACTCTGCTTGATATGCGGTTCACGCGGCTCACCATGGATCAGAAGATCCGGGTCTGGAAGATCGCAACCCCGGAGGAACGGAACGAGCTCGAGGAAACCTATAATGCGGCGATCGAGCGATATACTCCCGACCTGAACGATGAAGAATACGCGGAATTCCAGAAGCGGATCGAATGGGGGGAAAAATGAAAGGGACGTTCCAATCGGCGCTCACGAATCTTCGGGGGTGGGAAGGATTCAAGGACAATGATCCGGACGATCCGGGGGGTGAAACGCAGTACGGGATCTCCCGTCATTACCACCCGGAAATGTGGGTGAACGGCAATCCTCCGTCCTGGCCCCAAGCGGAAGTGTTCTATCATAACCTGTGGGTAGACAATGGCTGCAACGATCTCCCCTCGCCCGTGGATTGGATCCACTTCGATTCGTGTGTCAACCCCGGGCCTTCCGCGGCCAAGCAGTTTCTCATGTTCAGCGCGGAGCACAAAATCCCGAATCGGCAAGCGGTGGAGTACGCCCTCCTGCGGATTCGATATTACATAAGAGCGGTGAAGAAGCGCCCGGTGTCTCTCAAGTATCTGGCGGGATGGACTTCCCGGACGCTGGACTTCCTCGAGCGGAGCGTCATCAATTCCTGGGACATGGAGGTATTATGAAAAAGCTGTTTGTTCTTCTCGCGCTGGTGGTCGTGTTCTTCGGTACGAACGCGGAATCGTTCTTCCTGCGGCTGGATCCGGTGAAAACGTACACCGACAACACGGCGATCGAGCCTCAATTCACCGTGACGTATGACGCCTGGGTAGACGGGAATATCCTGGCGCTTGGATTCCCGACTGTGGCAACAGGCCAAGTGAAGATTCCCTTGATCGACAACACCTTCGGGGCTTCTCACTCCTACAAGGTCCGGACGCGGCTTTCGGACGGAAGGGTTTCGGATAACGTGGTGGCAACTTTGGTAAGCCCTTTGGACAGCCGGCTCCCCAAAGCCCCGGCTGCGCCATTGTCGGTAGGGCAGTAAACAAAAACGATCAAGGAGGCGATACGATGGGCTGGTACATTCTCGGATTCTTGGTTCTTGTCGCGGTTTTCGGGGTTGGATTTTTCGTCGGTGGGAAGCACAAGGAGCGGGTGATGGCGGCGGCGGGGAGACTGAAAGACACCCTCGGGAAACTCTGATGGATTGGACTGACGTACTCCCGATCGTCCAGCAGTTCATCAACGTGAAGGCGGTCGGGCTGGCCGTCATTCTCACGCAGTTCTTGAAATACCTTCTGCCCTCTCCAAGCGGAGAGCGAACCGCGGAGATTATCGCGGGGAAGTGGTACTCCCGCGCGATGCCGTTCTTCCCGTTACTCATCGGGATCGTTTACTGCACCCTCATCGAGAGGACGGCGACGGTGATGGAAGATTCCATCCGGGGTATCTTCACCGGCTCAACCGCGGCATACGCCTATAGAACCGCAAAAGTAAGCATCTTCGGGGCGTAATAGAACGGAGGAAGCACCATGGGAGGCAAATTGTGGACTTGGGCGAACTCGAACCGGCTCCTTGCGATCATCATTGTCTTACTCTTGGTGATTGCCGTCAGCTCTGCAGCCGATGGAATTTCCTCGAGGCGCACGGCGAGGGAATACCTGAACTCGGCAAAGGGGTGGGCCGATGCCTACAAGCGGGACACGGCGGCATCGAAAAAGGTGTACGAATCGAAGATCGAATCGCTCACGAAACAGCGAGACAGCGAAATCAGGCTGTTCCATGCGGCTCTCGACCGGATGGGGGCCCCATGGGTCCCACCCAAGGGGAACAAGGAGCTCATAGAGCGTTTCCGGGCGCTCGGATACGAGGCTAAAACCCGATGACCCTCAAATTTGCCCCAGGATGGACGATTATTCTCATTTTCGCCCTGGTAATGTCTCCGGTCGCGGGAGCGGCCGATCTCCCCGTGGCGCCCTCAATCTGCTTCTCTGCACCGGACGGAGAACGGATACTCCGGGATCTCGAATCCCTGGAAGATTGCCAGCAAGCGGTTGACTCGGCCAAGGGTGCGGTAAAATCGAGCGAGGAACGAGCTGTGATCCTCGAGGAACGGATCGTGGAGCTCGATGAGGAAGTCCGGGACGCCCAGGTGAAGCTCGAGGAAACCCGGAAGGCGGGGGAACAGGCGGTGAAGGTCGCAGCCGGCCCCTGGTATCAGCGGATCCTGGCGGCGGGGAAGTGGATCGCGCTCGGGATCGTCATCGGTTTCGTTGGCGGCATGGCAAAATAACCGGACAAGGAGCCTCTTGATGTCTCACGAACACCGTGCCGATCGAAGGACTCCATCAGGAATACAGCGGCTAAATCAATGGCTCCTGCCGATCCTCGTTGTGGGAGTGCTTTCCGCGATGGGGTTTTATGCCATCCGGGAGCAAACTACAAGCCTAAGCCTGGAAAGAGTAGTAACAAAACAAAATACAGTAATTGCGAACCAAGCAGAAATGAAAGAGGACATCGCGGATATCAAAGTAAATCTCGAGAAGGCGAAAGACGCCCTGAATGAACAAAATCACCAACTGAAACTCGACCGAATCCGGATTACCACCATGCACCATCAAAGGGCTATTACCACCTGTCACGGATGCCATGAGAGGGGGAAGAAGTAGCGGGAAGGGGGAGGCCCCATGCGGCTCGATGTGTACGTCCATTCGGCGTCGGAGGAAACCAACAAACTTGACGCGATCCTGAAACTTTTACAGGAGAGCAAGGCGAGGGAGGTTGCCATGTCGGTAGAAATGGATGCTTTGGTAACGGCCGTGAACGAGAACACCAGCCTGGACGATTCGGTGATCGCGCTCCTGAATGGGCTCTCCGCGCAGATCCTCGACGCAGCCGGCGACAAGACCAAGGCAACGGCCTTGGCCGCGGAGGTTCAGGCGAAGTCAGCGGCGGTCGCGGCGGCGATCGCGGCGAACACCCCGGCAGCGCCTCCCCCGGGAACGTGATATAATTTTTCGCTGGTGAATGTGGAGGGAGGGGGCTTCGGCCCCCTTCTTCTTTTAGAAGTGTTTCGTCTGCTTCCGTCGATCGGCGGCGGCGCGTTTCCTGAGTAGGCGAATCGTGTCCCGGAGCTCCTTGTTCTTTGTGGCGAGAGCCTTGTTCGCCGCGGCCAGCTTTTCCTCTCCCTCCCGGTGTTTCCAAAGGGCCCTGCAAGCGGCCATGTAGGCGTCCGTCGTGGGCCGATCATCGTCTACCCCCAAGCAGATCGGACACGGCCCGGGGCGCACCGTGCCGGCGACCACGGGGCAATCCTTCTCGGACCATTTGCACCCGTGAAGCGCACAGCAGTTATTCTTGTGGGCGTCTCCGACCCTCCACCGGGGCGCGATCACCATGGGATATCTCCTTGGGCGGGGGCTGGCTTCGGAGGCGGTGCAGGGGCCTTCTTGGGCCCCGCGGGGGGGGCTCCGATAGGGATCTCGGTGAGGACTTCGATCGGGGTGCATTGGCTGATTTTGTTATCATAATGAGAAGTATTCGGGGTATAGGATGGCGTGACAGGGACGCCTTTTTCGCGGTACACTTTCAGCTTGTCGAATTTCTCCCACGTTGACCATCCCACGATCCAGAGCTCCCGGGTATTCGGGTTGAAATGCAGGAAGATATACCCGTCGCAATTATGCTTTTCGTGTTGCAGCTTCGCCACGTTGTTCGCGTGGAAAGGTTTTAGCTCCGGAGCTTTGTTCGTGGTGGTCTTTGCGTTTATGGTCATCCCGTTCCACTTGAAATCATAGATATCTTTGTAGGCGGTCGATACCGTGCAGGGAGCTACGATCCCCTCGGCGTCAAACCAAAACTTGAGGGCTCCCTCCCCGACATGGCCATGGTGTCGGTGAGGGCTGTTTTCCGAAAGGTAATTATCCGTCCATTTTTTATTGAGCTCGAGGCGCAGCAGCCGCATCTTCTCGACGAAAGCCTCGGACACAACAAGCTTCGGCCAACTCAATTTCGGATCCCTCCCAAGATAGGTGATATCCGCCTTGACGGGGGCCTTCGCCTCCTGCAGTTTCTCCGCGTAGATCCCGCCCGTAGAGATCGCCTCGAGCCAATCGGCGCACTCGGGGCACTCGAGGAAACAGTCAGCCTTGGAACAATGCGCAGGGACGCAGGGCTCCCCCCCGGTGAGAGAGGGAGCCCTATCCTTTTCCTCGAACGTGTCGAAGCAGTACGGGCAGAGCATCAGCCGTTACGCAGCTTCACGTTGACTTCCTGGTAGACGTACGCAAGCTTCTTCTTGTCGATCTTCTCGAGGTTCCCGCCCTCGACTTCCCGGCGCCATGCGTTGTCGAGCTCGGTGGTGTTCTTCGCTCCGCGCAGGATGGCGGCAATCGCTGAAACCATGCCGGACTCTCCCCCGGCTTCTTTCTTTTCCGTCGATCCTGCGGCCTCCTGGGGGGCCGTTTTCGCGGCCTCGGGGGCCTTGTCGGGGGTTTTCGCCGGTTCTGCCGTTTTTGCCGGATCCGGGAAGGGCACTTGCTCCTGTTCTGCGGCCTTCACGGGCTCCGTGGGCTTCTTCTCGGGCTCCTTCGCGGGTTCTTTTGCCGGCTCTTTCGTGGGTTCTTTCGCTGCGGCGGCCTTCTCGGCCTTCTCCTTCACCTTCGCCTTGAGCCCCGCGGTGCCCTTCGCCGCGGCCTTGTCCTCCTTCTCGGGCATGACGAAAAGCTGCTCGACGGTTGCCTCGCCTTCCCTCAATGCAGAGGCCATGCCCTTGAGCTGTGCCAGCTCGTCCAAACCGATGTCCTCGATCCCCGGGACCTCGAGGGTCGCGCAGATCATGTCCGGGAGGACGCCCATCTTCTGGAAGTAGGCGACCATTTCGGCCCTCTTGTTGGAGAGGGTCTGGACATCCCCGATGGCGGTTTTCCTGGCGGCTTCGTACATATCCACCCAAAACGCCTTCGGGATCCCGGAGAGGGTCGCGTTACGGGCGGCGACCGAAGAAGCCGCGTTTCCGGTCGTGGCGATCATGTCGGCGTTGTACCGGCGCCCCTGCTTGTCCGTGATCCGGCGCTTGACCTCGAGCACTCGAGTCACGTTTCTCTCTACGTCGAAAAAGATCCCCTGTGCGGTCACGTTCTCGTCATCGACGCCGATGACGCGCCCACCGACACGGCAGTTCCCCCACGCGGAAGTGACGATCTCCCCGAAGCGCGCGGAGGGGCCCTCGATCATCTTCCCGCCCCGGGGCACAGCGTAGATGCACTCCGCGGCGATCTTCTCGGTGAGCGTCACCATCTCCATGGCCTCGTCCCGGAAACGCTTGATGCTCCGGGGGTACATCTTCGCGGTGGAGACTTGCTGCTCGATCTCCGACCGGTTCAGGATGGCCAACGAGCTTGCGTCGATCTTCGCAAGCGCCGTCCCGCTCCCTTCCTCCCCTTCGATCAATTCCACTTCCTGCCCGACTGACTTCATGCTGCGGCTCCTTTCCTCACCGGAGATTTCCGGGGTTTCTTGAACAGGGAAAGCAGGGTTTCCCCAAGCTTTTTCTCGTCCTTCCCTTCGATCACGATGACCTTGCTGAATCCCAAACTGCCATCCCCTTCCTCGGCTTCCCGTCGAAACAGAAAGCCATTGTCCATGTCCTCGACGTAGACTTTTGCCACTTCATTCCCCTCCTTCCATTGTTGTTACGAGCGCCTTCGACGGGTACAGGTTGAATTTCCGGACGCCTGGTACTTCTTTCGTGAAAAGCTTCTTCGCAACCTCGAACTCCACGGGCGGGACGAGCTCCTTGAGCTCGAGCGCGATCGACTCCCAATCGACGTTCTCTCCGTCCTTGGTTTTCTTCCAGGTAGCCTTTCCGATCGGGGATTGGAGCCCCTCGTTCTCGCCCATTTCAGATTTCAGGATGTTTTTCAGGAGGACGAGCTTCTTCTCCCCCTCCTTCACGGCTACGTTGACCTCTAACGCCCGGGCGAGGATCTCGGTCTGTTCCTCCGTGGCCGTGAGCATCGGGAGGACATTCTTCGGGTACTTATTGGTGATAAAATTCGAGTAGGCATTGGACTCGTCCGGCGCCGGTTCCTCGTTTCCGACGATGTACCGCTCCCACCATTTACGGGCCGTCTCGAGGATCGTGTTCTCGAGCTCCATGTCCCGGTGCAGCCGGTAGATCCGGAAATCGCTCGTCCCGAAAAGGACCGCGACATCCCAATCGTCGTACCCAAGGAGCGCCATGTAGGTGGCAACCTGGGTGGTGTAGTAGAGGGGGATCTCGTCCGTCCCGGCCTCCCCCCAGGTGTGCGCGACGGCGGGATCAGCGGTTTTGACCTCGAGCCCCTTCTTCTGCCCGACGATCAGGCGGTCCGGGGTCCCGACGAGGGGCGCCGTGGGATGCCGGTACAGCCCATCGACTTTCAGGAGCTTGACGCCCTCCTGCTCCGCGTAGATTTCCGCGATGGGCCCCTCGAACTTCCGGCCGATGGTGAACCGAAGATTATCAGCCTGTTCCGGGATGAGTCCCTTCTTCCGGGCCCATACGTCCGCGGGGGAGCTCCACGGGGAGACACCAAGGATAGCAGCCATCTCGGACCCGCCGATCCCCGACATTCGAGCTTTCAGCCATTCCTCGCGGTTCATTTTATCAACTTCCTCCCCTCCTGAACGTCATCCCAGGCGGGATGCGGGGTTTTTGGATCGCCGGCATACCCCCCGGTCCAACAGGCATCAGACCATTGAACTATCTGACGGAGCGCAATCCGCAATTTGTCTCGCTCGGTATTGTATTCGGTGGCAGATTCGGCCTTTCCCTTCCCGATATATCCAAGCTTCTCGAGGAACTTCAGGAGGGACGCGATCACTTCCGGCTCGAGGTAGATCGTGTTGGTTGCCGAAATCCCGTCCTCCGTGGTGAGAGTGATCCCGTAAGCCCCGATATCGGCGTAGACGGCATCCCCCAGGTAGGTTTTCATCCCATCTTCTCCCCCACCCGCTCGTAGGTGGCATCGAAGATATCCGGCTTGCAGGGGTAAAATTCCCCCTTGATCCCCTTGATGATCCAATCGTCCAGGGACGCATTGAGGGGTCCCTCGAGGGTCGCAACGACCAACTTTCCATCCCGCAGCTCCGCGTCTCCCCCGACGAACTTCTCTATTTCATCGAAATTCCCGGTGAACTGAATCGCCTCGATCACGACCGGCTTCTTCTTAAAAAATGGCATACTACCTCCCTTTTCTGATATCCCCTCGTACGCCTCTATCCTTCTCGTTGAGCCGGATCTTCGTCTCGAGCCTCTTGATCTTCCGGGCCATGGACAGGTTCGCCCTCTGGAAATTATCCCGATCACGGACGAGCGTGATGACCGGAACTGCCAGCTTCTCGAGGGCGACCACGATCCGCGTCTCCACGGCGTCAGCGATCCGGAGGATGGCCCCAAGCTGGATTTGATTGTCGCAGGGGCGGTACGGCGTTTCGTGTTTGCCCCCGATGTCTGCCCGGGACGCATCCCGGTAGTTTCTCCATGTTTCTTTTCCCATGGGCTACCTCCCGACCCGGAGGGCCGTGGCCGTGGGAGGGGGCGCCACTTCCGGGCTGACCCCCATGGCCTTCTCGATCCGGATGATCTCGTTCAGGGAGGCGTCGAGAAGATCATCCATTTCGGAAAGCCGATCCTGCAGGACCCCGAAGGCTCCGCTCCCCTCGGTTTTTACCTTGTCCGTGGGGTTCTCCGGGATGGGCCCCGTCATGTTCTCCCGGATCACCCGGAGGCGCTGGATCACGTTGTAATGCGCGTCCCGTAGTAGCCCCGCGTCTTTCAGAAGCCGCTCCATCGGTGCCATTTCCCGTAACGGCTTGTCTCCGCTCATAATGATCTCTCCCCTTTCTATCAAGTTTTTGAGCCGGTCCAAACGCCGCGTTGCGATGAGGCTTTTACCGTCCAGGCGATAGGTGAATTTCTCGGGCTCCATTACGCTTTCTTCGCCTTCCTCGCCTTCTTGAAGGACAGGTACATGGCCCGGGTGCAATCGGCATTGAACAGGGACCCGTCGCTGCGTCGGACCAGGCGCCGTCCCTTCCACCCGCGGGTGAGCTGCTCGGCCTTCTTCCGGAGATACTTCGCTACCTTTCCCCTCATGTTTTCTTCTCCATCGGGAGCGCAACATCCACAAGAAAGCGCATGGCCATCGCGCCTACTTGTTTTGCCTCTTTTATCATCTTCTCCCGGTCGCGGTTTTTTGCCTTCTTCCAGACTTCGGCTTTGAGCTCGTCGAATTCCTCGTGGATCACGGCGAGGCCCTCATGCGCGGAATGGAATTCCCCGAATATCGCCGTTGCCTCCCCGTACTCCTCCATAATCAGGAAAGCCGCCTCGTCCGCGCGCGACTGTTTTTCCTTTTTCATTCCTCTACTCCCACCCCGTCGATGCACCTGGGGATTTCTTCCCCCACCGTGTCCGGGACCCGACATTCGATCGTGCGCTGGTACTCGTCTACCCGGTGGATCAGAAGATCGACGCTGTTCAGGTGGGCTCCGTTCGCTCCAAGCATAGACGCCGCTTCCCTGTAGGCTCTAAGCGCAGCCGGGACCGCGGAATCCTTCGCGCACAGAAGGATCGCGTTTTTCTCGGTGTATACCTTTCCGTTTACGGGGTTGAAGGCCAGGATCCGGAACTTCCTGTCGATGGTTGTCATGCTCCTTCCTTTCTTTTCCGGAATGACTCCGCTTCCGGACAGGTTGCGAAATGGCTGGTGCCGTCGGAATTGACGGGGTGTTTCTTCGACGGGTCCCGGGGCCGCGGGATGAAATAGATCGGCTCCGCGCAGGACCGGCAGGGAGTGGGCTTAGTCCCGGGGGGGATCTCGAATTTCAGGGGAGGGCGGGTCATAGTTTCTCCTTCGCTGCGTCCGGCCCGATCGCGTTCCCGCCCATCAGTTCTTTCGTGATTACCTGGTCGAGTATTTTCAGCAGCACGACATTACGCTCGGTTCCACCCGCCATCGAGATATTCCTGAACCCCTGTTGGTCACTCTCGGCCATGAGGATATAGTTGTCGAATTTACGGTGGTAATGCCTTTCGCTTCCGTCCTCGAATTCAAGCGTCACCATTACGCATCTTCCGGGGGGCGTCATTTCAGCATCCCCGGGAGCCCCGCCTGGAAGCCCTTGAATTTCCCGTTCTCGACCACGATCTCATCGAGCTGTCCCTCGCTGTCGTAGTAGAAAAGCCGCCTCCCCGGGGCGAGAAGCTCGTTGGCGACAAGATCCGCTACCACGTTCTCCGCGTCGTTGGTGAGGCTCACCGTTACCAGGTGCCCCGTGTCCCGGATGACGAGGGGATCCCCGAAGGCTTTCAGCGGCGGGGGGTACTCCTGGGGTCCGACGAACTCGTAGAGCGCCCGTGCTTTCATGCCGAATTTCTCCCTGATTCCCTCGACGGCCTTGACGATCCCCTTCGAGTGGTTCTTCCCTCCGCAGATGCACTTGCATTTCGTCGTGACCTTGCCGTTGTAGCATCGAGCGTTACAGCAGCGGCGACCTTGCCGGATCAGGACCGTCATTCCCTCTCTCCTTTCGTTGGTGCCCCTTCTCATCCGGCTCACGGGACGGCCTCGGGGCGCGGTGGTGGGACCTTGGGCCCGGGTATCTCCTACGGGCTCACCGTGCGTCCATTGCCACGCAAGGCCCCACGGGCGGCGGGATCGCCTACCATCCGGCTCCCCTCCCTCGGCGTCTCCCGGCCTTCACGGGCTGGCAACATCTCGGGGATCCCCGGCTTTTCAGCCGCGCCGCCTTTCTCGTTTGGTCCCTTGATCTCACGGGCCCTCTCCTGGCGAACAATCCGAAGCCGGACCATCGCCGCTCCGATGTTCATGTCCTCTCCTTTCTTTTTGTGTGATTTGATCATGGTGGAGGGTACGATAATGCCCCGACAATAATCTGTCAAGGGAAAATTCTTGACACGGTGATTTTTCTGTCGTAGGCTTTCCTCCCATGAAGAAAAAACTATTCTCCCCCACAGAGCGCAAAGCCTTGATGGACGCTGGATTCCCGCGTCAAACCGTCCTGAATTGGGAGAATGGGGCACAGCCCCGGGCGGGGAATCGCTATGCAATCAAGCTCATCCTCAAGCGCGATATAAAATTCAAGAGAAATCGAAAGAAATCACATGGAAAAGTAGCCTGACGTTGCGCGACATCCGGATCAACCTGGGACTTCCAGACCATCCCAAGGTTCAGAAATTGGAGAAGAAGTGCGGGGCAGGGGCCTTCAAGTGCCTCGTTCGATTATGGACGTTCTGTGCCGTCTCAAAGCCCACCGGAAAGCTCATCGGAATGTCCCTTGGTGACATAGAAATGGCCGCGCGGTGGGAGGGGGAGCCTGGGGCCTTCGCCGCGGAGCTGCTCGACATAGGATGGCTCGACGCGGAGGACGAGGGGTATCTGTCGATCCACGATTGGCAGGAGCATCAGCCATGGGTATTCAACTCCAAAGAGAGATCGGAAATGGCCCGGAGGGCGGTGCAAACCCGATGGGGGAAGCAGAAGCCGGGGGTGAAAGCCCTCGGCCTCGGCTGCGCGGTGCAGGGGTGCGAGAACCCCGTTGAGAAGCATATCGACGGGGTGGGGTATTGCGGCAATCCTACCCACAAGCATAAGCCGATAGGGGGAGGGTGATGATCGACATTGATCCCGGGTCGTTCGTTCTTGGGATGGCATTCGCGTTGGGGTGTCTGATTCTTCTTGGGTGGGCTGACTCCAAGTGGGGGGGATGATGGACTACGGAGAATACCGTGATATCGCTCACAAGCTGGCAGCGCGCCGGTCGCCCGGGACCCCGGAGGGGGATCTTCTCAAGGCGGTGATGCAGCGGTTGTGCTACCTCCCCGGGGTGGATCCGATCCGGATGAACACCGGGGCCCTCATGGCGGTGGGGCAGGGGGGGAAGCAGCGGCCGGTGAGGTACGGCTACCCCGGGATGGCCGATATCTATTGCAGGGTGTTCATCGGGACCCGTTGCCGGCCACGGTGGGAAACCCTTTGGATCGAGCTCAAGGCGAAATCGGCACAGAGCGCGGCCCAGGTCGCCTTCCAGGAGAAGGTGGAGCGGTGGGGGGATCATTATATCCTCGCCCGGAACGTCGACGAGTGCGTCAACGCGATTACATATCTTCGGAGTAAAATTCAGGCCCCGGAAGGTGGGGGAGCGTGAGAGAGCCCGTCAAGGAAATCGAAGTGGCTCGGGCCGTGATCGTTTACCTGAACGACCTGAAATGGGAAGTTTTCCAGGAAGTGACCGGCGCCGGTGGCCGTGCCGATATCGTGGCCCGTCAAGGTTCAATCTTTTGGGTGATCGAGGTTAAGACCAAATTCGGGCTTCCTGTGATCGGACAAGCGAAGGGGTGGGTGCCTCATGCTCACCTGGTCAGCGTGGCGACTCCTTCCTCCCCGGGAGAACTCGGGAAAGACGTTTGCCGTCTGTTCGGTGTCGGGATCCTCTCGGCCAGCGGCACTTACAGCGACGGCAGCGGGACAACGGAGATTCTTCGCCCTCGGTTGAACCGGAAACCATGGAAGCTCCCGATGCTGTGCGAGGAACACAAAACCTATGCGGAGGCGGGAACCAACGGCGGCGGGTATTTTACACCGTTCAGGCGCACGATCCGGCTTGTGGAGGAACAGGTGCGCCTACATCCGGGGATCACGGTCAAGACTCTCGTGGACATTGTGGATCACCATTACGCCAGCGACTCGACGGCTCGGCAATGCCTTGCGAAATGGATCATGGGAGGCGAGATCCCCGGCTACACGGTTCAATACGAGGGGCGAAAGAATGTCGTAGTGAAGATCGAAAAACCAGAGGAAGGAGAAGGCACATGATACCGGAAACGGGGTGGGTGACGGGCTTGGTGGTCGCCTTTTTAACGGGTGCGGTGATCGGCGTGGCGGCAGCGTACAGCGTTTTGTCCCGGCGCTTCGAGCGGAAGGTGAAAAGCATCATCCGGATCGCCAAGGCCCGGGAGGAACGGGTGGTGGGAGTCCTCAAGACGGGGAGGGGGATGGCCCCCGGGCCTGTTCTCCAGGGGCCATACTCGAACAACTGACCAAGTGACCAAGGCTTCACTCTACTCGCGTCCCATGATTTCCGCAAGGTAGTGCTCGTTCGACGTTTCGAGGGCTCGGTACAGGTCAAGCTCTCGGTGGTCGCACAGGTGCCGGATGTCGGTGAGAATGTCAACGATATCCTCGGTGGTCAGGATCCTCTCGTCGTTCCGGTAGGCTCCCCGGATCGCCTTCTCGGCTTTGTCGGCCCGTTTCACGTTCGGGTGCGGTCGTTTCAGGTTGAGTCCCATCTTCTTTCTCCTTTCAGTCGGTGTCCTCCGTCATGGCGTAAGTCCGTTCTGACCCGCATTTCGGGCAGCAGATCCAATTATATTCAGGCCAATCCATTTCCTTTTCGGCTTCCGCAGCCGAAACGTCCCAAATGTGGTCGCAGGACTCGCATCGGGCGGTGTAGCCGGTGGTGTTCTCGGCGTCGATTGCCATGTCAGTCCTCGATGAAATCATGGTGGGTGCGGGTGAGGATCTTCGGCTCGAAGTAGACCCGGATGTACTCTACCCGCTCGTCGGTGGTCGGGATATCCACCCCTTCCTGCACTTCCCCCAGGGCTTTCCGGAACAGGTTGACGGCTTCCCGCTGCGTCCTCGCCTTCACCGTTCCGCAGACCTGTACCACGGTCCGGTCATCCCCCGCCGTGAAATGGTACTTTTTCGTCGCTGTTGCCATTGTGGTGCTCCCTCCGTGGTCAGGCTCATCAGCGCCCGGGGACCATGCCGGACGGACAGGGAGCCCGTACAGGCGCCCCCCGTTTCGCCTATTTCTGTGCGGCCTCCTTCTCGGCCATGGTCGGAGCGCCCTTCTTGGTGCGCATATGCTTTTCCCGGAGCCCCTGGGGTGACTTGGCAAGGTCGTTTGACGTTCCCCATGGGCGGGTTTCGGGTTCGACCGGCAGCGTGTCGATCCTTGCGTATTCGTCCCGGATGTACTTCTTGAACCGCTTGGTTGCCTCCTTCGGCATTTCCTCCCCGGCAGAATCCCGGAGCAGTTCGTAGTACCGGATCCCTCCGGCGGTAGCGTACGACCGGGACGGGACGAGGACGGTAGGGGGATCTCCCTTCTTCGACTTCCAGACGGTCACTCCCACCAACTTGAGCCCCGCAAGGAGCCCTTCCTCGAAATGGATCTCTACGTCGGCCAACTTGGAAGCCGGTGTCCCGCCATGATTCAGGACGAAATGCACTCTCATTGTGTTCCCCTCTCTGCGCGTGTCGGATGCGCGCCCCCCGGATCGTGTGCCTATTCCTCGGTGAATTGTCCACAGGTGCAGCCGTCGATGACGCATCCTACGGGATCCAATACCACCCCGCTTTCGTGGGCAGTAATCGAATGTCCACAGGTGCAGAGGGTATCCTCCGGGTTCTCGGGGTTGGTTACTCCGGTGAATTCGATCCCGTCAGCGATGGCGGCTTCCTCCAAGTCCATACAGGTGGAGCAGAGGACGGCGAACCGCTGTTCCATGGGATCCGTGACGAAAACCGGGACTCCGATCCCGGTCCCGGTCTGCATCTCGTCGCAGGATCCGCAGGTGAGGGACTCCCCCCGGCCAAGAATCAATTCGATTCTCATGGGGTGCCTCCGCAAAGCAGGGATTCGATCTCCCCACCGATGGTCCCGGGCTCCTGGTCGGCTTCCGGCTGCAGGGGATACCGCTCCGGGAACACCTTCGACAGCGCCTTTTCCCCGAAGTGAAGGTCCCGCTCGATCCGCAGCCCGAAGCGCAACCGGACGGAGGACAGTTCCGACAGGGAGAAATAGCCCAATTCCTTCTCCTGTATCACACAGAGCCCGAAGAACAGGTCCGTCCCGTCGAATTCGGTGGCGTACCACGTTCCCGCCCCGCAGGGGTTGAAGAACTTGACCCGGATGATGGGGTCCGGGTCCTTCTCCGTGGAGTACAGGGGCGGGAGCCTTTTCTTGATTTCCTTCGTCAGTAGCATCATGTCCAATCTCCTTTGTCTCGGAATGAGAAGTATTCTCCCGTCGATCCGATGATTACATGGTCAACGACCGGGATCCCAAGGATTTCCCCGGCCTTGCGGAGCCGGTTCGTTACCTCCCGGTCCTGTCCGCTCGGGGAAGGGTCCCCGCTCGGGTGATTGTGCACGATGAGGATGGCGGCAGCGGATCCCGCCACAGCGGCCTTGAAAACCTCCCTGGGGTGGATGAGGGAGCCGTCGAGGATCCCGATGCTGATTACTTCCTCGGCAATCACGCGATGTTTTACGTCGAGCAGCAGCACGATGAACGCTTCCCGGTCCCGGTCGGCGTACCCTTGCCGGACGAGGTACTTCGCCACATCCCCGGCGTCCCGGAACGGATCCGGCACGGGGCCGTCCTCGCGTACCATCTGCCAGCGGATCCGGCTCATGGGTTCAGTCCTTTCTTGGAGTAGCGGGGCGAGAAGTGATTCAGGAGTTTTCCCGTTTTCCGGTCGAGGTTCCTTTGGATCCCGAAAACATCATGGGAGAAGTTGAAATCATCGGCGTTGAGAAGGTCGAGCAGCCGCAGGGGATTCCCGTTGCAATGGCAAGCCGTCAGATCCATCCGGGCATTGCTTCCCTCGTAGACCCACCCGCCGCTGATCGCCGCCTTGATGGCGCGGTTTGCGATTTCTTCGATGAGCGCATAATCTTCCTTGGTTGCGTCGAATCGGACGGTCATGGTTGTGCTCCTTCCTTTTGGTCGAGGATGAGGGCTTCGGCTTCGAGCCGGTCGAGGGTTTCGCAACAGGTATCACAGCGGCAATCCCAAGCCTCGGTCCATTCCCGGTCGTTGTGGGCTTCCCGGGAGAGCCCATCGGGCAGGGAAAGGAGCCCGAAGGCTCCCCCCCACGCGATAGCGGCGGCACAGACGATCTTGAGGAAGGTTTTCATATCCTTTCCCACACACGGGACACCATCCCGTCATTGAGGGTGCGCTCCATCTCGAATTCGATGATGGTGCA
>Ga0137334_1000027_pt1 | contig 40623 bp, 78 predicted proteins | sample EasRivERMLT262_2_FD_104776 | JGI IMG/M metagenome (GOLD analysis project Ga0137334, IMG submission 104776) | Soil microbial communities from meander-bound floodplain in the East River, Colorado, USA - East River MetaG ERMLT262_2 | ecosystem: Environmental > Terrestrial > Soil > Floodplain ...
GTCACTAATAGCCATTACTAGCTTCGCTATATAAGGCATTCATGACAACATCTATTGGCCTGAAGGGGTATTATATAATCTTAGCGCCTATATAAACATACATGGTTGGAGAGGGGTTGTCAAGCGGTTTATTTTATGGTATTATATACACTTGTTCGTATACATAGCAGGTCATATGGTAGAAGAATCACGCAAATATGCCCACGAAGTGCGACAAATGGTCACGACGGGCATTTTAGTCAATGACATAGCTAAGTACCTAGACATCCCTAAAGACGAGTTACTACTTGAATATTCAGACATTATTAATAAAGGTGCTGTAGATTATACAGTTCAGGTTGCAAAAGCGTTGTATGAGTTAGCTATGGGTGGAAACTTACAAGCGTGTATTTACTGGTTAAAGACTGTAGGAAAGTGGGAACAATTAGCCGAACAAGTTGACGAAGTTAGACCTACAGATATTTTAACAGATATTAATATTAAGTTAGGAATTACAAAAGCTGATTTTGAGAGTAATGAGTAGTTATGGAATTTAACTTTACTTGTACCAAGGAACAGTTTGAGTTTCTCAGCTTAACATGCAAATACCCCGCGTTCGTTGGTGGATTCGGTAGTGGTAAAACTGAAACAATGTTACGTAGAGCGTTTATAGATGCATCTTCACACCCAAAAGCACTAATCGCATTGTATGCACCGTCATATGACTTGGTGAGATTGATTATAGCGCCTCGATTGATGGCAATGTTAGAACAATACAAAATACCCTTTGAGTATAATAAAACCGAACAGATGATAACTACTACCCATCCTCAATTTGGTAATTTTATCTTTAGGTCTCTCGATACTCCAGAAAGAATTGTAGGGTACGAGTCTTATAGGGCACATATTGACGAGATAGACGTATTACCTGAACATCAAGCGACGATGGCATGGAATAAAATTGTAGGTAGAAATAGGCAGAGACTTCCAGGTGTTACAAAAGATAAACAGTTGAATAGAGTATCGGCATATAGTACCCCTGAAGGTTTTAACTTTTTATATAAGAGATGGAAAAAAGATCCTCAACCTGGTTACGAAATGGTACAAGCTAGGTCAGAATCTAACCCAATGCTACCTGAAGATTATATTTCATCATTGAAAGCAACCTACCCAGCAGAATTAATCAGTGCATATCTAAATGGTGAGTTTGTAAATCTAACGACAGGTACAGTATATAAAAGCTTTGACCGGGTTAGATGTGACTCTAAAGAAATAATTAATCCTAATGATATTTTATATGTAGGAATGGATTTTAACGTTACTAATATGTCAGCAAGTATATATGTACGTAGAGTGAAGACAAAATTAATCGACAATCAAGATAAAAAAGTTATAGAATGGCATGGAGTAGCCGAGCTGTCTAAATTGTATGATACACCTGAAATGATAGCTAAATTAAAGGAATTGTATAACAAACATAAATTAGTAGTATATCCCGATGCTTCAGGAAAGGCTCGTAAATCTGTTGGTGCAGGTGTCAGTGACATAGCACTATTAGAGGAAGCAGGCTTTGAGGTACGGGCACATAGTAAAAATCCTTTAGTGAAGGATAGAGTAAACGCGGTAAACGGTGCATTTGATAGACAAGTGTTATTTGTAAATGTTGATAACTGTCCTAACATGGTAGAGTGTTTAGAACAGCAATCTTATGATGATAAGGGTGAACCTGATAAATCAAAAGGTAAAGATCATCAAAATGACGCTACAGGATATCCGATAGCATATGAAATGCCAATTAAAAAACCAATAGCACATATTCCAGTGGGATTTGCTAGCAGAAGTGGAGAATAACAGAATGACAGTGTCAACTGAACGTGAAGAATATTGTAAGAATGAAAAGAAATGGAAATTAGTAAGAGATGTGACTGAAAGTAATGTCACTAGCTATATTAGGGATGTAGATAAAAGAGATCCTGATAGAAATATTAGATATAAGAATGATGCGCAATTTACGAATTTTACCAGTAGAACAAAGTCTGGATTAGTTGGCGCTGTATTCCGTAAAGATTTAGTGGTTGATTTACCCTCAGATATAGAATATGTCAGAGATGATGCGACAGGCTTTAAAGTATCACTATCAAAATTAGCACAAAAGATTACTGGTGAGGTATTGATCACTGGTAGATATGGACTATTAGTAGATTATCCAGCAAGTGAAGACGGTCTAACAGCTCAAGAAGTGTCAGACATGGATTTGAGAGCAAGAATTTATACTTATTCCGCAGAGAGTATTATTAATTGGCAAGTAAAATTAGTAAATGGCTCACCTAAACTATTATTAGTAGTATTAAAAGAATGTGTAAATGACTTATCCGACGATGGTTTTACATGGGTAGAAAATCATCAATATAGAGTTTTAAGAATGGTAAATGGAGGTTATACACAATCTATTTATGATAAAGACGAAGAACTTATTGACGTGATGATACCAAGGGATAAAAATGGTAATGCGTGGGATTATATCCCATTTGTATTTGTAGGGTCAGAGGATAATGACTCAGAAATTGATAGTATCCCATTATACGATTTGGCTAACTTGAACATAGGACACCTAAAAAACAGTGCAGACTATGAAGAATCGGTATTTTTAGTAGGGCAACCTACCTTAGTTATTGGTACTGAGATGTCTAGCGAACAATTTAAGGATGCTAACCCAGGCGGGGTATTATTCGGCAGTCGTAGAGGGTTAAACCTTGGAGTAGCTGGACATGCTAATTTATTACAGGCAGCACCGAACCAACTGGCAGATGTGGCTATGCAAAGGAAAGAAGAACAGGCCGTAATGATGGGTGCTCGATTGGTAATGGTACAAGCGGATAGAGAAACTGCTGTAGCTGCACGTATGAGACATTCAGGTGAAACTAGCATTTTAAGCACTATTGCACATAATGTACAAGATGCCTTGATTCAGTGTATGAAGTTCCTAAATAGATTTATGTCGGGGCAAGACTCCTTAGACGGAGTCCATCTTGTTATAAATGACCATTTCTTTGATGAAAACGTAGATCCAAACGCATTAATGGCACAAATTCAGCTATTTAACTCAAAAATTATAGCTAAAAGTGATATTAGGCAGTATTTAAGAGCTACAGGAGTGGTAGAAGAAACTAGAAATGATGACGAAATAGAGGCCGATATCAGTGCAAATCCACCTGAAGAAATAGATAGTACTGTAGGTATTGACACTCTTTAAAAGGCATGATATAATCCGTAATTCAGTGTATTTAAACCAGTGTATAACCTAGTGGGGAATAACATGACAGATTCAGCCAGTGGCGAAATTGCTAATACCGAGACAGAACAGGCCGTAGATTATAATGCTGTAATTGAAGACCTTAAAACTCAAAACCAGGCTATGAAAGGCAAATTGGATGAGTTATTAGGAGAAACAAAAAAGGCAAAACAAAAGGCACGTGAAGAACAAGAAGAAAAAGAAAGGGTCAAGCTTGAAAAGGCTAAAAAAGATGGTGATTATGAGCAAATGCTTAAATCGTCAGAGAAAGAGAGAAATGACCTTTTAAGTAAATTTAATGATTTGAATAATAAAATAGCTTCGGAGAAAGTTAAATCAGAATCGCTTAAGATTGCCAGTGAGTTGGCTGATGGTAATAATGTGGATCTATTAAGCGAATTTGTTAATAAAAGATTGAAATATACAGATGATGGGGTAAAAGTTTTAGATTCTAATGGTGATTTGACTGTGTCGAGCATCGAGGATTTAAAACGAGAATTTCAAAATAGTGACAAATTTAAGTCATTATTGAGAGGTAGTAAAGCCAGCGGCGGTGACGCTCAAGGAAGTGGTAATAGTGTTACTACGAAGACACAAAAAGTTGTAGATAGAGCCAGTTTTGAAAAGATGAACCAAATTGAAAGGGCTAATCATTTCAGAGCAGGCGGAAAAGTTACAGACTAATATTTTATAAACTATATAGGAATATATAAAACATGGCTAATACATTAACAAACTTAGCACCCGACTTGTATGCAGCGCTCGACGTTGTATCACGTGAGTTGGTTGGACTAGTTCCAGCAGTATCAAGAGATTCCAGTCTCGAACGAGCTGCTTTAAGTCAAACTATTCGCTCATTTGTTGCACCTTCTGCATCATCTAGCAATATTACCCCTGGACAACTCCCAGCAGACGACGGCGATCAAGTAATTGGTAATAAGACTATTACTATTTCTAAATCCAAGTACGTAGCAGTGCGTCACACAGGTGAAGAAGAAAAGGCAATGAATAGCGGCGCAGGTATGTCAAATATCGTCCGTGACCAATTTGCTCAAGCTATGCGCGTTCTTGCTAACGAAGTGGAAGCGGATCTTGCGGCTCTTTACGTAGGTGCATCACGTGCGGTATCTCCAGCAGGTACAACTCTTTTCGACGCAGCTAATTACAAAGACGTTGCAAACGTTCGTAAAATCTTAGTAGATAACGGTGCGGATCCTTCTGACATGAGCTTAGTATTAAATACTTTGTCTGGTGCGGCTATCCGGGGTAATGCTACTTATGTGAACGTTGATAGTTCTGGTTCAAGCGACATTCTCCGTCAAGGTATCTTATTGCCTGTACACGGTATGAATGTTCGTGAATCAGCTCAAATCAAAACACACACTATCGGTACTGGTTCAGGCTTAAAGACTGACTCTACAGGTTATGCTGTAGGTGCTACATCAATCGTAGTTGCTACTGACGGTTCAGGTACTATTGTTGCCGGTGACGTAATCACTTTCTCTACTGATGCGACTGCTTCTAAGTATGTTGTAACAACTGGTGGAGATATGAGCGCAGGCGGTACTGTTGTAATTGCGGCTCCTGGTCTACGTGGTGCACTAGCTGCTTCACAGGCTGATATCGCAATCGTAGCAGACGTACAACGTAACATGGCATTCTCACGCAACGCTATTCACTTAGTAACACGTGCTCCAGCAAGACCAGAAATTGGTGACTTAGCGGAAGATGTCATGATGGTTCAAGATGCCCGTTCAGGCTTAGGCTTTGAAGTATCGATGTATAAAGAATACAGACGCGTACGTTTCGAAGTTGCATTAGCTTGGGGATTCGCGGTTATTAAACCAGAACATCTTGCATTGTTAATTGACTAATCGATAGGATAATATCTCCTCAGATATTGCCAAGGATGGCTCTTATATAGGATTACATTAAAAATGTCAAGTACAGAATCTTTTTTCCTTCCAAAGGAACACAAATTAACTTTTACACCTGATGCGGTTGCATCTGGGCATTTCGTTGTTATTGATGGTAGTGGTAACCCGTCTGGTTTTACTGCGTTAGTAGCAAGCACGCCTGTCGTAGTTGAGGCAATTAACACTAACAGAATATTTCAAGTAACCATTAATAATGGTGAAATTGCAGTCTCTCAAGAATTTGATGGTATGGCAGATGACCGTTTAGACGATATAGAAGGTGACTTCGTATTGACTTCTACACTAGAAACCACACTAGAAGACTATGTTTTAACTGAAGATTTAGATACGGCAATAGCGGATTTTATAACAGAGTCTGACCTCACTACAGCATTAGGTGATTATGTAACTGAAGCCGAACTTACTACAGCGCTAGCAGATTATGAACCTTTAATAGTAGCAGGTACATTTATACCGTCACCATCAGCCATATCAGAAACTGATTTAAAAGACGCTATAGACGATATTAGAGACCTTTTGATTGCCAAAGGCATTATGGAAGCAGAGGTATAATAAATGAAAACAAGACAGGATGTCGGCTCGACAAATAGATATTTCGCCGAAATAGCGGTAACTGAGGGATAAATGAAAAAACCAGTTAAGAAATGGCCTAGAATTAAATACGAACTATTAATGTTCATGTCTTCTATTTGTCGTAAATTAACGGTTAAGTTTCAGTCTTTGGCCAAATGGTCATATTGTAAGGCATTTGCTCTAAAGGTAGATAAGTAATGTCTAGTACTACTACACAATTCGTTCAGGCTGGATATCAACTAGTAATAACTAGTAATGCAGTGTCTAAAGGCTATTTTCATGAAATAGGAATTCCAGGTTCACAATCTGGCGGCCTGACAGCAGTTAATTACAATGAATCGCATGTAGTTGAGCCAGTTAATTATAACCGTACATTTGCAATTGTCTCAGACCAAGGCACTATTAGCTTTGTTGTTGATTTTGATTATATAGAAGATGTAGCTAGCTCATTAGACGATTTAGATGACGTTGTTATAACCGATTTATTAGAAGATGACATTTTAAAGTATGATGGCGCTAAATGGGTTAATAGTTTTACTACTCCTGGTAGCGGTGCTACTGAGCTAGATGAGTTATCAGACGTTACTCTAGGTGCGTTAGTAAATAGACATGGTTTGATGTATAGTTCAGGCTCAGGTCAATGGGAAAACCGTCTACTAGTAGAAGCTGACATTTCAGACCTAGGTAATTACCTTACTGACATTAATAGTGAAGTCTTAGACGATTTAAGTGATGTAAATATTGTTGCACCTAGTAATGGTGAAGTATTAAAATATAATGGCGGCGTTTGGTCAAATGCTACTGACGAAGGTATAAGTGCTGCTGCAGATGTTAGCTATGATAATACAACCTCTTTATTAACTGCAACTGATGTACAAGCGGCTATCGACGAACTAGATGTTACCTTAGATTCTTTGGCAGATGTGGCATTTTCTGGCGATTATGATGATTTAAGTAATACTCCTAGTATACCAAGTCAATATACTGACGAATTAGCTCAAGATGCCGTTTCAACTATGATTCAAAATGGTACAGGTATTACATGGTCATATAATGACTCCTTAAATACTTTGACACCTACAGTAACGATTACTCAATATACAGATGAAATGGTACAAGATGTAGCTAGTACTATGATTCAAAATGGTACTGGAATTACTTGGTCATATAATGATAGTTCAGGTACATTAACACCTACGGTAACAATTACTCAGTATACAGATGAACTTGCTCAAGACGCTGTAGGGACTATATTAGATGATAGTACTTTTATAAGTGCTGTTTATTCTGATGCAACTCCTAGCATAACTATGTCATTGTCAGCAACTGGTACCCCAGATAGCACGACTTTTTTAAGAGGTGATAATACTTGGGCAACTCCTAGCGGCGGCAGTAGCACATTTCCAGCAATAGGTGCAGTTTCAGGTCAATGGTACGGAACTCCAGGACTATTCTTTGATTGTGACGCTACCGCACAGAATACGGTAGATACTGGAACTATATATTATATACCCTTTTATGTTACAAAGACCAATACTTATACGGCTATAGGTATTTTGGTTGGCACATCGGTAGCGGGTTCTACTAATATGGCTATATATAATTCTGATTCTTCTAATACTGTGCCTACGGGAAACCCTATAGCCGGGTCAACCTCAGGTAGTATAACCAACGTAACGGCAACTTTAGCCAGCTTTACTTTTGCTTCTCCTATTGAATTACAGCCAGGAATGTATTGGTTAGCATACACTCTTTCTACAGGAAGTTGTCAGTATATCAATATGGGCGCAGATGCATCGAGACTATCTTTAATAGGAGTTGATACTACTGTTACAACAACTACATGTGCAAATTATGTAGTAGGATGGAAACATAGTTTTACATATAGTACTACCATGCCCACGGTATCAACGTTAACCAAGTTGCTCAAATCTTCTGTAGGCGAAAGTGCAATGTTCTTGAAGGGGCAGTAATGATGGGCGATTTAGAGCTATTGTTTGATGTTAAACTAACAAACCAAGAGGAAACGGCACTATTAGGCTATTCAGGGTTTCGAGAGATAAATAAAAATAGTTCAGGACAGATAACAGATATAGATACTAGAACTTTAGAGCTAGAAAAGCTTAAATATAAAAAGTGTCTTAAAGTGTTAGTTAATAAAATATTTTTACGGCTGGTACCATTACAGACACAATTAAATGCTGCTTTAGGACAACTAACTCAGGTTGAGATAGACAGAGTTAAGGCGCGAATGGCTAAGATTAGACAAATATATCAACAACAAAAAAATATTATAGAGGCGGCTAACAGTTTAGACACGTTAGTAATGCCAGATTTAGATACAATAATTTCAACTGAAATAAACCAAATTTAACCTTAAGGGGAAATAGAAATGGCAAAAACTTTTAACGGTAGAGTAGATTTAAAGATAACGGGGGCGTACGCTCAAGATATGGATCTTGGTAATGCTTCGTATAGTTTAAATAAGACTTATATTAATAGATTCGCGAATGGTGCTGATGCTGAAGAGGCAGAGATTATCTTTACTGATACTCGCAGTACATCAAGTAATGATGACTTAGATTTAGCAGGTGGGGTAGTAGATGCCTTTGGGAACACTCTAACATTCGTGGCAGTTAAAATGCTTTGTATTAAGGCAGCAGATGCAAATCCGGCGAATATACTAGTAGGTGGCGAAGGTACTAATGAGTTTTCCAGCTTCTTAGGTAACGATACTGATATAGTAGTAATTCCCCCAGGCGGTATTTTTCTAATAAGCAATCCTAGTGCTGCTGGCTTTACTGTTACAGGTGGTACAGGTGATATGTTAAGAATTGCTGCTGCCTCTGGTACTTGTGAATACGATATTATTATCGTCGGCGAAGAATAATAGTAGGGGTATAACATGGCCTTAATTATTGAAGATGGCACATTAGTGGCAAATGCTAACAGCTATGTTACTACGTCTGAACTAACGGATTATGCAACTGCACGCGGTATTACTATTACTGGCGACGAAGAAGAACTCCTAATTAGGGCTATGGACTATTTCGAGTCTTTGGCCTTTATAGGTATTAAGGTAATTCATACTCAAGCGTTACAGTGGCCTAGAGCGAATGTAATTATTGATGACTACTTAGTAGAACTAGATACTATTCCTAGTGAGGTTATTAAATCTCAAATTGAGATAGCTTTGGCGATTGATAACGGACAAGATCCCGCGGCCGATGTAGCTAGGTCTAAGTCGAAGGTTAAAGTAGGCGAATTAGAAGTAACTTATGAACCTGGACAATCAACTACTATAGTTCGGAAAATTAGTAATTCAATTTGGAAACTATTAGTAGGTGGCGTATCTGGTATCAGTTTTTTAGTAGACAGAGGGTAGTATGTCAGAGTTCTCGGATGAAATGGCTTTAGTGGCAGAGGAACTGATTACCGAATTTGGTGAGGCTGGAAGCTTTGAACGTACTGTGCAAGGTACTTATGATCCAGGTAGTGCAGACATATTATTTGACACTGTGACTAATTATAGTGGCTTCGTGGCTCCTATGGACTATAAAGACTTCGAAATTGATGGAACGATTATCTTAAAAGGTGATTTCCGTGTACTAGCACACGATATGGACGAAGTACCTTCTGTCGGAGACGAGTTGACTTTTAATAGTAAAACGTGTAGAATCATTAATGTATCTGCAACACGGGTAAACGGTGCATCAGTATTATACAGTTTGCAGTGTAGAATCTAATGGGTCAGTCTTCATGCGATAGCATGGGTCACGTGAATTCAACTAGGTATATAAAAGCATGAGCCTGTTCGATATAGAGTGGAAAATGGCTACTAAGAAGGTCAATTCTACAATTGAAAAGGTTATTCAAGAAGCTGTCGGCCAACTGTTTAATAATATCATTGTAGATACACCGGTCGATACTGGGGCATTATTGGCAAACTGGACAGCTAGTATAAATAGCATGCAAACAGGCGACGTAGGTCAGACTGATCAATTTGGAGAGAGAACGGCCAGTAATGCTAAGTCCGTAGTCATGAAAATGAAACTAGGAGATACGGCTTATTTAGTTAACTCATTAGACTACGCAGAAATTATAGAGTATGGGCACTCTCGACAAGCTCCGGCAGGTATGATGCGCGTAAACTGTGCAGTATTTGATAGCATAGTGGCTAGTGTCACTGCAAAATATGGTGATAAATAATGTTTTTAGATATTAAAATAGCATTAGATAGTAAGTTGAACTCATTATCAGGTACAAATATTTTTGCATGGGAGAATATATCACATACGCCAGTTATAGGCACATCGTTTATAAGACCTAGTATTTTGTATTCACCAAGTTCTAAGCTTACCTTAGACGGGATGCAATTAGTGCAAGGGATTTATCAAATAGATGTGTTTTTCCCTGTTAATAAGGGAGTTAAGGATTTAATAGATAAAATGGATGATATCTACGATTTATTTAGGGAACAGATTTTAGAATCAGATGGCACGATAGTAACTATTACTACTGTGAACTCTAATAGAATGACTACTGACAAGGCCTGGATTGTCGGGACAGTAGACGTGTATTTTAATTGTTATAATGAGGTATAGAAAATGGCAGCACTAGACGCACAAGGCGCAGTATTTACATTTGATGATGATATGGGATCCCCTGTCACAGTAGGCGGCATTAAGTCGTTTAGTGGTTTTGATGGTGAGGCTAGTGATATTGATATCACAACTTTGGCCAGTACGTCTAAAGAATTTAGACAAGGTCTGCAAGATTTTGGTAATTTTTCTATTGATGTAAATAGAGATCCTAATGACCCTGGACAAATTGAACTGGACGCAGCTAAGGCAGCTCAAGATACTAGAGAATGTGTACTTACACTAGCTAGTGGTGACATTGCAACATTTCAAGCTTACGTAAAATCCTTTAATGCTAATGGTGCAGTCGATGATATCATTCAAGGTACGTGTAATATGAAAGTTACCGGTTCAGTAGTCTGGAGTTAATATCAGTTATTGATTTTATCTTAAATAGTGTTATTATATAATAGCGATGTAGGGAAGTTGGTCATCCCACTAGGCTCATACCCTAGAAATCACAGGTTCGAATCCTGTCATCGCAACCATACTTGTACTAGGGGATATACACATGGCACTATTAAATAAGAATCAGATTCTAGACGCGCAAGATTTAGAGCATATTGATATTGAGGTTCCTGAGTGGGGTGGCACTGTTAGAGTGAGTACTATTTCAGGTAAAGCCAGAGATAGGTTTGAGACTTCTTTATTAAATAGTAAGAATAAAGTTACTACAGAAAACATCAGAGCTAAATTAGTCGCTAGTTGTTTGGTAGATCAAGATGGTAAGTTGTTATTCTCTGAATCAGACATAGAGAAATTAGGCAATAAGAATGCCAAAATACTTGATAGAATATTTGCAGTAGCACAGACACTTAACGGAATTGGTAATCAAGAAGTTGAGGAACTGTCAAAAAACTAATGCGCTTGCCTTTTAGAAGATACTGTTTCTATTTGGCGAGCAGATTAAAAATGTCAGTTACTAGATTAATGTCAGAATTAGATAGTCGTGAAATTGCTGAATGGATGGCGTACGATAAGACTAATGACGAAGAATGGATTAAACAGTATAACAAAGAATTAGAGCTAGAAATGTCTAGACAAATGTCAGACGAACAAAAATTACTAGCGTTTAAGAAATTATTAGGAAGTAGGTAAGAGTGGCAACAGTAGCAAATTTAATAGTTAATGTATCGGCTAAGACATCTGGGTTAAACTCAGAGCTTGGTAGTGCTAACTCATCTATCAAAAAATTTGCAGCAAATGCGGCTAAGTCTTTAGCAGTAATTGGCGCAGCCGTTGTTGGTGGTGTCGCAGTAAGTCTGATAGGTATTAAGAACTCCATTAATGAGACTGAAGCACAGATTTCTAGATTAGTTGATACTGCTAGTAAATTTAAATCATCAGTAGCAGATTTGCAGGCATTACAATACGCAGCCGGTCAGGCAGGATTAGGCGCTGAAGGTCTAAATAGTGCATTAGGGTTCATGTTAAAAAATCTAGGTGCGGCCGGACGAGGTGCCACTGAGACAGCTAAGGCATTTGAAGAACTAGACTTGGATATTAGTCGGTTAGCTAGACAGTCAGTTTCAGAGCAGTTTTTAGCTATTAGTAGTGCGTTAAAGAAAGTTACAGATACTAGTAAACAATTCGCATTAGGGCAAAAAATATTTGGTCGTGGAGTTACAGAAGCACTAACCCTTATTAATGAAGATGTAGGCAGCTTAATTGATGAATATGGTAAGTTAGGGGTCGCTCTAACAGATACCCAGGCCAAAGGTGTAGAAGCTTTTGGAGATATAAAAGGAACATTCGACCAATTCGCACTTGGGTTTAAACAACAAGTAACTGCTAATATTGCCCCCGCGTTAACTGGAATAATTCAATATATTATAGACTTAGTAAAAGAAGCTGGCGGGATACAAGAAGTTGCTAAACAGGCTAGTATAGGTCTATTAAATTTCGGGATTACTGGTATTAATGCGGTATCTGGGATGATTGTCTGGTTTAAAGAACTCGGTTTGTTAATAGATAATATAAAAGTTGTTATAGAAACCGTAGCTGTAACATTTGCTAGATTTGTGGAAGCTACTAAGGCAATATCGTTAGATAAATTTAAACAAGGTTTTGGTCTAGGCGAAGCAGCATTTAATTTTGCAAACCCTGACGCAGGTCAACAAGGTGCCGTTACTGATACATTAACCCCCTCGATTAATAAGCTAACTGAAAATACAGCAAAACTTAATTCTTTCCAAGAGTCTGCTAACCAGCGTGTAAGTGATTTAAAATCAATAGTAGAAAAGCAAGTTCAAGCAGTACAACAAATGACTACTAATACCGAGAAAGTGCGATCAGGTAACTCTCCCTCTAATTCAGTATTTACTCAGGGCGCTGGCAGCTTTAGCGATAGACCAGATACGACTAGTAATGTAAATGTTAAAGTTGAGATCACAGATAATCTATTGCGTGTTATTGATACACGTGTAGAAACGCAAATGAATAACGCGTCTAGAGGGGTAAATTAGTGAAAGAAATTCAACATAAGCATTTACTACTACGTGCTGAAACTAAAGACGCACCTCAACATCACGATTTTGAAGAATTAGATTTAAACCGTTCTATTGCAAAACTGATTGAAGATATCGGGATGAAAGTTGTACTTTCTCCTAGATGTGTTTGGGTAGGTCAAGAAGGTAATGAAGGTTATACAGGGCAAGCTGGATTAGAGACAAGTCATATAGCGTACCATATTTGGAATAAACCTGACGCAGAAATTATGCAATGTCCAGATTCATCATTATTTCAATTAGATGTCTATACATGTGGATGCTTGGACGAGCAAGAAATTATAAAAGTAGTTCAATGGATTGACGATAATTGGCAGATAAAAGATTTAGAGTTGCAAGTATTCGACAGAGCGATAACGTTTGAGCTTTTAAGAGATATTACTATTTCAAATTACGATACTAAATCAAACAACATACAAAAACATATTAACAGAATATAAAAATCACGTGGGGTGAAAAATGAGTTTAGAAGATCTTTCCTTTAAGTTATATACAGATAGTGGGCTTACAACGCCATTCACTGGAACCTTACAATTGACACATAATGTCAATTTAAGCGATAATCCTCAAGATTTCGTATTATATTTTGGTAGCGAGGAAACTGGTAGACAATTAGACGCCAATAGTAATCCAGGTGTAGATGATATAGAACTATCTCCGACAGATACATTAGATGATTGGGAAGATACTACTAGTTACGCACTAGGTGACTTGGTAGAGCCTACTACACCGAACGGATTAGTGTATAAATGCACTACTGCTGGAACATCACACGCGAGTACTGAGCCGACCTGGCCAACTGTAGGTATTGGGTCAACTGTTGCTGATAACACAGTAGTATGGACACTTCAAGGCGCTAGACATGAGATAACAGAAATTACATTAGGATTAACATCAGGCGATTTAGATACAAATGTGGCCGGTGATCCTCTGGTAATTGGTACAACTATCTTAAGTACGCCCGCTGAAGCTGTTGAAATTCATATTAGAATAGAAAATGCTGTTACTACGGTTAGAAATAATGCATCACATGCAGAAATTGCAGTAAACATTAACGAAGTAGTGGAGACAGAATCCTAATGAGCACTTCACGCGGGTATATAAATAATTTTGCTACTACATTAGATGGCTCAATCACGAATTCGGCTACATCATTTGATATCTTAGCAGATACGGGATTAGATGCTGCTTTAGCCTTAGCTGACCATGTTATGCTAACTATTGATGATGGTACTAACGTTGAGATTGTTAAGATTACGGCAAATTCTTCAGGTACAGTTACGGCGGTTAGAGGACAAGAAGGCACTTCGGGCACAGCTTTTGCTAGTGGTGTTGCTATTGAGTGTCGTGTCACAGGTGCCAGCATGAAAGATAGCTTTGATGTTGTTACTGTTACTACTCTTGCAGGTTCAGAAACTGAATTTAAATTTGAGGGTTTAACTCCCGGTGTATATGAAATTGATATGAATGGCGTAAGTGCTGATCATTCAGGTGCTCCAGAACTGATGTTAACAGTAGGTACCGGTGGCACTCCTACTTATTCGGCAACGACTTATAGATATTCCTTAATGAATTCGTTAGATAACAGTGCTACATTATCAAATTTTGTACCTGGAGTTACTACATATGCGCCTATCTGGGATGCAATGTATTTTGATAACGCATTATTTGCTACTAATGGAACCATTTTGACTTCTAATTTAGGTAGTACGACTCAATACAAAACTTTCGATATTAATATTCGTCAGACAAAGACAGGTGCGGGCGGGTTATCTCATTGTAGAAAAGGTGTAGTAGCCTGGAATGATTCTACAGCCGTTACGGCTATTAAGGTTGCGTTATCTGGGGGTTCCTTTAGGGCGGGCGGAGTAATAACACTACGTAAAAGGAAGTTCTAAACCATGTTGAACGGCGGAAGTCTAAATAGTCATGCCTTAAATGCCCCATCTTCGGGGGTATTCATAGTAGGTTCAGGCTCGATTATCTTTTTCGAACAAATTGTAGAAGCTATTGCGGTTGGTAGTTTAATTTCTATAGAACAATCTCAAGGCTTTGTTGCGTCTGGTCAATTAATACAGATAGAACAATCTCAGCAGTTATTAGAAACAGGAGTAGGTACACTAATTTCCCTTGAACAGGCTGTATCTAGTATCTTAAGTGGCAGTTTAATTAATATTGAGCAACGAACAGTTAATTCTGTCTTAAGTCATTTAGATAGAACTGGTTGGGATTGTACATTCACAATAGCAGGTGCCATAGTCCCTAACGACCAAATACATGGTGAGATATTCATTACTAGGACTGAAGGTAGTGCTAGCTTGATGGATATTACTATTATTCCAACATTAGGGTTTCAACCAGTACAATTTTATGCAGGTAAGACGGTTACCTTAGATGCTCATACAGTAGACGGAACTTTCAGACTATATACAGGTGTGATTGATATTCCAGAGCTAGACCTTATCCAAAAGAAAATAACATTTAGATGTACTGATAGACGTACAGAGCAAATTAATTCACAATTAGGTGCAGTAGTCAAGACCATTGGCTATTTCTCCCCCTTAGTTTTCCAAGACATTCGAGATACTGCCGACGAGTTAGATAAGAGATTATCAACCACACCCCAATCAGTAGATTTCGATAGTTTTGGAATTTATACACTGTCGTCATTATTTCCTAAAGCTGTAGCAGACTTTACCCTGAATGATGAAGATATTTATTATAGAGACCCTACGGTTCAAATCGCATCGCGTGGTAGAATAGTTAATAAGATTAATATTGACTTTCAATATAGATATGAACGACTGCATCACGTTAAACGTAGCTTCGAATGGGAATCGCCTATTAATGACAATATTTTCTTATTGTTAAGGGATAGTTATTCCTTGACGTTTAGGGATATGGTTAAAGGTGCTATTGATGCAGCAGGTTGGCCAATTCAAGGTGACGTAACTTTCACAGATATTTGGCCTTCAGGTTGGTATTCTGGTATTGCTTGGAGTACAATACGTTTTACTGGGGAAACTAACTACGTTTTAGACTCAGAGGGTGATTACGTATTAGATAGTAACGGACAGAGAGTAACTAGCACGTCCTTAACTGGCGGTACAAACTTTGCCCCCTTATACTGCATGGCAGCTACTTGGGATGCAACTACCCGTTTTTCTCAGACTATTACAGAAAATAAGACTTTAACTGTAACAGCGCCACAATCTGTAACCCAATTTGGCACTATTGAGCAGTCTGAATCATACAGCACAGAAGATAGTTTTGATTCTCAGTTATGGGAAACTTATGAGGTATATAGTGATTTAGGTTTAGGTAGCGGTAACTTTACTATTAATCAAGATACTAATAGAAATCAAACTAACGCGGCAATAGTAACAGTCTTAAACAAGGCTAGGACGACTATTTTAAACTCTCATAGAGATAGTAGGGTTGCAGTTAGTCGCTTTTTATGGCCACAATTAGACCTTAAACATACGGTAGAGATAGACACAACAACTATTCAGACGAAGGGTAAAGTCTTTAGTATTCAACATAGATTAAATATTAATACAAGTGAAGCTGTAACGTCAGTCTCAATAGCCCTCTTTCAAGCTGTTGGCTCCGCCAGTGATTCTAGTTTTGTTGCTCCAGGTCAAATAGCAGATACAAATAACTATGGAAGTGGTACAATAGTACTAGGCAATCATTTTGGTGAAGCACCTCAAGAAGAATGGAATGGTATGATAGGTAATAGAATCCTGCCTGGCGGCCTTGGCAGGACTCAATACACAGACCAATTTATAGTAGATACTCCAGCAATCCCTGATTCAGTTCGTAACGCTAAAGATTTGAGTAGTTCAAATTCCTACAACGTTGCTATTCCTAACGACGACCTGACAATAATATTTTAACGGTGAGTGATTAAATGACTACTAAATATGTCCAAGATATCCGTAAAATAGTAGGGATTGACATTAACCAGTCTGGGTTAGGGAATGCTACTATTAAACCTAGATTAGGAAGTCGCAGAGGTATAGCCTCATTCAATTCCGATAAGCAAACTATATCGTCTCAAACTGGAACGCAAGGACAAACCACAAGTCAAGACTTGAATACTGGCGATTTAACAGACCCATTTGCTGAATTTGGGAACTATATCAACCCTAGTGACCCTAGTGGCGGTGCTTATGATTATGATAATGGTACTTTTGAGGCTGATGACGATTTATTTGATACCCTACCTGGCCTACATGATGATTCGGGAAATGGAATAGGTGGAAATGATAATGGAAATGGCGGCACACTAAACGGTATAAGTGGCTTAATCGATCCTGAAACAGGCTTAGCTCTTGATTTACGGTTTGATGGAATCGCTAGACCTCCAATTGACTGGTTGAATAGTCAAACTCCAGGTAATGAATATGAACGATGGGAACTTGGTGTATACTGGTTAGCACCTGGGTCGCCTAGCACTACGGCTGGAACCCCAATAGCAGCAGCTACGACCACAAAAAATGCAGTATTTCCAGATTATACAACCCTATTAAGTGCTACCTTTGAACTATTTGCACATGCTGGCGGATCTGTAAGATGGGTATTTGTATTCGAGCGGCCATCAGATAATGATACTGTTAGCTTTTATGCTCAAGATCAATCATGTTCGATGACTCCTGATTCGGCCTGTACGATATTTAATCCAGTTACTTATCAGCCTAATGAGAGAATGCAATTGATATTAGGGTCAGGTGTTTGGGAAGTAGACCCTAGAGAGGCTCCAGAAGATGTGATACCTAGCTACACTGATAACCAACATAGTAGAATAGACGCTGAGTTTGGAACTGCTAGGACGCTATCCATTATCCCTACGGCTACAGGTGGGTTTATCATTGGTGAAACTGCAACTTTAGGCGGCGCAATGTTAAATAATGACAATATTTTAGTAAACTCATATGGCAAAGTGATTGATTATGTCGCTGGGGATATGATTGACAGCTATTTACCTAGATAAGGATAGATATAAAAATGCTAGAAACGATATTACTAGGCTTACTTCCCATGCTAATTGCATATGTGGCCTATAATGAGAGAGATAAATTAAAAATGAGGACTAAGCCTGTGATGTCACGTGAAGAAACTGAAAAGTTAATTGACTTAAAAATGATTGAAAATAGAATTGTCATTAGAGAGATTAAAGAAGATGTTCAGGAACTTAAGGGTAAACTTGACGAAGTAATTAGAATCCTACTTCAACGCTCTAACTAGTCGTGTAATTGCACTATTTACCAATCTACCTAGTAGATACAGTACTAATACGCATAAAATCAGGAACACCCACCAACTGCCAAATACTAGCACAGAGAACGTACACACGATAGCCAGCATCAAGTCTTTATATGTCATACTAGTACCTATCTACCTGTTAGTTGCAAAAACCTGTTACAATGCGTCCTAGAGCCTCACAGTAAGTTACACTTTATGTAACCTAATGTTTAGTATGCTACACCTTAAAGGGTTTAATGTTTATTATATACCACATAAGGTATACAGGTTGGTTAAAATCCACTTTAAAGCTCTTAATGTTGATTATATACAACATAAGCCATAAATACCAAATATATACGTCCTACTATATTAGGATTTAGGTCAAAAATAGTACCCTTTTGGGATATAATCCTACCGAAATAGGACATATAAACCCCGTTCTAGTACTAATTTTAAAGCTTTAGCACGTGTATATTCACCTATCTTTTGTACAATATAGACATTAGTAACCTATACTTGTCATTAGTGGCTAGATTCTTTAGTCTTGTTAATTCTGCCTGTTCTCTAGGGCGGGACACCTTCTAAGATTATGCCCTCTCTAAAACTCCGTGTCAAGTACCATACGTCGGAAAGTTTTTAAGTTATTTGTACGCAATAGTTCACGTAATATGTGAATAACTACACTTAAAGTATAGCAACTCTATAAGGGAACTTTACCCATTTTTTACAGGTATAACATTTTTCTTTTTGTCCCTCTAAATCGGCTACTATTGTTTTAGGTATTTCGTCTTTCTTATTTACATAATAAGCGGCTAAAAAACATTCATCTGACTTAGATTGAAATTCTAAGACTTCCCCACAGTTAGGACAATCCATATAAACAGAATCAAACATTCCCATACGTGTACCTACTTGACATTGAAAGGATATAGTGTATAATAATTATACATCTTATCTATACAAGGTCAATACTGATGGAATTAAGAGTACTACACAGCCTCATAGAATCAGCTAAGACTGTGTACCCTAGTTCCCTACCTATGCAAGCGTTAGTAGTCTGTCAGGCCATTCACGAGTCAGGATTTGCCCAATCTAAAGGCGGGTCTCAATTGGCACTCAGACATAACAATCTTTTCGGCATCAAGGAACTTAAATCAAGACCTGGCCAAGTTGTAATGATGCCTACCTGGGAAGTGATTAACGGTAAGACTATCCAAGTAAAAGCAGGATTTGCCACATTTTCAGATTTTGAAGATTGCTTTAGGCAACATGCCATTATGATGTCTTGGCCGCGCTATAAGAACGTTCTAGAATCAGAAACAGCAAGCGAAGCTTTCACACGAATTCAAAGGTCAGGCTGGGCAACAAATCCTAAATATTCTATTAGATTGCAGGAAGTCTATGATCAATATGTTAAAGGTAATTTATAATGAAAGCTGTAGATTGCTATATTTATCCGGACGGAAAAATCCGTAACCTTAAATCTGGAAAATTTGTAAATGGAGTAATAGGGGGCGGGTATAAAAGAATTAAGTACAATGGGAAACTTAAAGCTATTCATGTATTAGTATGTGAGAAATATTTAGGTACTAAACCTGATAAACATGTATGTAATCATATAGATGGCGATAAATTTAATAATCACATTTTAAACCTTGAATATGTAACCCATAGAGAAAATAATCTTCATGCTGTCCGAACAGGTTTAGTCACATTTAAATACGGCGAAGCTCATAAAAATTCCAAAGTTAATAATACTCAAGTACAACAAATCAGAAAAGAACGTCCATATTCTACCCTTAAACAACTATCTATAAAATATGGATTAAGCGTAGAAAGTATTAGAGATATTGTTAATTTTAAAACTTGGAAACAGATTTAACCGTCAGAGACCTATTAATTTAAGAAATCTATACAGTCTAGGTAATTTAGTTTCTTTTAACTGCTTATTTTCCATTTGAATATTATATAAGATTTCTATCAATTGTAATTTAGTAAAGCTGCTATAAGTAATTAAATGTATTTTAGGTGCCGCATCTCTTATATTAAACGCGAAGCTTTTGAATTTATTACTTTTGTGCATCTCTTAATACCTCTAAGTACCAAATAAAAGCGTCGTATTCTTCAACCTTCCTAGCAAGTCTAAAATACATATGAGTACTTATAATAGATTGTAAGTCTCTCTCAAACCATGATATCAATGAAGTATATGTCAATTTATGTCTATCTATACGTCTAATCATATCAGACTTTCTAATAATTCTTAAAGTCCAGTCGTTAATCATTGATTAGCACTCGTCAAAGAAGTATTTAATAATTTTATATATTCTTCTCTGGTAATACTATCTAATTTAAAGTCGTTTAAGGCTTCTAAGGCGTGTTTAGCTAGGTCACTATCCTCAAAAACAGCTTCTATCTTGTTATGAAACTTATTTATTATAACATACTTATACGGTCTCGTATCAAATTCTATACTCATATTTCCACCTCTCCGCTAATGCCCTCAAAAACCCCTGTTATAACCTTAAGATTTTCTAACTTATCTATTGACCTAGATTCTCCGACACTACCACAATAAACCTCAAACTTAACATTAGGATTATTTAATGCCTTGATATGTAACATATCCCCTAAGTTTTGATTACATTTAAAGGCCATTGACACAATATCCATACCTTCAAGCGCCTCTGTGAAGGGTGGAACATTTGTCAGTATAACAATTTTAGACGGATTATTGATTAATATTGTATCTATATCTTTAGCGAGTGTAAATGTCTGAGATACACAATAATCAAATATTTTTCTGCGCACCTCACTCTCACCTGCCAAGTTGTGAGCGTATTTAAGGTCATCAATATACCAAGTATCAAAGCCGACACAGGCGTTTCCAGGAATTACCCCAGCTAGCAAATCTGCTATACCGTCATTTCCAGTAATATAAACCCCGTCTTTTAGCATAAAGTTATGAGTATTGTGAGATAAATAATGAATCATGCCTTTAGGGTCACAATATTTAGAGGCTAGCTTTCTTTTTACAGACAACCAGTCCGAGCCATAAAAATCTTCGTTTCCTAGAGTAAAAAATATTTCAAGTCCTGTAGTTGCCAATAATTCCAAATCATCTATTATTCGAACACTGTTTGAAATATTGCCAGATAAGAATAATGCTTTTACATCTTGAGTAGCTCGATAATCTAAAATAGTATCTAACAATACTTGTAGTTGATCCGGGTTCATTGCATGCGCCCTAAGGTCACTATACCATAACGCTTTCATTATTGCTTTTCTCCCTCAAGATTAGTTACTAGTTTATGAGTATACATATCAAGTCTAGCGTTTAAATACTTAATTACTTCATTATATTCTTCACTATATGTATTGATATACAAATTATTATACTTAATATTAATATACCCATTGCACCTAATTTCAACATCATAAGTCTTTAATTGTATTATAATAGGCAGAGTTATTTCATTAAAAAACTGTAATAGTGTACGTCTGACTTTATACTCAAGTAACTGATTTTCATTTGTATACATTATTACCGATCCTTATCATATGGATTTTCTAATTCATCTAACATAGACCAATCTACATTATCCCATGAGTCTGTAAGTTCTAGTTCAGAGTCGTATAAATCAGTTACTAAGTCATCAGCATAAGTATCGCCGTCGTCTAAAGACTCAATCTCCGAACCTATTAAGGTAGTATCATTTAACCAGTGATTATCAATGTCAGTTATCTTTGTCATTATTATCACTCCAAGCTAAATTAAATTCATTTTCGTCAAGGTAAAAAGTTTGCAGAGTTCCTTCCATACCTAGGTTAGGAAAGTCATGTTTAGATACAGTATACTTTTCTATATACTCTAATGCAAGTCTAAGTTCCTCTTCTGCACGCTTAGCAGCATTAGCCTTAAACTTTCTGTCAAACCTACCGAATATTACAGTTCCCATACTATCCTCTCTGAGTCCAGGGATGGACGAATCTTAAATTATAATGATGTAATGCACGGACGCATTCCTAAATGTTGTCTGTAAATGGATCCCACTGATTTATAGTGTTTGGATTTCCATCATCTTCTAATATACTTAGGTTAGCACTTTCGTCAAAACTTACAACTGATATCTTGGACAGCCTGTGTAATTCTTCTCTGGATAAGTAAACTTTTTTTGCTAAATCTGTAATTGTAAATACTAATTTAGGATTAATAGATATTTGATCTTCATTCCATAAAACTATATCACTATACATAAAATCATTGATTTTTTGTGCTTCAACTATAGTCTCAGTTAGAGTAAGAGAATTATAGTAGTGTGTCACCTCTCGACTTGACCAACCAATACGAAAGCGTTGATTAAAATATAAATAGAGTTCGTTTTCTGTAGATTTTAAACTCATGAGTCACCCTCTAATTCTTTATCATTATTAATCTGATTTTTAATACCTTCTGTTAATAATATGCCCATAGCTATGCATAAATCTTGTTTAGTGTTCATAGACAAATTATAACAATGCTTACCTATCAAAATCAACCTTTTAAAAGTAATTTTATCTACTGCTACACGTGCCCAAATTTCATTAGTTTCATCAATAATTATATTAAAGATGGTTATATCTCCAGGTCGCTTTTTACGGATTAATATTTTCCTCTTCATTTCTGGTACCTCTTTTTATCTAAGTCTGATAATTCTTGTTGTACTTGAAATCTAAAATCTCGCATATCCTCAAATTGCTCACGCTTCTCTTTCAATTCCCATCCTAAAGACTTTATAACTGTTTCTATTGCTGATAGTCGTCGTTTAAGTTGCAGTTCTAATTTATCTAACTCTTCTAATGATTCAATCATAATACTAATCTCCCTACTATAGATAGTATAGATAAAAATCCTACTAATAATATTACCGCCCCAATGATATTAAAAAAGTGTTCGTTCATTTAATCCCTCCCTTACCACATTTGTTTCACAAATTCTGTTTGTCAAGTTTTACTCGTCGACGCTTCACTTATCTCCGACTCGGCGTCGTGCCTCGGTTTTATTTAATCCCCCTGGTAATTACCTTATATTTATTGTCAGGGGTTATCAGTGTGTATTCTATAGGTACCCTATATATCCTATGCAATTGCTCCATTAAATTATATAATGATTGCTCTGTAACTGCTTCTATAGAGTATTGTTTTTTGGTAGAGATATCAACGTAAGTCATTAAAATCATTGTGTAACCCTCTTAAGCCAATCTCTAATATTATGTTTAGTACTACTTATCCAGCTTAGTATAGGATTAAAGTCTATTTCTGGTATCTCTGTTTCGAAATACAGGTCTTTAGGTAATTTACCTGTTTCAATAAGAGATTTGCAGTTTTTCTTAGCAGATTCAACCCGCTCATAGCCATGGGGATGTTCTACATCTTCAAATGACTTAAATCTAGTTAACTGTTCTAAAGATCCTAGCCCACCCACAGCATAACCACAACCTAAACCTGCTTTGAATATAAGCTCAGTAGCCATATAATCAGCCATTCTTTCATTATTTCTAACTTGTATCGGGTTACTATAATCTACTGTGTCATTATTCATTATATGAGCAATCTCATGCGCCAATACAACCACATTCATTCTGTAATCTTCATAATTCTCTATACTTAAATCTAACCATTTTTTGGATATTCTAATTGTATTCAGTGCATATTCTACGTGACCAATTAAGCTAACCTCATTGGGAATAACTATAAAATTAATATCTTCTCCTTTAATACCTGAAGTGGCTATAAGCTTGCGAGCTATTACTTCTAACTCGATAGGTAAATCCGAGCTACCTAACTTTGCCTTAGGATTAAAATGCCAACTAACCACACTAAAACCTATTACTAAACTTGCTAAAGCACCTAGTATTTTTATAGACTGTCGCATATTAATACTCCTAATTCAGTGATACCTAGTATAATAGTATAGTATGCAAATAAGGACAAGATTACATAACTCATAATTTTACTTTCCCCTGGTTATACGTCCATCTGTATGCTCAATTATTACATCTTTAATGTCATGCCATCCCATTGCCGCTAAAAACGCATAGAATCGATTAGCAACATTCTCTAACTCCAACTGATCATAACCGTCTATAGATAATGACACATCTCTGTAAATACTCCCCTCTTCAAAAAATTTAACTTCAAAAGACATGTTGTTATTTCTGATATGTCTCATTTTATATCTCCTTAGGTTTATATTGATTCAGTAAACCATCAAGTAATGCCACTACATAACTTGCTTGTGTTTCGTTTATTTCTACTATTCCTGTGACTGCGTCAAAATTAATATCTTTAAAATCAGATTCAGCTATTATAGTATAGTTTTTATTATTCAGGTCTTTTGCTGTTAGTATATAGTATTTCATTCTTGACTTCCTATTTTATCTAATACCCTTTTATTAGTTCTATCTAAGATAAGTATACTACAGCCAAAACTCGGACTCGAGACTTTTTTAGCGGGATGTGTAAATTTAGTTCGTCTAGGTAAATCTATCCATCTAATCCAAGAAACCCACTGTCTACAATAACCCTTACCTGAAAATTTATCTAAAAAATCCATGTATTTACATGTTTTAATACTACTTGGTACAAGCATTACTATAGGGCAATGTTTAGATAGATGCCAAGCCTTCTCTATAAATGGTGCAATATCACTATAGGGCGGATTCATAAACCCACATCTATTGTCCTTTAAAAAGTCATCTGGAACGGTTAAAATAGACTCACACCACTGTTTACATTTTTTATTATCTGCACTGGCACACAAATCTATGTCGACGTTATAAAACAACTTTAACCATGTAAACAAGTCATCAGGGGTTTGCCATAAATCAGAATCTTTGACTACTATAGATTTTTCCATTCTGGTATAGCCTCCAATAAATATTTATATGCACTTAGCGATACAAGATCATCATTAGTCTTAATACAAATAGGAGTATGTAACCCCTCATATAATTGACACCTACTGACAATAATACCGGTCTCAACATTAATTAATATTAAATATTTTTGATTATCCGCAGTATCTATAATAGTATCAAACTTAGTAGTTATCATTTAATCTAAAGCCTCTAAATCTTTTATAATATTTAATATAGCTTGAAACTCACCTTCTGATTGGGCTACCTGGGTATTTTTCATCCAAAATAACTCCCCTGTTAAAGTAGACTGTGCTTTTATCAAGGCTTGTCTAGTATCCACATTAGCAATGAGTTTAATATATAAGTTATTAATTAAGTCTTTTCTGTTCATATACACCTCTCTTGACTACATGGATGTGGGAATCTTAAGTTTCACTCGTCGACGCTACGCTTGTCTCCGAACCTTTGTGATGTAATGCACGGATGCATTCTAATTGTAGTAGTTAACTGACCAAATATCTTTAACTGTTTCGAAACACTTAGTGAATCTAACTACATCTATTCTTAATAAAGTATTACTGTTTAATCGACTAATGTCAATACCGTAATCATTTATAGCTTTTACTTGATAAGTAACACCATCAAAAGAAACTAAATGACCTACTTCCAATCTTAACAAATATACTCTATTATCTATAAAATCGGTATGGTTAGGTTCTATACTTTCTTCTTGTACTAATGTGAATTTGTTGTTGATACTCATGACACCCTCCAACTATTCAACCTCTTATAATATAAGTATCCTCTATTTTATAAAAATAGGTAGATGTTCTTTTATACAGGGATACTATACGGACATATTGTACTAAGGTACTATTCATATTTATTTAAAATGTAGTAATCTTAGTTTATAGAGGAACAGAAAATAGGAGAAACCATCATGAACATTCTAACTCATATAAAGAATTTAAAGATTGATGATTTTAACAGTGCTACTTATGGTTCGTTAATTTTAGGTGTCGCTGACATTATTTGGTTAACAAAAGATATTTTACATAACGGCTCTAGTAATATATACTCACTAATAGCATTATTATTTTTAATAGGTAATACTGTGCTTATGATAGGGTTATATCAACACAGTAAACATTTGAGAGCATTAAAAAGCCGTAAAAACACTAATAAACAAAGAATACAAGAACTTGAAGAAAGATTAGAACGTATGGAAAATAAGGGGAACTAAGATGGCTAAATTAACATTGATGATAGAATATACAGACGAAGAAAAGGAATGTCCATATGTACAAGGAGTCAAACATGTATACGATGTACCTAAGGATTTAGGAACTATAGAGCTATTAAGGGCAATGAAAACTTTCATGGTAGGTCTAACATATGAAGTAAGAGGACTAGCCATATTAGACCAGAAGGGTAAAAAAATATTATGGAGCTCAGAAGATGATTTATTGTAATACCTCCCTATATACAATAACACCGTAACTTTCTTACGAAAGTACAAAGAAATAAGAGGAGTTCAAAATGAACAGATTAAGTAAAGAAGAAGCCGCGTTTTTGATATTCAGGGATTCACCTGCTAGCGATAGAATCACTATTAACCAACTTGGTGTCCAGAAAGTCAGAGAGTTTTATTTTGACCAACTTGAACCGATGGCACTAGGATATACACGCAATGAACTATACGAGATAATAGACTGGCATATCGATAATATAAAATTTACTACTCATATTCACTGAGTCTATCTGATATAGTATCTCGTATGTTTATAATTGTTTCTAATTGAATGTATAGACCATTTATAGTCGATTGGTAAGTGGTCTTACCTTCACTTAAATTATATAGACCTCCTATTACTCCCCTTATTTCATCTATACCATCATTTAACATTTGAATAACATCTTCTACGTTCATTTAGCCCCTCATTTACCGCTATTTCTGTGAAATATCTGTCTGTCAAGTTATAACTCGTCGACGCTACGCTTGTCTCCGATTCGGCGTCGTGCCTCAGGTTATTATATATATTATACCTTTTTCATCCAATTTTGCCACAATTTGCCATTAAACACACGTCTGATTATATATCCTCTTAGCAAGCTAACTATAGTCAGCCAAAAAGTAACCCACATATTTTGTAGAGGTGATATCCCTATTACTAATATTGGGGCTAGTATTAACTCCATAACCGCAAACGCTATAATCATACCAGAAAAAGTATTTACCAACTGTTCTATAATCGATTCTTTTTTACTTTGATTCATTGTTTTTAGCCTCTAACATTTTACGTCGTTCTTCTTTCCATGCAGGCAGTAACTGCTCTTTCAGTCTCTTACAGGCCTGTTCCATGTACTCAGATGCATTACCTTTAACTGGTCTATCGTCAATAGCGTACCCGTTAGTCATTGCATCAATTATAATGGCATTACAGGCCATTTCATGAGCTAAATGATTTATTAAACCGTCCTGACTAATATCTTCTCCATCTAAAAATAATTGTTTATGTCTCATACCTGCTGCCAAATATGTACAAATACCTATTTTACTATTGTTACTACGCCAATTAAATTTAGTTTCATATTTTACATTACCGTACATTAAAGCCAGTGACAGTTCAATTAGAGCACTAGGCGGTATCAATGATAAATCAGGCTTCATAGCTCCTACACTATCCTTTGGGTTTGTTGCTTTACTCATTATCGAACCCCACTTTACCTAGTATTTCCTCAACAAGTAATTCTATATCTAGCGGATCACCACTAAATGCCATTATATCTCGTACAGTATTAATTAAGCAAAAGGTTATAAAGTCTTCTGTCACTGTCTTAAGTATATCTGGGTCTTTCGTAAAAGAAAACTTATAAGAATAGGTATCAGATGCAATGTTTTTATAATAATGTAATGTCATTACCTCCTCTCTATCTACGTCATCAGGAACTAGAAATGCCTTAAAATCTTCGATATTATTCACTGTCTGTCTCCTTAATTCTCTTAGACCTCTTAGGCTTAGATAGCTTAATTGATTCGTGCTGCCTTAATACTCCCATTGATGTAATGCGCTTAGCTGCTGCTGAGTATACCATTTCCATTTCTTCTATATATTTTTCTTTAGTTGAAGATACACTAGGGTTTCTAGCATAATACGAACCTTGCAAATGGCCAGTTCCACTACCAAAGAAAAATGGCGCAGATGTTAATCTATATGAAGACATGCCAGGACTATTAACACTACCGTTAGGAGTCTCTTTTTGGTCAAAGTTTAATACTATGAGTTTATCCTTATGTACCCAGATAACGTTACCCTCTCCATTAATCTGCTTCAAATTTTCCAAACTCACTTTTCCTGACCATATTAACTCTATAGTAGGATCTATGATTTGATCGTCACCGGTCATTGTTACTATGTTGTCAGAGTCTAACTTATGAATCTTATAGTCAAAATCTGTGTATATTATATCGTCTTCGGTACACCTACCGTCGGCAAATACAAATACCTCGTCTTTAAAAACATCAACTATTATACCAGTCATTATATCACCTCATTAGGCGGAAATCGTTTGTTATAAATCTTAGTCCTATTAATAAAATATTTTTCATCCATTTCACTTATGTGTCTTTCTAGAGACTTTGGCACTTGATTTATCCATTCATCTAAGTAATAACCATCTAAAACTACATATACAAAACCCTTGTTATATTTATCTACCTTAGATCCAATTTGAGCAAGAATAACTTTTATTTGCACGTCGTCTTCAATAGCTCCAATATGGGTAAGCGCATCCAACGTAGATTTAACATAGTTATCTAAATCCCTTGAACGACTATCAGGGGGATATAAATATATCTTAACCTCTAAGTTTCCCGTTAGTGTAGCTTCATTTGGATACAATGCTTTCACAGCGGCTTTAAAATCCTTTCCTTTCTTAGATAAAAACTTTTGTCCATGATTCTTACCTTGAAAATACAATGAATTAACACTTGGTGGAAATGGAAATATATAATCTATCATTTAGTCCCTCATTTACCGCAATTATTACATAATTTCTGTTTGTCAAGTTTTACTCGTCGACGCTTCACTTATCTCCGACTCGGCGCCGTGCCTCGGTTGTTTTTATCAGCCTACTCTTACATAATCAGCGTCAAACTCTTTTACTGGGGATCTACCTGCATAACCGCCACAATCTGAACAGTTAAAACGCTGGTATTTAGTCTTGCCTCCATATCTAAACCCATTTTTATATAAGTTAGTACTACCGCATCCAGGACGCTTACATGCTAAAATTTCATCTACATATGATGCCATATTAAACTTAGATTCAAAATGATGTTCGCCAAATATCCATATTGACCTAGTATCTACCACGTCCTTAGTGCCGTATTCCATCATCTTATCAAAACTAGATACACCGTCAGTGACAATTTCACTATACGTTCTAGCAAACAATATTGGACACAATAACCTAGTAATCATTTTACCGGCCACTGATTCCACTTGTCTTAGTTTCTTAAGGTCACAAATATTAACCCAGTCTTGCAGCTCCATTTTAACTTTACCTCCTAGTCCCAACTGACTTGATATATAATCCAAGCTCTGACTAGGTAAGTTAAAGTGTTTTCTAAATTGCTGCTCTAAGTCATCTGTATATTTTATCCAGTCTACATTTTGTGGTAATTGTTGTAACATTCTTTGAGCGTTAATATGCTTATCGTCAAATCGTTTGTTATTCTTACCTATTACTAGGTCAGCAGACTTAACTAATTTATCAAACTCAAGTATCATATTATCGTTATCGATTTCCGCACCCTTGCCCCAATGCATATGTTTACCTGGCTTTCCATCGTTCCAGCAATATTGAATACTAATAATATGATACTGACTATGTGCCTTATCTAAATTGGCATGGCCTAGGAACTGCTCCCCGGGTCTCCAACCCCAAAATTTTAATGGTGCAGTTTCAATATCATAGAATAATATTTTCAGTTTAGAGTATGTCCATATTTTAGGATCACTAAGCAATAGGTCAAGTAGTTGTCTTGGTGTTTTCTTTCCTGCTCCTAAGTACATATTAAATTTCCTTACGTCCATGAGTTAATGTAATAAGCTTATTTTCTTTTTCAGAGTATTCAAACCAAGTTTTAGCCCATGCACCTCTAAATGTTATACAATATGTATTTTCATGAGCTTCTACTAAATGCAAATGATTCCGTGGAGTGTATTTTAACTTAGATAATCCTCTCCATGTTTTTTTAGTCTGTTCTCCAGTACTCATATTTAGACAATGTTCGGTTATATTCCCTTTTAAAAACCAAGATATAGCGTTAAATGCATGACTATGATAAACTTCACGACTACCCTTATTAAATTTTAACAGTACTATTGAGAATAGTGATTTAATTTCTATTAGAAATAACCCGTCTACAGGTGAATCTGCTCCACCATCTTTACCGAACGTAAGAAATTTCATGTTATTTGCTCCTTTGAGAAAATACAGGTGAACACATGGTTAAGACAACCCTAGGAATCATTATTTTATCTTTTAGTAGGTCTGTGACACTGTCTTGATTGAATGAATCTCTAGCTGTTATACATTCTTGTTGAGTTTGATATGAAATTCGCTGTTTGAGCCTATCTGTTCCACTGTCAGTAATCAAATAGGCAGTTAGAATCCACGAAGTGATAATCATCTTATTTACTCCAAGTAATATTATGTGATGCTAAAAATTCATCTATTGATTTTATAATAGTCTTTGATGATATGTCAATTTTATTTTGAGTTTCTTCACATTTATATACACGCTTTTGATATACTCTAACTTCTATAGGCAGCCTGGGATCAAAACTGTAAAAGTCAACCCACTTCCTACCAGTTACATACATTTGATGTTGCATCTGCAAGAAATATTTCTTAGGTACTTCGTCATCCACAATATAGCTCAAATGCACCTTGCTAGACGGACACTTTATCTCAAGCATTCCATCATCACCTATCAAGCCATCCGGACTAGTACCTACTCTCTTATCCTCATCCTTAAATATAAAGCTGACTTCCCTAACCTGCTTTCCGTTCTGAATCTCATAAAACCTACGGGCTTCGTCTTCAAACTTAATGCCGTGCTCAATATGAGGACTATAGGGCAATGGTTCCTGTTCCCCTGTTAACATCTCAGACAATATCTTAGTCAAGAATGTCTTTCTTTGCGCTGGAGTTAAGATTAATTCACACGAACTAGACGTTAATACCCCTAAGCGATTCTTAAACCACTCAGCGGAACGTTGATCACCTTCTATAATTATACAACTCATGCGCCAATCTCCCCGGTATTTAAATCTCGTAATAAGTCACTGTAAACATCTGTAACTGAGTGAATCCTCCTATCTTTATTTGTAGAATCCGAAAAATAAGCCTGTGTTAGCATTGCTGCTATTATCTCATTATGCTTAGCTACTTCCTTTGGAGTATGATAGCAATCTATCTCTTGACAATTTCGTCCTAAACATTGTTTCATAAAATCCCCCTGTAAAAATCTTGCGTTAAATATTCAATTAATTTTTCATGTTCAGTGTAATCATTAGTGCTAGTAACTTCACTGTGTTTTATCTGATTATTAATTAACCACTGCTTAAGACTTGTAGCAATAACGTTAGATTCGTGTTCATCTTGTTTTCTACCATAACCAGCAAAACGTTTACCTCTATTAACAAAGACATTATAAGTATTGCTATCTAATCCTGACAATTCCATTAAATCATCTACTTGCCGTTTACTGACCTCGCCGTATATTACACTTAAATGCAAAGGACTATCTGTAATAATCACATCTACCTTATCTTTAACCCTTAATAACCTTTCTAACTGAGTCCCTAGTATTAATGGCCAATTATGGTTTAATCTATCCTCATACGCCAAATCCTTAGCAAATTCTGTAACCAATTCAACTCTATGTATCCCTAATACCTTCAATCTAGCAAATAAGGACGCGGCAATAGTAGATTTACCACTACCTGGCGCACCGTATAAATTTATCAATATAGGTTGATTTATATTCATATGTTACCCTCATGCGCATCTAAAATTTTATAAATTCTATCTAAGTACTCTCGCCAAAAGTCTAAGTCCGCGATCCAGAAATCTCTTAATTCACTTAAAGGGTTATGTATTAACAAGCTTTGATAATGATTTATTTTATTCTCAGCATTTAAAATACCATCCTCTGAAATATCTACTATATCACTCATTACAATGCCCTCTAAGATTTATATTCGTTTTTAAAGTTTATTGGCAATCCCAAATAGTGATTTAATGCCGCCGTAGTCAACCATTGTCTATGACCTAAAGACCCGTGCAAGACAGAATTAGTAAAGGTAAAAATATCTCTCTGTCTGTTCATGTTACATTGACTAATAATCCTATTTAAAACTTCAGGTATACTATCTATAGTAGTAGCATTATTTATACTAATCCTGAATTCATCTACTAAAGCCGTAGGTAATTGATACGTTTGAATCATTATAATACCCTCAGTGTTTTATCATTTGCATTCTTAAAGTACCCTATGGCGTATTCATTTCTAGTCTTAGACCAATAATCATTTATTTCTGCTTCTACTGCTATTCTAATCCCAGGTAATACCTCTTGCATGCCGTCTATCATAATTTCTGCACATCTATCAACATTCTTTCTAAAATTCTCATTATCCTTAATTTCAAAAATGTATTCATCGTGTATAAAGGCCATCATATAGACTTCGTCATTATCAGTATATTCAAATTCTTTCGCTAGTAACCAACCGCAATTTTTAGCACCTCCAGCAGACGGAGACTGCATTAAGAAACCATTACACGTGGCAGTATAGTTACAGAAATCCCTCTTAACCCCTTTAAAATCATACCTATAAAACGGATCTTCTTCCCACTTGCCCCACTCATCTTTAACCCATTTAACTTCACCTGTTAAATACTTCTTGTGTCCTTCTTTTAGAAATCTCTCTAATTCTGGGTATAACTCAAATAATATCTTTTTTAAGCCTACTATCTCATCTAACACTAATGACCATTCACGGTGCCCAGTCTGTTTAACACGAATGTTAGGGAATTCCCCTTCATATTTACGCATTAACCTACGTACAACTACTTCATATTCCGACTTAGCTAGTATTTTATATTGTAGGGGTATCCCTTCCTTATTACACTGTATTCTAATGGTATCATAACCCATGCCGCCTGGAAGTCCTAAACTAATCGGTTTCCCTTTGTTTCTATATGCCTTAAATTCAGGTTCCTTTTTCTTAGCTACGAAATCCTCATATGCAATATGCTTACCCGTACTCTTACTCATTAACCTACTAGCGAAGACAGAATGTAAATCCGTTGGTTTATCTCCACTGTTAATAATATCCATCATTGCAGATTTACCATACTCCCTATAGAGCTGATACGCAACTGATATTAATTCCAGGTTATTAAAATCGATTGCCACTAACCGGTAACCAGGTCTTGCCACTAGACACTCACGTACATCCCACGTAACTCCCTTTAATGCCTTAGGCATCTGCTGAATATTAACACTAGGATAAATACTACTTGCTCTAGAACTAGTTCTACCAGATCTAACAATGGCATTATAACTTGTTCTTAATAATGGGTTAGCTTTCTTAAGTCTGGATACAAATGCCGTCTTAGTCTTCTCATATACCCCTAAATAACGAAATTTGGCTAAGATATCGTCATCTTTCTCTAACAAATAACTGTCTAATGCTTCACCTGCTACACTAATTCCACCTTTAGGTGATAATACCATATTAGTAAAGTTTTCTTCTACATATTCCTTAAGCTTCTTGACATTCTTACTAAGTTTATTAGTTTTCTTATTCCTATTCATGAATCCCAAATCTTCTAAGTCTTTATAAATAGGGTTCAATACATTATCTAGTTCTTGGTCTAGTATATTTACTCTTTCAGGGTCTACCAAAAACCCACGACTAGCAATCAAGTTAAGTATAAAGCTAGCTCTAATATGGCTTCCCTGTTCTATTCCTCTATGCTTCTCTACTTGTTTTTTATATACATCTAACGCCCAAATACTATCATCAATAGCATACTTCTTAGCCTCCTCTGGCCATTGATCTAAAGGTACTCCGTCAAGTTCTGAGTATCTCAAGCGCCATGCGGTAGGGTCTTTCTTTGATTCTGATATATCAACTTTGAAATATAGTTTGACTAGACCGGCTAAAGATTTGTCATGATGTTCTTTTTTACTTACGTTATCTATAAGCTGTTGGTATAACTGAGTGCATATAAACCCGCCGCGTTCTACATGTTCCCATAATAACGGACGTAATGAAGGAAACCAAACATGAGTAACAAGCAATTCAAAAGTTGCATTATGCGCTAAAATAGCCTTGTCATCCTCAAAAGCATCTCTAAGCAACTGTTCCATTGCTTTCATCCCTACGACTAATCCCGACTTACCTTTTTCAGCCCACGATAAACAAACCGGCTTAGGTATAGGCATTTCATCAGATATTAAGTGCGTCTCGTAGTCAATCGCAAACATTATTCTTCCCTACTATTAAAATTAGATTGTTTGTAGTTATTAAATTCATCTTTAAGGTATTGTAATTCGGATTTTAAGTCATCGTTTTGATCTTCTAAGTATTCTATTTTAGTTTCCTGAGCTTTTATTAGGCTTTTTAAATCGTCAGATTCCTCAGCATACCTTCTTAAATTTTCTGCAATGGTTCTAACTCGCTCTAAATTATCAATACATTTTCCTACATTATGCTCTATACCACTAACATCCCTAAATTGATTTAAAAAGTTGATAACATCATCTACATAAGGACACGTATAATTTTCCTTTTTAAGGTAATAATCATCTGTTTTAAATGTCATTGCTTACCCTCAAGTTATGGCTAATACTGTCATTAAGTGATAGGTTCATACAATAATTAGTGCTAGCTTTTCCTATGTTTCCATAGTTGTAGGATAACTTCGCTAGCGAACCTCAATCGTCCTATCTGGTATCTCGTGACGGGATAGGCACAGCCCATGAGAACTAACTTACTGAGCTGATCTCAATGCTGCCAGTACGTCGTCTTCATTGATATCTGAACTACCTACGTATTCGTCAATTTCAAGCAGTTGTACACCGACAAGATTAATGCCGCCGCCTTTGCCTGATTTACCTTCGAACGTGCTAAATATTACACGCGCTGTACCGCCTGAGATCATAGGGATCAGATCTTCAGTTAATACATTCATGTCTTTATCATACACAGTAGGTTTCTTAGTAGATTTTGCGTTGAAAATAAAGTGCCCTGGTGCGAGTTTCATGTTTTTCTCTTTGGTAATAATCAATTTGTCATTGACTGTATCAAGAGTATCGCGAACTGTATCAGCTCCTTTAGATTCTGGAGTCACTTCTAAACGCATAGAGTATTCTAAAGTATCAGAATCTACACCTTTGCGAGGCTTGCGTAGTACTGAAAACTTAATTTTACCTTCAGCGGTGTGAAGTTTGGTTTCATTTGTCATAGTCTTATTTCTCCTCAGAAATATTATTTATAAAATTGGACATTTGTAACATATCATACTAAATACGGCATGTCCATACCATATTTATACCTTTTGTCGATTAACGATTAGTAATGTGTACTACTGAACCCCCTTTTAACATATCTATTACTTTTCTAAACTCTAACGGATTAACCGTAATACATCCCCACGACCTACCAGGATAGCCCATTTTAGTAACAAAAAAATCACTGACGTAATCAGCAGAGTGAATTACAATGCCTCTTGCGCGAACATTATCATTTAAACCAGGAACTAATCCGTCAAGTTTAAGTGCAAATCCTACCTTACTCGATTGATATGTTTCTGCGGTCCTAAGAATGCCTAACACACTTTTATGACTATCAGGTTCGTTGCTAAACTCAGTAGCCTTAAATACACTACCTGAGCCCTGTCCGTGACTAGTATAACCTGTCCAAACAATCTTTTCCTGCTTAAGGTCAACAATAAACAATCTATGCTCATTCGCTGGCAAACTAAAATCCACTAACGCCGCGTAAGTGTTATTTCCGTGCAAATCTTTTATTTTAGTATCACGTAACAATATATTTAATACTTTTTCATATTGGTCAACCATGTCAATCTACTCCTACACAGCCATCAGCTTTATCGTCACTTACACGTCTAAATTCTTTACCATAAACTTTTATTTTTTGGATTATATCCTGTGAATCTAGTTTTTTATCAAATTGAGCATCATATAATAACAGAGCCAATACATCCAAAGATTGAGGCTTAGGACAATTTCTGCACCTTCGAGTTCTAATATCGTCCAAATATTCGACTATCAACCCTATCAATGCTATTATGAATACACCTAATAACCAAGCCCAAGGCGCCATATTAGTTACCTCTCTTAATGGTTTTAATATGTGTTACTTCGGTAATTGTCCCAGTGTATTGAGTCGCTGCTGTAAATACTGCCTTGATACGTTTAATAAATTCTGCACGTGTCTTAGCTTTTCTAGGATTAAGGGCATAGTATGCACCTGCCATAAAATCACCTCCAGATCCAGAAAAATAAGGTTGATCCTTTATCTTTAAAGAATGTGCAGATATATGTCTTTTATCTGACGTAGCTTCTGAGTCATAATAAATACTAGTAATAGTAACATCAGTAGCATCAACTAGTAATATGGTTCCGTCTAACTTAGTTTTTATATTTTCTTCATTCAGGTCTCTACCTTCGTCGATAAGTTGTCGGCATTCCTGACCAAGTGCAGAGCTACCACAACTAACTGAAATTTGAGTATTATTATTGTGATATTGAGATTTTTCAGCTTTCCTGCTAATAATCCTCATTAAATCCCCGGTCATTGTAATTCCATCACTAAATACGAATACCTCGTTTTTGAATTGGTCTACTAATAATGCTGTCATGATATACCTCTTTTACGTTTGTAATATTTATCAAATAATAAACTATCTAAATCCCTTAATCCGTTCTTACTCTCACTAATAACTTTAATAACCTGTTCTAGTTCTACTCCCTCTAATTCTGCTTCTATCCCTAAAACCCTCTTAAACTTATTATAGGCCGATTGCTTCCCTTCTACAATAATTTGTCTAATTTGATCCTCATTATACTTTTCTAGTTCCGTACTTATCACTATTCTACTTGCAAATTCGTGCATAAACCCAGATTGGATTAAATTATCTTTCCATGTCTCCTTACTGTCTAGTTTAGCATCGTCAGCGGTGTTAAATCCTATTTTATGCTTTTTTAATTCGTTATTTCTAGCTGTCTGAAATGACCCTGATATAATAACTAGTGCGTTATTGGCCTGGTCTAAAGGTAACTTTCTATTCTCAGCCTCTCCACTATAATCACCATCTAATAAATCTAATAAACATTGTTGTAAAGCTAAATTATAATCCCTGGTATTATCTCCGTCGTGACCTGTATTGTTACCAATTTTATCAAATTCGTCAAGGTGAATAATTCCAGCGCCGTTAACTGTACTGCCTACGTATTTAGCAATCTCACTAGATAAATTATTCCCCTTCCAGCCCTCTGCTGTGATACTACTACAGTCAATACGTGCATATGGTAGTCCTAACGCCTCTGCCAATTTACGAATCATAAACGTTTTGCCGAACCCTGTAGCACCTGTCAACATAAGGTTAATCTTAGGTAAATCTCGATTATCGTGCCCTAAACTCTTAGCATAGAGATTAACTGTGTATAAATGACCTATATACGCCATTAAATCTAATGCTTTTTCTTGTCCTTTGACAAATTGTTGCATATACTCCACTATATGACCTTCAAATACGATATCATTATATTCATTTATCGATTTAGTCATATGTATCCCCTTGTTTATATAGCCATAGTCTGAATATACTACACAATTTAAGGCTTTGCCACTGTTATTTTACCCTATTTAGACCTATTGCCAAACTCTAACTAATATGGTATCATATACACTTATTCGTTATATAGGTGAAAACATGAGTTTAGCTCTTATTGATACCGTTCTCAGCGGTATATTTGGCATTATTAATAGAATAGTACCAGATAAAAACCAAGCTGCCAAGATCCAAGCCGAAATTGAAATGTATAAGCTTACATCCGACTTCCAAAACGCAATGGCACAAATCAAGGTTAATGAAGCAGAAGGTACACATGCATCAGTATTCGTATCAGGTTGGCGTCCATTCATTGGCTGGGTATGTGGCTGTTCATTTGCTTGGCATGTAATATTAGTGCCTGTTATAGTGTTTATCAGCTCTATGGCTAAGCATCCGATACCGTTACCAACTTTCGATGTGATGTTATTAATGAACGTGTTATTTGGTATGCTAGGTTTAGGGGGTTTTAGAACTTACGAAAAAGTCCAAGCCAATAAATTGAAATATAGTAGAAATGAGGAATAAAAATGGAAATATTGATTATAGTTGTCGTCGCTGTCGCAGTCTTTATCTGTAAAGATAAGATTAAAATTCAAATTGATAAGGTAAAAGCTAAGCTGTCTGAGATAGTAGCTAAAGTTAAAGGTAAATAGTAATAATGTCATAAGCCACGGATGGCATTCATTAAACACATGACAGATATAAATACCATACTATACATCCTGCATCTACCTAGTGTGCGTTCGGCTACGTCTGAGCTACGTATATATCGCAAACCATCTCTAAATACAACTATCCCTATTAATATCCCCAATAGGCCAAAAATTGCTTCTGTCATTTTAATAATTACCTTATCTACTTCTATGCTTTCTACAAAAGTAACCCTTTCTACACACATCACAATCAAAATGAATAATCATTAATCCCACTACGCCAAACACTAAAAATAAGACCATAATTAAAACATCGTTCATATTACTTCCCTCCCCCCAGTATGTTTAACACCTCTATGTGCCCTACAAGTATAACCAGCCCTACTGTTACATTCGTCACATTTTGTTAAATATAGAAACACCCCTAAAACTAAGAAAATTACTAGAAAGTAGAAAAGTGTCATCATTTTAATATCTCCCCACGATAATAGCCGGTTCTAAGCTCCCGTTACCTTCAACATCTGCAACTACCTGACAAGAAAACACAACTGACGATTTAATCTTTTGAAATTGTCTAAAAGTGTTATCTACTGCATTTTCAAGGGTTTTCGCTTTACGATTAATCTTTAAGTATGCAATGCCCTCTATATACTTGAATTCTACCTTATCTCCTAACAATGCTGTGAGTTCTCTCTCAAATTCCTCATGAGTCCACATACAGGCTAATACCCGTACTACAAAAAACTGATTAGCCAGCATTAGAGTACCCTCTCAATCTAGATTTAAACTCCTCAGTGATATTCGTATCATCTTCCGGTATAAACTCTAACCAGTAAGCGCTATAAATATCATCCTCTGTTAGCCCTAATGCCCATACACTTTGTAAAGCAAGTTCGTATGACTTAGCAATTAAACCGTCTCTATTTCCAGTAAGTCTTACTTCTATTGTCATTGATACTGACCCCTAACACATGAAAAGTTTTTAGCAGCGTCTCCAAATTCTTCTATTCGGTATGTATTACATTTTTCTTTCGCTTCTCTTAAGGTCTCACCTATAAATGTCTCTAAATATTCACCTGTCAAATTATTCATTAGGAAAGCGTCCTGCCACGATTGACAACCAGAGAGTAGTATAATCGTAAACATTAATAATATTATTTTAATCTTCATTTTTATCTCTCCCAATTACCGCAAATATAGTTTCCATAACTAAATAGATACTCATAACAACCATAAAAACACCGACGATTTGAGCTACTTCATATAATCCCATATTCCTAACCTCTTTATCTCTTTAGCCTCGTAATGCTTTGCAATGTCTATAATATCCCTATCTTTTTTCTCTAATTCGTCAACTAATTCCCTTATAATGGCTTGCAGTTCAAGGATTTCTTGATATTCTTGTGATCCTTTGTCTATACTTATCATGTATACCCCAAATCAAATACTTCGACATCATGGATAAATAGATAGTTTTGCAACTGCCATTCAGATATAGTAACCTTTAATTCTCTAGAAAGCAAGACTGTCAATTGTCTATCTAGGTCTCTTTGGTTACGTGCCACCACACTCATTTCTATTTTCTGTTCAGGCCAACTTATTAAGTACTTTCGCAACATGTCAATCATCCTCAATTGGTGTAACATCTACAATAATACAGCTATAGTCATTGCTATCCGGTAACATACAATTAGTATATCATTAATTTATAAAAATGTTAGCTGTTTATTTATCCATACTGATATCTACTGATATTAATTCAAAGCTGGTATCTATAGCTATCAAGTAAACGTTCTTGAAGCGAAGCTGATTATTAGACCGAAGGTCTATTGACAACCCCTCTCCAACCATGTATGTTTATATAGGCGCTAAGATTATATAATACCCCTTCAGGCCAATAGATGTTGTCATGAATGCCTTATATAGCGAAGCTAGTAATGGCTATTAGTGAC
>Ga0137334_1000033_pt1 | contig 35479 bp, 51 predicted proteins | sample EasRivERMLT262_2_FD_104776 | JGI IMG/M metagenome (GOLD analysis project Ga0137334, IMG submission 104776) | Soil microbial communities from meander-bound floodplain in the East River, Colorado, USA - East River MetaG ERMLT262_2 | ecosystem: Environmental > Terrestrial > Soil > Floodplain ...
GGCCCGCTTCCACGACAGCGAGCCCGATTAGTATGCCTTAATAAGGATAGGATTTCGACAGGTATAGGCCACTCCTTAAACTAAACTTTAACCACTGTGTTTCCTGAGGGTTACGGGGAATTTGGCCATGGCGGAATCGCAATTTACGGGGTATTTTCGACAGGCCCCGTTTGCGGTCGGCCCGGCCCGAAATCGGTCGGTGCGAAACCTCAGTGAATTGGCCATTTTACGGAGTGCGTGAATTGGCCAGTTTCCGACGAGTTATCACCGGCAACCGAAAGTGCACTTTTTCGTTCTGATCGATCACACGCACCGTGCGTCCCCAATCGACATGCAACTTCTCTGCCGCCACGATGGCCTCCGACAATTCGTCATATCGGGAATCCATGATCCATACGACAAATCGTCCTTGACGCGCTTGCAGCATAAACGGTTTCATGCCGAGAATCTCCGTAAGGCGTCTACGAGCGCCACCTCCTCCTCGGTGATATCCACCTCTCCGGCATCCTGGCACCGTTGCAACTCCGGCAACGGAATCTCGGCCAGGAGATCCTTAATTACCGCTAGTCGTTTCATCCACTGCGCGTACCGTGCTTGCTTCTCGGATTTCATGTAGGGCCTGCTCCATGGGTTTGAGTCCGGATTGAACTTCTACGGCGCGAGCAATGCGTTCGAGGGCGCGACGTATCTTCTCTACTTCGTGTTCCAGTTTGAACGACATTACGTTCTCCTTGAACGAGTGGGACAATAAACGTCGGTAGGACTAATTCTCTTCTCCAATACGTCCTTGGCGGTGTAGTAGCGGTGCAACGCGGTGCCAATCGTTATCCCGTACCGGGTGGCCATCAGATGATGCTCCGTCTGGCCGGTGATGCATTTCAACCGGCAGGATTCCGACTCCTGGAGATATGCAACGGCTTCTTCTTCAGTCATACGCTGTCCTCACTCTTTCGCGCGGCCTTGCGCCGGGCCTGGTTAATCATCTCTGCCGCGGTTGTACTGTTCACGCGAAACTCTACGGCCACGGCATTCATGTACTGCGTGAACGTGAGATTCGGTTGGGCCAGAATCTCTTGAATACGAATGGCGTCTTTCTTGGTCACGGATTCCTCCTAATGTATGGTCCGGGTGTTGTTCCATTCTTGCTGGTCGCGCATAACGTGCGTATTTGGAAACGGTCCTTCCATGCGGGGTGAATACTCCTTTCCATTTCGTCGATCCACCAAGGTATGCCAACTGGGTTCCCAGTCGAACCAGTCGTGCACGGCGGTTCGCATTTGACCGGTACGAAGGTCGTAATGTGAAATATAGAGACGGGGTTGACGCGTCCACCACGTGTATACCGACAACGGAGCTCGCGATCGACTTTTTAGTTCCGTGTCGCCGTATAGGGATCGCATACAGACGACATGATAGGTCCGCCAACTGATGGGCACAATGGTCCAGGCTTCATTGTGATCCGGCAGGGTATGCAGCAGACCGTACCGTGCTCGCGAATGAATGCGACGAATCAGGCGATCACGCGGGGTCACGGTTACGCGCTGCTTGAAATAGGTCAATGAGACGGGCGTGACGTGACCATCGTTCCGGATCTCGGAAACACCAAACATCCGATTGTAACATATCCAACACATGGTCCAGTTCCACCGGCAGTAACGCCACGGCGGGATAGATGTTGTCGGCACGCGTGCGTTCTAGAATGACCTGCTTCCGTTGCAGGGTCTCCACGAGTGCATCCACGCAACACAATGGACAGTCACAGTTGGAGGTTAAAACGCGGCACCGGCCCGGCTGATGCGCCCGAATGAATGTCCGGAGCTTCTCCGCGGCGAGGATCGTGTTCATGGTTTCTTCTCCAGGTCAATGTAGAAGGTACCGGCTTTCTGGGCTCCGGAACCAAACAAGTGCCAGTCCTTGGTCAGATGTGGTTTGATGAGTTTATCCACTAAGGACGCGGCGGGGTCCGCGGTGGGTTTGGCGAAGGTCACGTGAAAGCCGATGAACGCATCCGTAATAGGCAGGATAGTGATTGGGGGAATTGGGAAGCGTTCCAGTTGATCGCGGGCCTCTTCTGGGATAGTTAATTCAATGGTCCGGCGTACGGCCGTTTTACGGGTGGGTGGGGCCGTGGGATGCTTGCACCGGGTGGCGTGGTCGGAGCATTCCGCGCAGTACATATTCCCGCAGGCCGAACAGACCGACTTTATACCTAAGCATTGAGGGCAGGGTCGACTGGTGCCGCGCTTGATTCGGCGTCGAGCGCGTCGGACACGGGCTAAACGCAGTTCATCGGTCCAAGACATGGTGATGCGTGCCTCCTGAAAATTGTGGGGACGTCCCTGTGTTCCCGTATAGTATGCCTCGAAACGGCAGACGTTTATGCATATTTCGTAATAGGGCCGAAATACCACGGACGTCACTGTGTATAAATCCTTAGTGACGTCCCCTCGGTTTATGGATAATGTGGATTTGAGGGGACGTCACTGGGGCGGCTTGAGGGAATCCTCAAGTACTAGGGACGTCAAAGGTGATATATGCGTAGGAGGAAAGTGTTGAGATAGGGATAAATTGGGGGAATGTGGTGTTCATGAATTTGGGTGATTCTGATTCATCGCGTGAATGTGGGTGTGGATGAGCACCGGAAATCCCTCCCCCCATAGGGGTAGGAACGGGCGATGGAAGTTCTTGTTACTCGTTATTAGTAATTTAACAACGTACTTTAGTTATAGTAGAGGGACCCCCTAGGGGGAGCGAAACGCGGTGCTCATTGGTGACGTTCAGGATGGTGGCCTGAATTCGGTGCTGAATTGGGGGTGAAGTGAGGATACGCACGTCAAAGTGGTAGGTTGGGAGAGGCATGAATACGTAATAATGTGTAGCATGACGAGTTTGGCGATGATATTTGTAGCGCACTGACCGATCCCGTATCGCACGTAATTCAGGCCATCACTGCTTCATCACAATTCATCATGTCTGCCCGCATCAATCGCAGCGTACTGCAGCGTATTCGCATGGCCACCATGCCTCCATTACAATCACCTACGGGCGTACGTCCGATGCTGCAGCATCCCCATCGTGCCTTACCGCAGGGCTACCAGTACAATGGCCTGGACAAAGCGGATGGATCCGGAAAAGCCGCGGCTCGTCGACGGAAGCAAGCGCGTGCCCTCGAGCTCAAGCGATTGCGTAAGCAGTTCGGGTCCAATACCGTGAGTGGCGTAGAGGCGGACGGAGCGCTTGTGCTCGACTTCCCAGGACCGGATCGTGCCACGGAATCGCAGTGAGCAACTCCTCGATGACCAGCGACGTATCTACGGAGATGCGTTCGAAAAGGTCGCCCTCATTTGTGAAGCCATGGCCCAAGCCATGACGTACGGGACGACGCTGTGTGACGTGGACCTCTATAACCTCGCGGATGCGGTGCGTGGGATGAAGAAAGTGTATGGACTGGAGCTCGACATCGAGACACCTACGGTCGTCGAGCCCATTCGCCGGTTGGTGTCTCGATGAGTTCACGTCGCGTACGCGGTGGACATCACTCCATCCCGCCGGAGAAGCGTCACAAAAAGCAGAAGGGCGAGAAGGATAAAGTCCCGGGTCAACGCAAGATTCGTGCGTCGGTCAAGGCCATCATTGCCGAGGTCGTGCAGGATAACTCGAAGACGGTGCGTCAAGCCATCCTCGATGGACTCCAGGGTGGACCGCGCAATGCGCATCATTACCTGAAGCTGGCCGCCGAGTACACGGATGGTAAGCCGGATCAGACGTTGATGCATCGCTTCGATGAAGATGAGTTGGCCACGGCGAAGGATACGTTGAGTCGGAAGCTCGATGCGTTCCTCGAACGCGTACTGGAACAGAAGCCGTGAACCAAATCCTTGTACGGGCCTTGCCACCCGATCAGTCGCCCTACACCACCATCGTCCAGGCGGTCGGTGCTGAATCCGTCAAGCGATTCATTGCCTCGTTGTCCGAGTATGAGGCACTGCATTTCCGCTACAACTACGACCTGTTTGCGCGTGCGGCCCAACGACCACCACCCAATATCTGGGACACCTGGCTCATCCTCGGTGGTCGAGGCTTGGGCAAGACGTGGGCGGGATCGCATCAAGTGAATCGATGGGCCGAAGAACTTGGCGCTGGTGGACACATTGCGCTGGTGGCCAAGGATCCGGCGGATTCGCGCGATGTCATGATCGAAGGACGTGAGTCCGGCATCCTGGCCACGGCCCCGCCATGGATGCGTCCAACCTACAAACCCTCGCTGCGCTTATTGGAGTGGCCCAATGGTTGCATTGCGCATACCTACTCCAGTGAAGTCCCGGATGATCTCCGAGGACCGCAGCATCACAAAGCTTGGGGCGACGAACCGTGTAAGTGGAAGTATGCACAAGCCACCTGGGACAATCTCGAGCTCGGTCTCCGACTCGGACGTCATCCACAAACCGTACTCACCACCACACCACGCCCCATTCCTTTCCTCATTGATCTGTTGAAGGAGCCCGGCACCAAAGTCACTACGGGCAACACGTACGAGAATGCGGTCAATCTCTCGGAGAAGTTCATTCGTAAGATCGTGCGCAAGTATGAAGGCACGCGCCTGGGCCAACAAGAGATCCATGCGCAGATGCTCACGGATGTCAAGGGCGCGTTGTGGAATCTCGTGCAACTCGAAACCTTGCGCGTCCGAGCACCGAAAGGCGAACTGGCCCCCGTCCCACTGGTCAGCGTAGCGATCGCCATTGACCCGCCAGGCACCGGACCGACCGATGTGTTGCAGTTGGCCGAAGGGAATGAGGATGAGGGCACCGAATGCGGCATGGTGGTGGGTGGTCGTGGCGCGGATGGTCACTTCTATGTCCTGCATGATCTCAGCGCCGTCTTATCTCCGGCAGGATGGGGCAGCAAAGCCGTCAGTCACTACCAAGCACTGAAGGCCGACAGCATTGTGGCCGAGAAAAACTTCGGTGGGGACATGGTGGCCGCCACGCTTAAGCTTGCCGCTCGTGATGCGGGCGTGGAGGCCAACATTCGCCTGGTCACGGCCAGCCGAGGGAAGCACGTACGCGCGCAGCCCGTGGCGGCGTTGTACGAACAAGGTCGCGCGCATCATGTCGGCATGTTTGCCGAACTTGAAGATGAAATGACGACCTGGGTCCCAGGAATGAAAAGCCCGAATCGCATGGATGCGCTGGTCTGGGCCGCGCATGCCACGATGCTTGAGCATGACGATGACTGGACCATCTCGTAGCCCGGCGTGGGGTACCCGCGTCGCCATTGCGCGGCCTGTCTACGGACCTCCCGGACCGAGGGCAGCACGCCGGACTAGGAGAGGTCCATGCCGCTGATCGTGGGCACGACCATCATCCGTGATCCGGATCCGTTGTTGAACGGGTTCCTGGTGGATCGCGGTCGACGCGGTACGGTACTAGCCTTGTACGGGGATGTCCCGGCCAGCGTACGGGCACAGTCCCTCGCAGCGCAAGACATATGGATCTCTGACTTCTTGACCACCCAACTCAACACCGGATTCGCGGCGGTACATATTTTCTCGCTTGGTCCCCCGATGGATTGGGTGTGTCTGTTGTCCGACGTTCCACCGCCCGCAAACTGGTGGCAGCGATGGACCGCACCACCCGCATAACGCCATGGCAACTGTCTACATGAGTGGGTTAGAAACGGGCGACGCGGCGGAGATAAACTCGCTCCCAAGTAATTGCACCATTGACTCAGTCACTAAGCGTACCGGTGGCTACTCCCTGAAATCCATCGGAACCTATCAAGAGGGAACGTGGACTACGGGCCTTAGTCTGACGCAGGTGTTCGGCCGAATCTGGATGTACCCTGGCGTCATCCCAGCTACTGATCAGGTCGGCATCCTCGGACCCGTTATCTACAATTCCACGCAGGTGATCGGGTATCTCGCGTTTACGAATTTTGCATCGGGTGATTTCTACATTGGGATCGTTCGTCGTCCCATCGGCGGTGGAGCCGATGTGGTGCTTGGCATTTATCGACCCATTCCACGATTCGACTGGGCCTGCGTAGAGATGAAAGTGGTGGTGTCGGCCACGGTCGGCATCCTGGAGTTACGCATCAACGGCGTCGCGGTTGAGACGCACACAGGACTCAACACCGGCACCGACCCAATTCTACGCCTCGTGTTCGGAATCGGCGAGGCTGGGTCGGCGACACCAGACGCCAATCAGACGTTCTATCAAGACGACATTCGATTTGACGATGCCGCCTACCCTGGGCTAGGGCAGATCATCGGCCGTCAGGTGAAGGCCGGGACGCCCACCTACAACGCATGGACGAAGACCGGCGGAGCGACGATCGATGGTGTCTGGAGTGAGACACCGTACAGTGCAACACTCGGTGCCGTATCGGCGGGTGCGGGTCAAGCGCAAACCGGTCTCGTGGCGGATGTCGCGGCCGGGGTGAACCCGATCGGGTCCGGTGATATCGTCAACGCTTGTCGTGTTTGTTGCGTGGCGAATCGTGAATCGGCGGGTGCGGCGTATTCGTTCTACCGGCTGCGGCGTCGCGTGAGTGCGGCCGACACCGACACGGATATGAGCTTCGCGTCCCTCGATACCAATCTCTTTCATGCGGGTCCAATCTTTACAACGACACGAACCGCTTTACAAACGGCAGAGATGGGTGCGGTCGTCGGCACGGGTGGCGGCGGACGTGAAGACCTGACCATTCACGACATCTGGATGATGGTGGACTATACACCCTGGTTCGTACAGGACTTGTTGATCGTACCGCAGGCCGTGGCCCGCGCGTCATACTTCTAAAGGAGACCCATGCTATACAAGATCTTCAATGCGCCGATGCCGACCACGGGCTCCATGGTGCCCGTGACCACCGGCACGGCGCTCAAAACGATGTTGCAAATCAAGCCCGGTACGACCCGCGTGCTGCGGCTACGGGAATGGGGCATCTCGTTCGACGGCGCAGCCGCGGCCACGCCGGGTATTGTCACGGCCAGCGTGACCGACGTAGCCGCGACGGTGACGGCGCATGCGGCCAGCGGCATTCACAAATACGACTCGGATGCCCTAGCGGGTGGCGATCCGACCACCGACATCTTTGCCGTGGGCACCACGAGCACCGGCTATACCGCCTCGGGTGAAGGCACGGTGGGTACGAATCGCATCTGCGACAGTCACCTGATCTCACCGACCACCCAGCTCATCTATCAATTCCCGCTGGGTGTCGGGTTCGCCATCAACCCCAGTGAGTTCCTGCGGTTGCGCGTGACGTTTGGTACCGCCATCAACTGCCTGTGCTACTTCTTGATTGAAGGCTAATGCCAACGCCATCACCCGTCGCCGACATCGAACTCGAAGCCAAGCTGCTTCGATCCTTACTGGCCGTGCCGTTGCACGACGCCGCAGGAGTGTCGTTGTCGTTCCTACTGCATTGCGCCTACACACGTCCGCAGGTGCTCCGACGACTGCTGAATGAGCCCGTAGTCCGTGAAGGTTTTCGAGGAGAGTCAATGCTGACTCTGCTCACCCGAGTCGCCCGTTCCTAGAAGGAGATCATCCGATGAGTCTGTCCAACGCATTCGAGAACGCGATCCTTGCCCTGATCTTCAACGCCACGACGTTCGCGAATGTCGCGATCAACGCCACGTCGTCGCCGATCACCGACATCCACATGAGTCTGCACACGGGTGACCCCGGAGAAGCCGGTGATCAGACGACCAGTGAAGCCACCTATACGCTGTACGCCAGAGTGGCCGTGGTGCGTACCGGCAGCGGCTGGACGGTGGCCACCAACACCGTCGTCCCAGTGGCTCAGATTGCTTTCCCTACCGGATCGGGTGGATCCGGTACCGTGACGCATTACGGATACGGCAAGGATTTGTCCGGTGCCGGCGTACTGTTCGCCAGTGGTACGGTCACTCCAAACATCGTGACGGGCAACGGTGTGCAGCCCATTCTCACCGTGGCCACGACACTGTCGCTGGACTAACGCCATGAAAGAGAAAGAGATCATTACGAAAGAGGACGTCGGACGACTGGACGTGACCCAGGTCTTTGCCGTGGGGACGTCATCCGCCGTGCAAAGTCACGACACGGCATTGGCCAAGCGTATTGAAACGGCGATGACGAAGGCCGTGTTCGATGCCTTGGCCGAAGGCATTCCGATGACCGATTCGGAAACAATCCTCGCGCGCAAGCAAGCCGCTCGACTGGCCGTACTCGCTGAACGATAATGTCCATTCTCGGTCGCGCCCGCGCCTTCCCGCCGATCATTAAGAGAATCGTCACCTCGATTACCATCGTGGCGGCGGTCGGCACGGCGTCAGGTGCAGGGACCGCGACCGGGGTTGGTTCGGCAGTTAGTTCGGCGATTGGATCCACTTCAGGTACTGGTACCGCGACGGGCGTCGGCCTATCCCTTGCATTTAGTGCCGGATCCGCTGCCGGAATCGGTACCGCCAACGGGTTTGCCAGTACTGAAGGTACCGGCAGTGCGTCTGGTACGGGTACTGCGACAGGCGTTGGACACTCAACCGCGTCCGGTGCCGGAACGGCCGGGGGTACGGGGAATGCCTCCGGGGTTGGGAGTGCCCTCGCTTTCGCCGTAGGTAGTGCTAGTGGTGCGGGTACCGCTACGGCAGTTGGCCAATCCACGGCGGCATCCGCCGGTACCGCCACGGGAACGGGCACAGCTACGGGCGTTGGTGTAGCGGCGTCTCCCGCCGTAGGCACGGCCAACGGAACTGGAACGGCGACCGGAATTGGGAAGGCACTTGCTCTCTCCGCCGGTACCGCCACGGGAACGGGCACAGCTACGGCGGTCGGTACTTCCCGTGCATTTTCAGCGGGGAGTGCCTCTGGTACGGGGACGGCCACAGGTGTTGGTCAATCCACCGCTTCCTCCATTGGTGCGACGTCTGGAACGGGTACCGCCACAGCGGTTGGAGTCTCGGGTGCCCCGGCCGTTGGATCCACTTCCGGTACCGGGACGGCCACCGGGATTGGCGCGGCCAAGGCCTTGTCAGCGGGTACGGCTTCGGGCACAGGTACGGCCACCGCCGTTGGATCGTCGAAGGCTTTCAGTGTTGGTAGTGCGTCGGGCACTGGCACCGCGGTAGGTATTTCCGAGGGAGGTGCCTCGGTTGGCTCGGCTTCGGGCACAGGTACGGCCACTGGCGTAGGTACTTCTCTTGCGTTTGCTGTTGGATCGGCGTCCGGCGCGGGCACTGGCACCGCTGTCGGCCAAGCATCGTCGGCCAGTATTGGGTCCGCCAGTGGCGCCGGTACCGCTACGGGTACGGGCCGTGCCCTGATACCGGCGGTGGGGTCGGCCAATGGGACCGGGACGGCCACCGGGGTTGGTGTATCCCGTGCGTCAACGGTTGGTACGGCCAATGGTACGGGCACCGCCACAGGCATAGGTCAGTCGACGGCCTCGTCAATAGGTACGGCCAATGGCACTGGTACGGCAAATGGAATTGGTACGTCCCGTGCATTTGCCAGCGGTAGTACGTCAGGTATCGGTACTGCGACCGGCGTGGGTCGATCGGCCGTAGCTGGGGTGGGTGCGGCCGCTGGTACAGGAACGGCAGCGGGTGTTGGGCTGTCCGGTGCCCCAGCAATTGGATCGACTAGCGGCACGGGAACGGCCACGGGCGTTGGTACCTCGCTTGCGTTGTCCATCGGTACGGCCTTCGGTGTTGGCACGGCAGATGGAATTAGTCCAACGGGTGAAAGCGTTGGTGTCGCTTCCGGTACGGGTACGGCGGCGGGCTTCAGTATCCGGTTGATCAATCCGTCGCTGGTGATGAGTTTGTCGGCGGCCGTCCCGGTTCGATCGTTGTCGATTGATCAGGCGAATCGAACACTGGTCACTGGGATGTCTGTACGTACGCTGACGTTTGACGGTTAGGAGATCTGATGGCAGTCCTTTGTGAAATTGCCTCTGACGGTACGGTCGAACGCGGGTGGACGGCCCGCATCGGTCCGTTCACCGCAAAGATCGATGGCATACCGACCAGTTTGGCCGGGCTCACGCCGACAGCTGAGATCCGAGGACGCAGTCAATCGAACTATATAAACACGGTTGGTGATGTCGTCGTCGATCCCGACCAGGGCGCGAACCCCGGTCAATGGTCCTTGGACCCCGATCCGACCGATTTCACCTATGCTCTGTCCCCGTACTCGATTCGATTGAAAGTGGTGGACGGTGCGGGGAAGGTCGCGTACTTCCCCAGTGCGTTTCATTCGGCGACGATCCTGGTTGGTCAACCGTAGCAGGAGACGACATGCCAAGGAAGAATGTACAAGACGCCACTCGCAAACGGGATCTGGATCCGTTGCGTCGCCGGATCACGAATTTGGAACGGAACCAAAAAGCCCTGGGCCGTGTACTGAACGGAATTGTACGGTCCTTGGAAACGCTCATGCGAGGTCGACCATGATGCCGGCATTGATCGCCGGGCTCTTTGCATTCACCATTATCCTTATTCTACTCACGCTCTTACTGCTGTTGCTGGAGGCACAACCGCGGTATCGTCGAATTGAACGCCTTCTGTACAAACTGGACCTACGAGGAGAACAGCAAATGACTGTCAACGAACGCATTCAGGCATCACTCACCCGCATCGACACGGCCACCAACAACATCGCCGAAGACATTCGCGGGTTGAAGACCAAGCTCGAAGAGGGTGGCGCGACGGAGGAGGTCCTCGCCGGACTGGAATCGGCCGCGGCCACGCTCGAAGGCATCGCGGCCAGCACCGAGGATCCGGTTCCGGGCGATGGCGGGGGACCGGCGGATCCGGAGCCCGACGCATAGATCACGAAACGCGAGTCGGTGGCTTCCGGGTCACCGACTCGACTTTTCATAGGACTGAAACCAATGTCCGAGTGGATTGTTCATCACATGGAAATCATTCAGATATTGTTTGGGTCCGGCGTCTTGCTACTCATGATACGCATCACCTTTCTGTTAGGGATCTATGTGCAGAAAGTGGATGCGCTCGAGAAGTCTTTGGCGTCCGTTGAATCTGAACTGAAAGAGTTTCGACGGATGTGGAACACGTTACCCTCGTCAACCTTAAGGATAGGACAATGACTTTCAATCTTCGATACTGGCTTGTACTACTCGTACTGCTCATCTCCGTTGGTGTCAGTGCGTGCAACGACAAAAACCCGTTGCAACCAATCGGGAATCCCCCGGTCATCGATTTGTTCAGTGCCTCGGCTGCAACGGTCTCTTTTGGGAATGCCGTGACACTGCGGTGGGAGGTCGCGGATCCCAAAGCCCTCGTACGAATTGATCCGGCTCCCGGTAACGTAGCGGTGGTGGGGTCTGCGAATGTGCCATTGATGACTAGTACCACCTTTACCCTGACCGCACGCAACGATCACGGGCAAACGCAACGACTACTTACGGTACTCGTCATCGGCGGGTCGTCATTTTTTTAAGGCGAGCCGCCTCCGCCGTAGGAGTTATTCATGGGCTTGACGCATTGGGTCGCTCGACACGCGGTAAAAGCGCTCGGCGACCGCATGACCGCGGACCAGCTGGTCACCTCGGTCTTTGGTCCGAATACCAGTACGGTACGGTATGGGACCGCCGAGATCCTACGGGCATTCAACACGATGCCTTGGCTTCGAGCCATAGTGGAGAGAACCAGCTGGACCACGGCATGCGTGCCTTGGCAGTTGTTTGTAGCTACCGAAGAGCCAATCAAGGCGGCAGAACGGATAGGACGACGGGCCAAGGCCGTGTTGCGATCGGATCTGGCTCGGTCCACAGACCCGGACTATCGCATTGCGCAGTACAAATCGCTGCGACAATCCGATACGTTGCGAGAGATCAAGAATCATGTAGGGCTGCAGGTATTGGACCGAGGTAATCCCCGATTCGCTGGACAAGTCGTTCGTCAAGTCACGCAACAGCATCTTGATCTCGTTGGTGAGGGTGCATGGTTGGTGGAGCGTGACGGACTACTCGTACCGAAGGCGTTCTATCCAATTCCACCGACCTGGATTCAGATGACGCCATGGACGGTTCAACGATTCGATGGGACCGAGCCGGGGACCTGGCTCATTACCTCGAATCGCGGTTCAATGACGGTCCCAGAACAGGACCTCATTTACTTCTACCATCCCAATCCGGCAGATCCCTACGATCGAGGGACCGGCATTGGCATGGCGTTGGGCGATGAACTCGAAACCGACGAAGCCACGGCCAAACATCTCAAGCGATGGTTCAAGAACTTCGCCATCCCACCGCTGATCATCTCCAGAAAAGGCGGCAGTGGTACGGGCAATGCCAATACGCAACGATTGGAAGAAGCGTGGATGCAGCGACTACTCGGTCGTAACAACACGCCGTACTTCTCGAACCAGGAAGTGGAGGTCAAAGAACTGAACCAAACGTTCAATGACATGCAGCTGTCGCAATTGCGGAAGGACGAACGCGACATTCTCATTCATGTCTACGGCATGCCGCCGGAGATCTTCGGCATCCTGGAGAATAGCAATCGGAGTACCATTGATGCCGCGGACTATCTCATGGCGAAGTACGTGATCGTCCCGAGACTGGAGTTCCTGCGCATCAATCTCCAGTATCAGTTGTTCGAGCGGTTCGACAACCGACTCATCTTGGACTACGTCTCGCCAATAGTGGAGGACAAGGAGTTTCAACTCAAAACGATGCAGGCGTCACCGCATTCCTTTACGGTGGACGAGTTGCGAGAGTTGGCGGCACGCAAGCCGTTGCCGAATCAAGAGGGAGAAGGCTTCGTCGCGCCATTGAACGTGCAGTACGTGAAGAACTTGCAGGAGTTGGGCCTTGACCAAACCCCAGGCGAGTGAACGCGTGCTGTACGAGGTGATGCGTCACTTCGGTGTGCGGGTCATGGGCGAAAAGTGGAACTACAACCGCATATTGCAACATCATGTGCGGGCCGTTAGCCAGGAAATTCACAAGAGCACGGCCCACGACATGGTCCTGAGCGTGCGTGACTTCGCCGTACGCAATGCGCACAAGCGATTGGGGACTCCGTATAGATCGATGAAAGATTTGGAGCATCTCCCGTTCATTACGTTACTACAGAAAGTTCAGCGAGGAAGGGACGCATGATTGATCAGCTACGTAAGTTCATGGGCTTGGACGGGTTTCGAGAACTTGTCAAGGCTGCCAAGTCTCCGAGTGATATTGACACCTCAAAGATTGCGGTGGTCAGTGCAATGCCTACCGAGACCAAGGCACTCGGAGGTGAGGATTCCCGCCTCATCGAGTTCATCATCACCAGCGACCGGGTAGATCGCGATCAGGATACGATCAATCCCGACGGTTGGAAGTTTGAGGACTACGAAAAGAATCCGGTCGTGCTCTGGTGTCACGATCACTACGCCATGCCGATTGCCAATGCACGGTCGCTGACTCGCAGTGGCAACAAGTGGAAGTCCATTGCGGAGTTCACACCGAAAGAACTCTGCGGTGGCTTCGGCTACATGACGTATCAAATGTATGCGAAGGGATTCATGCATGCCTGCTCGGTTGGCTTCATGCCCGTCGCGTACACACTCTCGGCTGACCGGAAATACGGCATCAACTACCAGGAGACGGCGTTGCTCGAATATTCCTGTGTCCCGGTGCCGTCCAATCCCGACGCACTGGTCGTTGCTCGCAGCATGGGCGTGGATACCGCGCCGTTGAAGTTGTGGGCGGAGAAGGTTTTGGATGAGAGTCGGTCTGGCCCGGCTCACTTGGGCGATGACGCACGGCATCGTCTCGAGATACTGCGGGCAGCTTCATCGCCCAGTGGCCGTGCTCTCATCGTAGAACTTGGAGACATGAAGATGGCGGGGACCGACAAGCCGAATGAACTCAATCCACCCGCTCCGTCGACGACCTCGTCAATCAAGCAGGTCGCTCGATGGGAGTGCGGTACGAAAGGACATACGCACGAAACGGAGAACGAGGCGACGACATGCGCCCACTTCGACGTTTCCGTGACCGAGGCCACCAAGCAGTTGCAACTGGTGTTGGCCACGGCCAAGGCCGGGCAAGTCCTTCGCCCCGAAGCGAAGGCATTGCTTGTGTCCATCATGAAGGAACTCGCGCCCGAGGCCGCGAAGGAAGGAGAGCAGCCGATCGAGACGGAAACGACCGACGACAAGGAGAACGAGGACGAGATCCTTCGGCACCTCGGTGAGATGCCGGAGGCCGAACTGCGCAGTCTGGTCGCTGGCGCATTCAGTGACGCATTCAACGAACGGACTGGACGCGTGGACTAGGTTCGTCCACGTTCCCGATTCACCAACAACGTAGCGAAGGAGAATCACAATGTCAGATGCGAACAATGGCAATGGTCCGAAGGAGACCATGGACCTGATCAAGCGCGTCTGTGGCGAGGTCGTAGCCGAAAAGCTCGTTCCGCTGCAGTCGCAAGTCACGGAGTACGGCGCATGGATCAACGGTGCCAAGGCGACATCCGGTCGCATTGCACTGGCCAGCACCGGTGAGATGAAGGGCCTGCTTGTGGGCGGCATGATGGCCGCGCTTGCGGGTGCCAAGGGCGACCCGGAACGGGCCGTGGCCAATCTCACAAAGCAGGACAAGGACAAGAACATCGACATCATCAAGGCCCTCACGGCCTCTGAGGCGGTCGGTGGAGGCGTTCTAATCCAGGAGCAGGTGAGTTCGGATTTCATCGACCTCCTGACCGCGCGTGCGGTCGTGCGGTCGTTCAATCCGATCGTGATGCCGATGGACAGCGGTGGGATGACCGTGCCCAAGCTGACAGCCGCCAGCACGGCGTACTACATCGGGGAAAACCGTGACGCCACGAAGTCACAGCAGTCGTTCGGAGCAAAGCGTCTCACGGCACGGAAGTTGGCCGTGTTGGTGCCGATCTCCAACGATCTTATCCGTCGCGGTGGTCCCAAAGTGGGGACCATTGTGCGGAACGACGCCGTCCGTTCGGCCGGGTTGAAGGAAGACGTTTCCTTCATTCGGTCGCAGGGATCGGAGTTCACCCCCAAGGGCCTTCGCTATCAGGCGGCAGCGGCCAACATCCTGACGGCCACGGGCGGGGGCACGTACGATCTGGACTCGGTCACGGGAGATCTGGGCAGCCTGATCCTCGCGCTCGAGGAATCGAACGTCATGTTTTCGAATCCGGGGTGGATCTTGGCCCCGAGGACGAAGCAATTCCTCATGACGATTCGAGACGGCCTCGGCAACTTTGCGTTCCGTGCAGAGATGCTGACCGGAAAGCTCTGGGGATGGCCATTCAAGGTCACCACCCAGATTCCCACCAACCTGTCGAACAGTTCGTCGGAGATCTACCTTGCGGACTTCGACGACGTGGTCATCGGTGACACGCTCCGCATGGAGATCGCCGTGTCACAGGAGGCTCCGTATCGGGATGAGAACAACGAGCTTCAGTCCTCGTTCTCACTCGACCAGACCGTGATGCGGCTCCTCATGGAGCATGACATCGTCCTGCGCCACGACGAGTCCGTGGGCGTGTTGACCGACGTTCGGTGGGTCCCGGGTGGCGGCAGCTAAACGTAGCTGACGACAACCCTTTCATCGAAACGAAGGAGCAGACATAGTCATGAACCAGTTGTCCACAAACATCGGCGCATACATCACCACGCGCTTCGCACTGTCACGTACCCTGTTCGGAGTCGGCGTGGGCGACCTCGCTGCCACGGATGGGGAGGCGTTTCAGCGGTCAACGAAGCGACCGCTTCACCTGTCCGCCAAGCTTGTCGTGCAGGTGAAGACCACCATTCCTTCGGGTCAGTCGTTGACAATCGTGTCAACGATGAAAGACTCGGAGGCTGGATCCGTGTACGCGGATCTTGCCGGGGGATCCGGCACGTCGGTCATCACCGGACTGGATTCCGGAGCAGAACAGAAGACGACCGTCGAAGTCGACGTCAACCTCATCGGAGCAAAAGACTACATCCGGCCAACGTTCACCGGTACGCTGACTGCGTCCGGATCGTCCGTCGTCGAGATCTCGTCTGTGCTCGTGCTCGGTGGCGGTGAGACCATCCCGGCTACGCTGGAGACCGCGTAGTCGAACAAGCGTAGGGCGGGGGTGACCGGGAACCTCCGGAGAAACACCGTACGTGACCAGACGTACGGAGCCTCCCTTCGGAGTGGTGTCACTCCCGCCCCACGGTATTTAACATGACTACACAACTATCTATCTTGTGCGTCACGAAGGCGGAATCCTTTGCGATACCCTTCCTTGCTGAGATGAGTCGACTTTCATCTCAACTCAATGCACAATTTGTGGTTGCTGCGGACGGAGATCCGGCTCGCGATACATTAAAACAAGTGACGTGGCATCGCGTGCCGATGGTTGCTGCCGTACAGTCAAAGGGTTACCTGGAGAGTGTACTTGACCAGGCGCTGCAATTCTGCGACGGTCAGTATATTCTCCGACTAGACGACGATGAACGTGCTTCGCAAGCGATGATCTCATGGTTGCAAGGAGAAGAGTACAAACATAATCCCCACTGGAAGTTTCCACGAGCGCATCTGTGGGGCGACACGCGTCGCGTACTCCTCACTCCCCAGTTATGGCCGGACCATCAGACCCGAATGAGTATTCGTTCGATGGCGGGAGGTCGGAATTGGATTCATTGTGGCAGTCCGCATGGAGGCGGTGCCGCAACGGAGTGCGTTATCGAACATCACAAGTTCCTTGTCAAGAATGCCGACGAGCGTTGGGCCATTGCACATCGGTACGATGGAATTGCACAAGGGACGGGCACGGGCGGCATGATGGCCTTCAATGTGCCGGAGCATTCCTATTGTAACGACGACGTTTGGTTTGGGGATCTCGGATACGGTGATGCCCGAAGCATCAACGCCACCGCGTGGAAGCAAGAAGGCGGATTGCGATGACGCACAACGGCTTTTACATGCACCAGCATCCAGGTGAGATTGCTCCGTTTGCAGATTTCATTCGTCGACGAAAAACCAAGCATGTGCTCGAAATTGGGACCCTACACGGCGGTACGACGGCCATGTGGGGTGATGCGGCCTCTGGAAAACTGATTTCGGTAGACCTGCCCGGTGGAGAATTCGGCGGTGCGGCCCATCAATTGTTCCATGCCAACATGCTAGAACGAAATTACAAGCTCTGTAAGCAGTATCCGGGCCGGTTCTTCGGCGTGCTCGGGGACAGCACAGACCCGGTCGTAATTGAGGAAGCACTCAGTTATCTCGACGGGGAGTCCCTTGATCTCCTGTTCATTGACGGAAACCATACGTATGAGGGTGTTAAGGCGGATTTCACCAACTATTCTAGCCGTGTGGCAGCGGGCGGGGTGGTGGCCTTTCACGACATTCTCGATACGAAAGTTCATCGAGAGGCCGGTTGTCGTGTGGACCTCTTCTGGAAAGAACTTACGGGTCGTTTTCGAACCGTAGAGTTCTCCGTTGGCGGGGACTGGGGCGGAATTGGGGCGGTGCTGCTGTGAACATTCAGAACATGCACGTCTACGACATTCTCAAGATGCTGGCCCCGACCGTTCAGTCATACCTCGGCATAGGGGTACAAGAGGGTGAGTGCGTCCGTGGACTGGTAAGCATCAATCCATCGGTCGACCTTATTCTCTGTGACACGTGGGGTCCGCATCATGGGGGCACCAACCGAGGATCCGAGAAGCATATTGAGGAGATGCTCAACAATCACCTGCACACCGGAACGCGTGCCTACCTTAACGGTTCGTCACAAAAACTGATTCCACATTTGACAACGTTCGTGGACATGGCGTTTGTAGACGGAGACCATCAGGAACAACCGGCATATGAGGATCTTATCAACACGTGGCCTCTCGTGGAACATTGGATGGTAGTGCATGACACGCAAATGCCTTCTGTCCTTCGTGCACTGCATCGATTCATTGAATATAATCACTTGTCAATGAGTCAGATGTCCATCAGCACCAACGGTTCAGGTACATGGGTGATTCAACGATGATTCACCTCCCGCATCTTGAAACGAACGTCACTGCCGCATGCCAGAATCGATGCGTGGCATGCAATCACTTTGTTCCGCTGCAAATCAGTCAGTTCAAGCAGTCAATGATTGCTCCTGAACAAATGAAGCGGGACTTGAGCATCTTCTCAAAGCTGGTGCATGTGGATGCCTACGGTATGCTCGGCGGCGAACCCACGCTGCATCCACGCATCGCCGAACTGATCACTATCGCCAGAGAGTCCGGCATCGCGGACAAGGTGGAGCTCTGGACAAATGGTCAAACCCTGCGACAGATGCGAGGACCATTCTGGGAATCGCTTCGTGGCGCACGAATTGTCATGTCAGTGTATCCAGGCAAGATGATTGACTCGGATATTATGGAGATCGAAACACTCTGCACCAATCGAGGTGTGGAGTTGCACGTTAAAGATGAGCGGAGGTACCCGAACTTTACACAATTGCTCAAGAAAACAGATTCTGGTCCGGCTGAAACTCAGGCCACGTACAGTTCGTGTTGGTTTAAGGGATTCAGTCGAGTGCTTGACAACGGATTCTTCTATCGTTGTTGCACTAGTCCGTACATACCGAAGCTTCTTCAGGGACGGCCCGAGGGGAGCGACGGATTACCCGTAAATGAAATGCTTACCGAGCAGATGATTTACGATTTTCTGGTTCAGCCGACGGCCATGCAGTCATGCACGATTTGTGCAGGACGTAATACCCCGAATGCGTTCCCGATTCCTTGGAATGAAATCAAGGATCCGGCAGCATGGTTGGCGGCATCCAGTGGGAGGCAGTCATGAAGGTATTTCTCAGTCCAGAAGACTGGATGTCCCTCGGTATCAAGCGAGTGGCTACGGCCCTTGTTCGATACAAGCCGAGCGACGTCCTGTTGGTTAACAAACAAGAAGAAGCGGATCACGTCATCGTGCACATGGTCGGAGACGGCCAACGAAAGCACTGGATCAATCCGCAGCAAGAGTACTCTTGCATTCAGTACTGTCTTCGCACGACGGAACTGCCCAACACGAAGGATTGGGTAGAGGTATGGGGTCGAGCCAAGGCTGTGTGGTCCTACTACGATTTGAAATCGAAGATTGCAGAGGATCTCTACTCGATGCCGCATACGTTTGACGAACAGTTCCCGATGAACTTCTATTACGCCCCGCTCGGCGTCGACGGTAATGTGTTCAAGCCTAACATGCCGGTCCGGAAGCCGTTCTTGATTGGTACGTCGGGGTACATCGCGGCCACGGAGTGTGTAGACACCGTGCACAGGGTCTGTGTCGAACGACTGCAACGGATGCAGTTTCATTTGGGACCGAATCTGAATCTTGGCGCCTACGTAACGTACGCCAACAGCATTCCCGATGAAATTGTTTCGGAGTTCTGGGCGCAGTGTTCCTTTGTAGCAGGACTGCGTGCCATTGAAGGATTTGAGTTGCCCGTCCTTGAAGGTCTGGCGTGTGGAGCGCGTCCTATTGTGTTCAATGCTCCTCACTACACACACTGGTTTGGCGAACATGCGGAGGTTATTCCCGAAGACCGTAATCCGGATGCCGTCGAAGCCGCGTTGTACGATATCATGTCTCGCCCGGTGCGTTCGGTCAGCGTCGCCGAGCAGCGAGAAATCGTGAAGAAGTTCAACTGGGAACCGCTGGCCAAAGGATTCTGGGAGGCTATCCGATGAAACCGAAGCTGCTGTGGATTGGAGACGCGGTCGTGCAGACCGGGTTTGCCCGAGTGACGCACAACATTCTGGATCGACTGAAGAACGACTGGGATGTGCACGTCCTTGGATTGAACTACATGGGTGATCCGCACGAGTGGGAAGGACAATACAAGATCTATCCGGCGCAACTCGGCGGCGACGTGTTTGGTATCGGACGATTGCAGCACGGATTCCTTCGGGAATTGCGTCCAGATGTCATTCTGATTCTGAACGATCCATGGATTATTCGAGATTATCTTTCGGTCATTCCGGCGGAAGTTAAAGCGCCGATCCTTGGATACATGCCGGTAGACTCTCCGCATCAACATGCGGCTCCCCTGTTATCCGGACTCACTCGCGCCATTACCTACACGCAGTTTGGTCGTAAGGAGTTGTACGCGGGTGGATTCAACGGACGATGTGACGTGATTCCTCATGGAGTGGACACCAACATCTACAAGCCGATGAATCGCAACGAGGCACGAAAGCGATTGAAGTTCAAGGACGAACGGAACTTGGACGAGCTGTTCATTGTCGGACAGGTCAATCGTAACACGTATCGGAAACGACTCGATCTCACGATCATGTACTGGACCCAGTGGTGGATCAATGCCGGTCAACCGAAAAATGCAATCCTCTACATGCATACGTCCAATCGAGACGAAGGGTGGAACGTACTGAGACTAGCGAAGTACTTCGGCATTGACCGGAACTTCGTGATTACCAGTCCAACCATGCAACCGGCGGAAGGAATATCGGAAGCGGATCTGGCCATGGTTCATGCCATGTTTGATGTGGAGTTATACACTCCGCTCGGAGAGGGATGGGGACTTAACGTTCACGAGGCCATGGCGTGCATGCGTCCGCCGATTGTTCCTCGATACTCCGCTCTCGGGGAGTGGGCACGGGGTGGCGTACACTACGTGGAGTGTACCTCCTTTGAAATAACTACGAAAGGCATTGACACCATTGGCGGAGTCGCTGACCGTGAACAAACCGTGTCGGCGATTGACATGATGTACAAAGATCTGGACTACCGCCATCATGTCGCGGAAGAAGCATACAAGGTGGCGACGCAGCCTCAGTTCAACTGGGACAATATCGCCAAGCAATTTCATCTGGTCCTGATGGAATCGATCGTCGAACGTCAGAACAAACCGGTAGGAGTGGAGGCATAGCGTGGCTGTCAAGTTTCTGAAGATGTTCCGCAATTACAACAAGAACGAGGTGGCATCGTTTAACCGTGACTTTGAAACGCACCTGATTCACACAAAGACCGCGGAGGCCGTCATGGCTGACAGCAAGGATCCTGGCAAAGACCCCGAAAAGGGTGCCGTGAACAAACAGCAAACCGTTTCGACGCCAAAGAAGTAGGACAGCAATGAACATTACGGTCATTGAAGCTCCCCGCACGACGGGACTAACCACCGTCCTTCGTATGCGGACCGAGCTCGGCATCCTCGATAGCGTTCAGGATTCTCGCCTGGATACGTTAATCGAAGAAGTCTCCGCCGACATTGTAGCGTACTGCCAACAGCCGCTCATCCGGCAAACGGTAACAGAACGCCAGGTGGGATATGGTCGTACGGTTCAGATGTTGGGCCTCACGCCGGTGCCACATGCCGGTATTACCGAGGTACGGTTCCGAGGCAACCCGGTATCGGGGTACTCGGTGTACAACCCTGAAGCCGGGATGATTTACACGTCCCATGGACGGTGGGAAAGTTCCCGTGTCGTGGAACAGTGGATTGAACGTAGTCAGCCCAACATGCCGGGGGAGCAGGCCTACGAATTCGATTACTCCGGTGGGTACACGCTTCCTGGCGATAACTTCACGGTTACGGATGGGACCACTCAAGCGAATGACGTGGAGAATTCGTTTGAGATTCTCGGTGGGGTGACGACCTTCCCCATTCTAGTCTCTGGTGAATCGATCATCGTTCAGGGATACCTCAACAGTGCCAACAACGGACGATTCATGGTACTGTCTCGTACGGCGACGAAACTGTTCGTGCACGGAACATTGGTTCCGGAGTCGGGCAACTCCGTCACGTACCTTTGCAACAATCTTCCCAGGGATTTGGAGGGTGCGTGCGTACGTGAAACCCGCGCACGATGGTTTGCTCGTAATCCAAAAATCGATCCCAACGTCAAGTCCGAATCACTGGGAGATTGGTCGGCTACGTACGGCGGCACCATGGACAATGAAGCATCGAACGGCGGTCTGAGTGCGGCCGTAGCCCGAACCCTCGATAAGTACGTTCGAATGGACAACTACTAATGCCGGCATCTCTCGAACACTTGCTTGTGGATGTCGCCGATATTTATCGGCAATCTCCGACGTCGTCTGGACATGGACGATTCCTTCGAGGATTGGCATTGTTGTTTTCTGACGTGAAGTTTCGTTCATATGCTGCAGGCGGAAAGGAACTGGTCCTCGGTGCGCAGTTAAAAGCAAACGTCTCGCATGTCGGATTTGTACTGCCGACCGTGGACGTGGCGAAAGACGACGTCATTGAAGTAACCGTAAAGGAGGGAGGCACACCGCTGATAAGCGAACAGTAACGAGTGATTGTTGTGCTTCGCCCCTCCTTGGTTCATCACCAGAAGTTGCTGCTTGAATTCATTGCCCAGGGAGCACTCTAGTGGGTGTCGTGTTTACGTCTTGGACCCCGGATCGTGTGATCAAGAGGGCGATGGACAAGATGGAAGTGAAGATGGATCGGGCGATGCGTGCGGTTCAAAGTGAAGTAAAAAGTTTGTTGAATCGTCGCGGTGGAGTCAGTGCACCGGGCGAACCGCCTCGCCGTCATTCGGGGGAGTTGTACGGCAGCATCGAGTACGCTGTAATTCGAACGAGAAATGAAATTCGAGGGGTCGTGTATACGACGTCAAAGAAAGGCCGACGACTTGAACTTGGATTCGCCGGTCGGGACAGTCTCGGGCGATTGTATAACATGCGACCCCGGCCGTACCTCCGTCCCGGGTTTCGAAACAGCCAGAGTCGCGTACAAAAGATTCTTGGAGCACAGTAGTGAAGGAAACTCGAAACGCCATTGCGGATCGTCTGCTTGCTAACGGAGACGTAACCTCGCAAATTGGCACTTACTTTTCCGTGCCGTCGATTTTTTCTCTTGAACCGGTGCCATCGGCCGTTCAAGGACGGTACATTGTAGTGCGTGCGGCGCACGTGGACGTAGAAACGTTGCCAACAAAAACGCCGTACAATCCACCGGCGGACATGATCATTACTCGAGCCAGGGAGGTGCATCACGACATTGCCGTGTTCGAAGATCAAACCGGCGACTCGTCGGACCTGGAAAATCTTTCGCGAATTATTCGGGACGCCTTTCATCGTCAATCAGCTTCGATTGCGGTGTCCGGATATGGGGTCTTGATTGCCAAAGCGACCGGCCCCGTGGCCACGTCGGAAAGTGAAGAGATGGTCAATCAAGTGGACGGACGTGTGGTGACTGTTGAGCTGACAGTCATCCGAGCTTAGTAAAGGAGCGTAGGTGAAATGAGTCAGCAGGGTCCCAACGGCGAAGTGAATGGTTTTGACGTCATCGTCCAAGTGCAGCATCCGCACGGTGTTGGTTCGTACATCACCGTCGGCAGCCAGCGGGGAGTGACGTTCGGTGAGAACAACGCCACCGTCGACATGTCGTCGAAGGAACGGCGGGAATGGGTTGGTGTTGCCGGACGCTACACCACTACCGTCACGTTCACGCACCTGTACATCCCCAACGCGTCCGGCTATGCCGCATTGAAAACAGCAATGCGCGATGGCAGCTACATTCGGGTGAAACGTAAGGAGTTCACCACGGATATCGAATACGCCGACTGCATTGTGACTGGGCTGTCTTCGGATTTCCCGGATCAAGATGCAGGCGTGATCTCAATCGATCTTCAGGCGTCTGGTCCGTGGAGCGTCGCGGTTTAGGTTGACAACGATAGCTTAGGAGGCTGGCTATGGCATCGAAATACCGAATGGTACCACTTGCTGGGCAGGAGTTTCCAATCGCCTACTCTAGCAATGCAATATTCCTGTTGGAGGAGAAGACCGGAATGACGCTGGAGCGTTTCGGTTTTCTCCTCGCAACCGGACGGGCGGGTTTGCGTCTCATGCAGCTGTTTCTCTGGGCTGGATTGGAAGGCGGTCGTCTTCGGGCCAAGACTCGACGAAGCATTTTTACCGTTGAGGAAGTCGGCGATCTCGTTGACGAGACGGAGGGTGGACCGGAAGCCGTGTGGCGGGATGCGAATGATGGTACCGTTATTAAGGAAGTGGATGGCGTCATGCAGCGGGTGAACGAGTTTGAACCTGTTGAACTGCATCCGGTCATGAAGACCATCATGGAGGCGTACGCCGATGCGTTCCCGAAGGCACGCATGGACGTTCCGAAACTCGCGCCAAACCCTCCCGAGGCCGTCCAACCTGGGACGACCTCCTAGATTCGGCGGCGTTGGCAGGGATCACAGACGATGAATTTTGGAACAGTACACCCGCTGAACTGGATCGTCGGCAATGGGCGTACTGGAAGCATTTACAAATCTCTCACAACAATCTGATCTCAACGGCTTGGCTGACGGCAATGTATTTCCGACAGAAGCGACTGCCGTCGTTGAGACTCATTTTGAATCCCGTGGCCGTAAAGGTGTCGGGCGACGAGAGAGTCCGACTGCAACAAGCGCACGAGGACATGGTTAAAGTCTTGGAAGGGTAACGTGGCCGACGACTCCACACAACTTGGACAAGCGCACGTCGACGTCGATGCCAGATTCGACAAACTGGAGAAGTCCCTCGACAAGAACAAGGGATTTGTCAAGGGCCAGCTAGACAGTCTCGGCAAAGAAGTCGGCGGAATGGTGGGTAAGATTGCCGCCGGGTTTACCCTCGGCAGTCTTATCACCAAGGGCATCTCCGGCATGGCCGCATTCGGGGCGGAGGCCGTTAATGCTGCGGGAGATCTGGTTGACCTGTCCAACAAGACGGGTGCCAGTATCGAGTGGTTACAACGGGCCGGATTTGTAGCCCGGCAAACGGGTGGTGATGTCAATACCCTCACAGATGCGGTCTTCAAACTGGGTATCAACGTTGCCAAGGGAACCGAAGCCGTTCAAGGAGGACTCGAAGATCTCGGTCTAGAGTGGGCCAAGATCAAAAATCTCAAGCCCGAGGAACAGTTCGATACGATTGCGGCCTCGCTCAAGCGCATTGAGAATCCTCAAGAACGTAATCGTATTGCTCTAGAAGTGTTTGGTAAGTCCGCCGCGAAAGTCCTTCCGGCGATCCTGGACGATTACATTCGACTTCGCGACGAAGCACCCGTCGTCGCCGATGCCCAGATTCTCGCGCTCGATCGCGCGGCGGATCGTTGGGATAAGTTCAAGGATCAGGTGCAAGCCTCCACGGCCAGCATGATGGGGCAGGCGGTCTTGGACGCGGAATCCGCTATCAGTGGGTGGAGCAAGCTCTTCGAGCATGTCGGGCTCATGGTGGGGTCGTTCCGAGGCGGCACCACGGAGATGTTCAACCGTCTCAAAGCGCGTTCCGAGGCGGAGGCGGCTGCCCTTGCCGCCGTCAAAGCGAAGGCGGATGCGCTAAAGAACGAGGCCATACCCGCCGAACAATCCTACTCTGAACAATTGGCGGAGTCGAATCAACGACTCAAAGACTTGACGGCTGAAGAACGCAAGCAGATTAATGCCGCCATTACACTGGGGACCAAGACCGAGGAACTTGGGAATCGGTTTGGGCTCACCGCCAACGAAGTTGACTTGTACAAGAAGCGACTCAGTGAGGCGAAGAAAGGCACCGGGGATCTTGAAAGCGAGTCAAAGAAACTTCAAGATCGTATCAAAGGCCTCGCGGACCAGTTTGGAAAAGACATTACGAATGAAGGTCTCGCGTATGCGGGTGCCCTAGAATCGATTGGTGGCGTCCAGAAACTCACCAACAAGGAACTGGAACAATTCGCGGAAGTCCTGAACGACGCCTATCAGAAGATGAAACTGCTGGGTCAGAACTCCGGCCCGGAGTTTGAAAAGATTCGGGCGGCGTGGCTCAGTACTTCGCGGGCCATCTTTGACGAGATGGCGAAGAACGGAATCACTCCGCAACTGATCGGTGACGAAGGTATCGATCTGAAGGAGTTCTTTAAGAAGGGCGACACCGCTCATGCACGTGCGATCAAGAAGGAGTTCAATGCGATTCTGAAGAAGGGTCTCATGGACACCGGCGTGTGGCAGGGTGTGCAACTGACTCCACCTCCGGGCATGATGACCTCGTTTGGTCGGGAATTGATGGGAGCCTTCACGGGCAAAGGCGGGTTCACCGATCAGATGGGTCCCGTCATTCTCCAGGCCTTGACCGGCGGAGGTAGTGTTAGTAAGTCCATTGGCGCGTTGGCTGGGTTGCAAATTGGAAAGGCACTTAGCAACGCACTTGGCGGTACACTAGAAAGAACCCTAGGCAAAACGCTGGGCGGAGCACTTAGTTCAATACTTCCAGGAGTTGGGGCCTTGGCCGGTCAACTCATTGGGAAGGGTATTGGCGCTATTGGCAACATGCTGAGTAAGTCCTTTGGCAATAATACCAAAGGCGGTCGAGAAGATTTTGCCAAGCAACTTGGGTTCGGCGATCTGCACGCATTGACCCAGGATTTGCAGTCGCTCGGGGCCGTCGGCGAAGAGTTATCGAACCGGAGCATGTCCGTCATCGGCCGGAACGACGAAGAAGGAAATCGCCGATGGATGGAAGACGTCCAGCGATTTTACGAGAACATTGCCGGAGGAGCCGATGCGGTCGCGCGCGCGGATGCGGAACGGCAACGCATCATCGACGAGGAGACCGGGGCACGAGATCGACTGCAAGAGGCCGTGGATCGGTATGGATTCTCCATTGAAGAACTTGGGCCGAAGTGGCGTCAGCAGAAGATGAACGAGATGGCTCAGGAACTCATTGAAGATTTCACCGTTCTGACCGCGTCTGGAATTGAAGTAGGTACGGTCACCGGTAAGATGTCCGACAACATTAATGAGTTCATTCAGTTGGCCATGAAGACCGGATCCGAAGTACCGGAAGCCATGAAGCCTATGTTACAACACATGATTGACATGGGCTTACTCGTTGACGAAGACGGCAAGAAAATCGAATCCCTGGAAGCGACCGGGCTGACGTTCTCCATGACGATGACCGAAGGGTTCAAGGGCATCATTGATAAACTCGACGAACTCATTCGGAAGATTACAGGCGATCTCACCGACGGCCTGAACAATTTGCCGAATCCAACAGTGACCGTCGGGGTGGAGTACGATTACGACGATCCCAAGCCTCCGTCGTATAACCCAGATCGACCGAATGATCCGTACGGCGGTCGTGATCCCAGCGATCCGAACTATCCACAACTGGACAAAGGCGGAGTGGCCAACTGGGGCATGGCCGGTACCCTAGTCGAAGTGCACAACACTGAAGCGATCATGCCTATTGACCGGTTGGAGTCGATGCTGCTGAAGTCATCCTCGTCGTTCGACGCTGAAGGACTGGCTCAAGCGCTTGTTGCCGCCGGGGTGGGTCAATCAAACGTCACCTTGGCGCCACAGTTCAACGGCACGTTGGCGAATGAGATGTACGATTTCATGCAGAACGTATTCATTCCCATGGCGATTCGTGTACTGAAAGACTCCGGTCCATTGCGTACGAACATGGCCGGGACATTGAATGTAGGAGGATCTGGTGCCAATAGTTCCGCCGGGTAACTTGACCTACACCCGTCCGTCGGATATTGTCACGGCCGAAGCGACGTGGGCGGTAAATTCAGGAACAATCAGTAGTGATCCAGACTACGGGTTGGCCTCGCTGTACGATGGCAAGATGGCGAAGCCGACAAAGTTTACGGACTCGCCGGCCGTCAATGTGCGCATTGTTGGAAACTTCGGGTCGGCTCGTCGTATCGACGGACTCGCGTTACCCAACAGTAAAAGTATTGCGGCTGGAACGATCATGAAAGCCGAACTGAATACGGTTGATTCGTGGATCAGTCCGGCCGTGTCCGTGGACATGGTGATGGGCAGTCCATATCTCGATGGACATGTCGCCAGTCCATGGGCCTCCTTTCTCGCTGCCTCCGGATACTCGGTATCCGGATATCAATACGCGAGTCTGTTGGTACCCGCTGGAGCCGCCGCGCCATGGCTTGGAGAGTTGCTCGTCCTTGCGCAGTTGCGCACCTTCTCTCAGTGGCCGGGTTTCAGTGGCACTAAAGGACGGACGCATCCGTTCCTCGAAAACATTTACACGGAGTACGGTCAACGCCGTGTGGTACGTCGACTGATCAAGCAGCGACGAATTGACTATCCCATTAAAGGCAGTGATCAGGACGTTGAAGATTTGCAGGCCTTGGCCGATGACTGCGGTGGCGTGTCTACGCCGTTCTTTCTTGCCGCAGATGGGAACGTAAAGATTGACGGTGGGCTGTACGGTCGACTGGATCCGGGTCTTGTGGCCTCACTCATGAACCCTGAAGAATGGTTCAATGTCAACGGGTTGACCATTTCCTTTGAGGAAGATTCTCGAAGCCTTCCAATGTAGGTGATATTATGTTACTGTTTCTTGACTCGTTTGACCACTATTCCGATGCGCAGAAACTGGAAAAGTGGACGCAGCTGACCGTGGGCAATGTCTTTGGCGACACGACCATTCAAGCGGTTGGACGTCGGTCGTCGAACGGCATTCGAATGCGCACCACGAACGCGAGTAACAATTCGAAGGCCGACTTCTTGCACCTGGTTCCGGCGATGCCTCTTCCGGCCGATGCCGCCGTAGTTCTTGGGTTTGCCTTCCGTAGCGTGACCGCGTTTAGCGGAATGGGAAGCAACGGTACCTCGCCCACGGCCGCAGGTACTTCCGCCTTGTTCACGGCGTTGTATCAATCCACGGAGCAGTTCTGGGCTCGACTAAACATCAACGGCACAATCAGTGTGCTTCGAGGCACCACGGTGCTTGGCACGACTGGAACCGCACTGCAAGAAAACGTTTACTCCTATCTAGAGTTCAAAGTACTTATCAGTGACTCGGTGGGCACCGTGAACGTGGCAATCAATGGCATCAGCGAGATATCGCTCACCGGGCAAAACACTCGAAATGGTTCGGTATCGGCGTGGGATGAGTTGCGAATGGGCACGGTGAGTAACGGAGCAGCCGGTACTATCGCCCAGGAATGGAATTTCGACGATCTCTATCTCACAGACTCCAGCGGGTCCGGATGGACAGGGTTCAAAGGCGACACCCGAATGGATGTGTTGTTGCCTTCCGCAAACGGAGCCGTTCGAGATTGGACTCCCAGTACCGGAACGGATGACTTTGCCGTGGTGGACGAGAATCCGCCGAACGGTGATACCGATTACCTATCGGCGTCTGTTGTAGGCGATGAAGTATCGCTGGTCTTTCCGGATGCGCCGGTGGTGGGTGCGGATATCCATGGTATTCAACTGAGTGCCTATGGACGAAAAACCGACTCCGGCGCGTCGGGTCATAAAGCGCTTGCTCGGATTGGGTCCACCAACTTCCTCGGCACGGAGCGGGGTCTGGGGTCCGCCTATGCGTTCAAACGGGAACCGTGGGACTTGAGTCCGGCGACCTCGGCCGCATGGACCGAGTCTGAATTCAACGCGGCCCAGTTTGGCGCGGAAAAGTCGTCCTAGTCATTCATGGCCATTCCCGTTCTTTCCGGCACCCCGTCGAACGCCCGAATAACGTTCTTCGATACGTCACTGTCGTATTCACATACGACCAACGGGGATCCGCTACTTGTTTTTGCCGCCAGTCGAGTTGGAGTGTCGTTGGTTCGTTTCAATGGCATTCGACTTGATCTCGGCGGTCGATATGTGCTTGGCACCTTTGAACTGTCTTGGTGGACACTTCAGTCACCAGGTTCAACCACCGCGAACGTTGTCGTTACAAATAACTCAAGTCAGCACCTGGCTTCGTCTGCGTTCAATGTTCAGAACGCCGATTTTACCGCTGCACCTCCGATTGTCGCTACGGCTACGGGATCCAGTACCGCGGTCTCAGTGGCCGTACCGAGTTCAGTTGATTCCTTAGTCCTTGACTTTGCGTGCAGCGATATTGACGGACAGACTTGGGCGGAAGGAGCCGGACAAACCTCGATCTACGAACAGAATCCTAGTGGTGGCGTAGGGACCGCCGCAAGCACTGAAGCCGGGGCCTCGTCCGTGACCATGTCTTGGACATTGGGTACCACGGATGTCTGGTCGGTGCTAGGACTATCGTTGGACGATCCGGACATTGTGGCAACACAACGTCTGTCGCAGGTGGCCGCCGAGGTGGCCAATTCCGGATCAGATCAGAGTCAATTGTCCCAAATGGCTCTGGAAATGGCCACGCCCACGGGGACCAGTCCCCAGCGCATGTCGCAGTTCGCGGCCGAGCTTGGGAACACCGGCACCCGTACGAGTGAAGTCAGTCAATTTGTAATTGAAATTGCCAGTCCGAATTCCGTACCGCAAGTGGATTTATGCGCCGCCACCGAAGATCCATTTATCTTCGTGTCCATCGCTACTCCCAGTCTTGCATCGAAATGGTACGCCATATGCGATCTTCCGGACGATGCCACGGACTACGGCGGATGGAAAGAAGATCGACTACTTGACGTATCGGATGTCCGTCGGTCACTCAGCGGTCCGGGACTGGACTACCAGATCGGCACGTTCAGTGTTAATCTGGCGGATGACGACTATGCCATTCGTTCAATCATCGGCGCGGATCCTGGTAAGTTCTACTCCAAGTGGGAAATTGAAGCGTACCTGAATACGCCCACGGCCCGTAACAACGGGTTCGGAGCCTTGAAGATTGCTACGGGACTGGTGGATAGCGACCCGGAATACGATACGTACGGGAAGGCCATGAACGTGCGGTTGTCGTGCCGAGACCGAATCGGCATTGCCATGGGGTGGACCAACACGGGTCAAGCCCGGTTACCGCGTCGCGTGCTCAATCAAACCACCCTGCCCGGCGTGGTCTCATCGGCCAGCGGCAAGGGAGCCTGGCTTCCGTGGGGCATCCTCAGCAACACCTTAGTCATCCCTAGTGGATTCTCTGCGCCGATTCCCAGTGGCATTTCGGCGAGAGGTTCGCAATACGTACCGGATCCGGGGTCAACACTGGACTGGATATCCGGATGGGCTCCATGGGACCAAACGATTGCTCCGGTAACGAATCTCATTCTCTCAACTCCCTCTGGAGGGGACTGTCCGAGTCGGGCGTATGCTATCCAGGTATTTCCTTACACCGATAGCGGTCGGGTCGGAGACCCAAATCCATATATTCTAGGTACGGTTACGACAACCCCTAGCGGATCGCAAAAGGTACGCGCCGACTGGACCGCGTCACCGGATGCCGACGGCTACTATGTGGTGCTCGCCGCCCAGTGGTTTGGATGGCGCGCACAACAAATCATCATCACTACCGGTACGTCGGCCGAGTTCAATCACGCCAAGGACACGCCGAATCCCGGCACTGGTATGGCGACGGGTGCGGTTGAACCGAGTAGTGGGCAGTTCTACTACTACACGGCTCGGTCAAAGGTTGGGTCCATTGTCAGTGACTGGGGAGCCGCGGCATTCCCGGCACAAATCTTTGGGCACTCGTTTGGACTCCCGAACGGAAAGTTACGTCCGTTGCGATTGTACTTCATTCCGAACGGATCACCCGAGTATCAGATTCGAAAGTTGGCCGCGGGACCCTTTGATCCGCTGCTCTTTACGTTCCCAGAATCGCAACTCGAAGAGGGATTGGTCTACTGGGATGAGGACTTCAATAACTCAGATGCCATTACCGGCATTCCAAACGAAGATCGTACGGCGGGTCGCGTAAAAGGACTGTACACTCGGGACGTGGTTCTACCCGACGGCGATCCCGCACGAGAGATCCTGATTGCCGGGACGCCGATTAAGGATGTGACCGGCGGGTACTACGATCCCGGCGGGGATCCTACGCTCATTGAACCGATTGACGGTACCGACACCGAGATTATTATTCCGACGCCCGGTGGGGTCTGGGAAACGGTGGTCGGTCCAAATCGATACGTAGACGTACTCGGAATTGACAACATCAATCGTCGATACACTTTCGCCTACGCCCGTGGGGTCAAAGGCGATCTCATTGCCTCGGGGCAGTCGATCGTTAGCTTCAATGTGGAAGGCATTGAGAACATCGGCGACTGCACCGGTACGGTCATTACGGATTTGCACGATCAGACGGTGCACGAACTGCGTCACTTTGTTCTGGCCAGTGGGGAAGGGTATACCGCTGGATTGTGGCCCGCGCCACCGGTACAGGGTCTGGACGAAGAAGAAATCATTGACGTGGCGTCGTTCAACGCGGTCAAGGCGATGCGTGAGGATGAAATTGCCGGCGGATTGGTGGCGGCCGGTATCACCGGGTTCGACGGCGAACTGATTGACGTATCAGATTGGTTGAAACGACGGTGCGTGTCCGGAGATTTTCGGATGGGGCCGAGTCGATCGTGGCAGATCAAGGCCGCAGCAATCAATCACAATCTGAGTGCGCTGTTCATTTCGAACAAGCTTACGGACGTTTACGATATTCACAATCGTACATTCCGTCCGCAACCCCGTCTGGCCGAAATGCAAAACGTGTTTGCCTATCGGTACGGTCGGGACACGGTACTGAACTCATGGTTGGTGAACGATCAGTCGTATCGAAATGAAGAGTCTATTGCCGCCTGGAATTTGACCAAGGGTGGGGAAGATGTAAATTTCCATTACCTGGAAGATCCGGCGGTAGTGCAGCACGTACTGAACCTTCACACTCGTCGTCGAGCCAACGCTCCGATGTACGTGCCATTCGAAGGGGGACTATGTCAGTTAAACGCCGAGTACGATATCGGCGAGTACTTCAAGATCGACCATTGGCGCGGCATTGCTAATCAGGGATGGACGGATCGGGTGATGTGGGTCGTTGGTCACACCTACCTGTCGGCCTCGAAACGTGTGCGGTTGGATTGCTTGGATGTAACGGACCTCATTGGATCCGAAACCACCAACGCGATTCTGGAGGGATTGATGGATATTCAATTGGGCGGATCGTGGCACCAGCCGGTGACCGTCGTCGGCGACCCCGAAACGGTCAATGCCTATGACTACTGGGACATGCGGTTCCCCTGGTCGGTATTCCCAACGGACGGAACCACCTTGACGGCCCACCTGTACGGGATGGTCCCGTCTGGTGCGTCCATGGTTATGGATCTGTACGACCCGGAGAACCTCACGGTCATTGCTACAGACCCCACGCCGATCACCGCAACCGATTTCGTACTGCATTCCTTCCAGTTGCCGTCGTCCACGGTGGATAAGATCTATCGACTGCGGGCAACCGTCACGGGCGGAAGCGGCATCTCTGTACCAGGGTCTGGTATCGAGGTCTACTTCAAAGGCCTGTTGCGGCCGAATTTGCCGGGGCAGTCGTGACGGCCTTAGTCACGTTCCATCCCCGATGGTATGACGTGGCCAAGTCGTACATTGGCGTACAAGAAGTTGTCGGTGCAGGAAGCGACCCGCGCATTCTGCGGTGGGTCAAGCGCATGGGCGGATGGATTGCTTCCTGGTACACGAATGACGATACGCCGTGGTGTGCGGTGTTTATGAATCAATGCTTTTTCGAAGCCGGGATTCAAGCGCCGTATTCACTCGCAGCGCGAAGCTACGAGACATGGGGTGTGGCCCTTGAGGAACCGACCCTCGGCGCAGTGGTGGTGTTCAAGCGGGCCGGAGGCGGGCACGTGGGACTGTACGTGGGGGAACGGGCCGACGGCACCCTGCGTGTGCTTGGCGGGAATCAATCGAACAAGGTTAGTGAAACGTGGATTGGGAAGGATCGACTGGTCGCGATTCGTTGGCCGTCCATGGAGCCGATCTCGCACACGGGCCGAGTGCGGCTCTCCGGAGATGGATTGCCCGTATCAACCAACGAGGCGTAGGGATGGACTTCTTTCGTACAACGGTCGTGTGGTCGTTCGTATTCTTCTGCGCATTCATTGCACCGATTGCGTTGGCTCAAGCGGCTACTGCCGTCGGTGCTCCGGCGGTTGACCCGTCTAGTGGGGCCGACGAATGGGGCAACAGCTTTCTCTGGGCATTGACCTCGTCCTGGTTGATGCGGTGGTGTCGAGAGAATCAACGATTCTCCTTACTTCGAAGCGACACCACACTTCGTGTGCAACGGTTCATCGGCGCAGGCATTGCGTTCTTCAACGGACTGGGAATCACGTTTGTGTTTGATCCCGATGCTGGAGAGTTGGTAATCGGTGGCTTGTTCCTATCCGCCGTGATGCATGGCGCTCGGCAGTTCCTGTTTCAGGAATTCGTCTATCATTCCGCCATACGGAGGGCGCCTACGGCATAATGGGATTCAAATCGTTCTTCAAAAAGGCAGGGAAGATCGCGGCCGCACCTGTCGTACTCCCAGCAAAGGCCGTCAACAAAGGAGTCAAGAAAGTCATGAGAGCATCCATTGAAAGCCTGGTCCGACACGGTCTTACCGCGGTTGGTGGAGGCATGGTGGCCACCGGGAATCTGACGGAGGGCGACTTGCAAGCAGCCGTTGGGGCTATTCTGACCCTGGGTGGTATCGTTTGGTCGGTGGTCAAGAACCGTAAGCAGGCGGTTGAGCCGAAGATCGTTCGATGAATTTCTTCGGCATCTTCAAGGCCATTGGTCGTTGGGCCAAGCGGGCCTTCACGATCGCACAGGAGAACGGACTGTCTGACGACGTAATCAAGACGGCGTTGGGGTTGGTCCGTGAAGCCGCTGGTCAAGCAAACGATAACGCGACCAAGCGCGAATGGGTCGTGACTGGATTGCGGGCCACGGGACTGCCGGAGTCCATCGCGCGTATGGCCGTCGAGATGGCCGTACAGATTTGGAAGCGAGATGACCAGCCGTAAGACGGAAGTGGTGCCACGCAGTGAGCGACCCAAGCCGCCGAATAAACTCGCGCGGTTGTTCCTATGGGTGCTAGGTAAGACGTCGCACAAAGGGAAACTTCCGCGTCGGTAGCAATAGCTTGGGCCCAGTCAGGATATCGAGTCCTGCTGGGCCCAATGTGTTTCAATCTTCGACTAGTTGCCACCCACCGCCTTTCAATCGTTTCACCTCGAAGTGCAATCCGTGATGCCTCGACCAGTCACTGTTTAGTACCTTGCCGAGGTCTCGTCCCGAAGCACTGATGAAATAATGGTCTGTGCTACCGGATCGTCTCGAGATGGTTTCCTTGGTCACCAAGAGTCGGACTTCCATTCCTTTGATTCGTTGAGGCATTACCACCGGCCTCCCTTCTTCATTCGGAAGGACCGATGCTCACGTACCCAGTCCTCAATATCGTAGTCCTGGTTACCGGTGAGCGTGGCCTTGTAACCCCAGTAGAGCACTTGCGCTGGACTGTCAAGTTCTAGCGGGTTGTCGCGAAGGCCCTTCGGCGGTTTCGGGAACCAGACCAAATTCCGTTTGAGCAGTATGCCGTATGTGGGTGGCGCGTCCACCCAACCGATCACTACCCAATGACCTACCGCACTCGTCTTCTTGGCTGTCGATTTCTTCGCCATCGTGTCGCCTCGTTTCTGTTGTCAAAGAACCGCCGCACCACGCGAGCGGCATACGTAGTATGCCGGGTTGTTTGGACACTGTGTAAACTTTCGGCACTTCAACGCGCTCGCGCGAGGTCTTTAAAGCGGGCA